>JAABUJ010000169.1_pt1 | contig 141434 bp, 153 predicted proteins | sample 5559131 | NCBI WGS metagenome assembly JAABUJ01 (sample SAMN10711875, study PRJNA513366) | rock metagenome | isolation source: Antarctica rocks | place: Antarctica: Victoria Land, Mt New Zealand nord | collected 2016-01-07 | reverse complement strand
GGCGGCAGCGGCGGCGGCGGCGGCAGGCGCTGCTGCGGCGGCGGCGGGGGCGGCGGCGGCGGCGGCGGCGCCGCTGCCGCCGCCGCGGCCGCAGCGCTGTCTGGCGCTGGCGCCGCCGCACGCGGCGCCGGCGCGCCGGCCTTGGCCGCCGCGCCCGCTGCCCGCTCGGGTGGCCTGGCGTCGGCGGCCGGCGCGGCGGCGCGCGGCCGGCCGGCGCCGCCCAGCAGCTGCGCCTCGGCGGACGGCCGCGCGATCGGCGAGCTGGGCGCCGGCCCGGCCGGCAGCTCGAAGGGCGGGTGCGAGAAGCGGCACGCCGCCGCGTACTTGCAGCGCCCGCGCACCCAGTCACGGCAGGGCCCCGACTGCCCGCACGCGCACGTGTCCCACAGCCGGTTCTGCTGCCCGCACTCGCACACCCAGTCGCCGTAGTATGACACAATGCGCATCTGCGCGCGCGGCGCCGGCTCCTTCTCCTTCTCCTGCATCGCGCAGGAGTTAAGGCTTAGGGTTGCAGGTTTAGGGTTGAAGCGAGCAAGGACAGCCGAGCGTGCAAAGAGGAGAGCCGCCGCGGCCACCTCTGCCACTCGATTGAGCCCTGTGCAACAGCAGAGACGCCACTGCTGGCAGGACGCGTGCGCCAGTGCAACCCCGCCCGCTGCCGGCATGTGGGCTCGTCGGCGTGCTCCTCCCCTCCGCTCCGCACTCCCCGCCCCCGCCGCGCCGCGACCGGGCGCGCCAGGAGGGCGGACCTGGGGTGTCCCCACCCCAGGCGGCATGAGCATGCCGATGAGCCTCACGCGCCGACAGCGGGCGGGGTGAGGCGCGCCATGCAAGCCCCGCGCGCGCACCAGGTTCTCCTTGTAGCGCTGCTTGCGGTTGCGCTTCTTCTTCTTGTCGCCCGCCGCCGCGCCCGCTGGCTGCCAGTCGCGCGGCGGCGACGCGGCGGCGGCGTTCGCGGCCACCGCCGCGCCGCCGGGCGCGCCGCCAGGCGCACGCTCCCCGGCCGCGCCGCCGCGCGGCGCTGCCTCGTGCAGCGACGCCGCGATCGCCGCGCGCGTGGCCGCATCAAACTCCGCGTCTGACACTTCTTCCGTGCGCGCGCCGCCGGCGCTGGCCGCGGCGCCGCCGGCGCTGGCCGCGGGGCCGCCAGGCTCGGCGCCGCTCGGCAGCGAGGCGGCGTCCGAGGGCGCGCCGGCCAGGGCGCCCCCGCCGGCGCTGGGCGCGTCCTCCAGCTCCTCGTCCTCGTCCTCGTCCTCGTCCTCGCTCGACCAGGCCTCGCCGTCCTCGACCGGGCCACCGGTGGACGGCGGCGGCGTTGCCGGCTCAACGGCCGCGTCTGCGCCTGCCGCGCAGGGAGCGCCCGCTCGTCAAGGGCGATATGATTGCAGCTTTGAGGAGACTGGGACAGTGGTCACCAGGCGAGCAATACTCAAGGCAAGGGCAGCCCATCGTGCCGAGTCAAGAGCGGCCGCGGGCTCACCAGGCAGCGAGGGCGCCTCCGCGGCGCACGTACAGGGTTACAGGGTTGTGGTTAGGGTAGGATTAGGGCCATGGGCGTATACACACTGTACGCAGCCTCACCAGGCGGCGAGGGCGCCTCCGCGGCGCACGCGCGCGCGCCAGCCGCCTCGTCGGCCGCGAGCTCGCGCCGCAGGCGCTCGGCCTCCACCTCGCGCCGCCGCCGCTCCAGCGCCGCCTCGTACTCCAGCTCCGCCGCCTGCCGGCGCGCGCGACCGGCGCGCGCACGCTCACGGCCTGCGGGTTGTCATATACAGGTACCAGCAGATACACCGGCGTCGGCCGGCAGGGTTTAGCGGTGTGACTCGGCAGAAGGTTGGCAGTGGCAGGACAGGCTTCCGGACACTCAGGCCGGCACATCTCACCGCAAGTCCACAGGCTGCAGTGTGGGCATGTGAGCAGTAGGCCCACCAACGAGGGTTCCACGGTCACTCTTGCGCGCTGCGCCTGTGCGCGCACCCGGCGGGCGGCTTCAGCGGCGGCGGCGCGCTCCTGCGGCGTCGCGGGCGCGGCCGCCGCCTCCGTCGCGGCCTCGCCTGCATGGCGCCCGCCGCGGCTGTCAGCGGCCGGACGCGCATCCGCCTCTGCACGCACGAGCGCCCGGGCGGCAGACCACGTTCGTGCAAGCCAGGCCATGTGCAGGGCTCACCAGCATGAGCTGCCTGCGTGAGCACTGGCGATCGCCAGCACAGGCAGTGATTGGGGGGTATGTGCCACCCCACATGCGCTGCCTGCCAGCCGTGCAAGCACGCTTGCCGCCGCCAGCGCAGCGCCCGCCGCCGGCTCCCAGGCCGGACTGAGCGAGGCGCGCTCGAGAGTCTAGTGGGGTCCCGCGCGCGCGCAGACGCATTGGGGAGTGCAGCGCGCACCTTTCACGGGCTTGACGCTCACCAGCTTGGGCTTGGCGCGCACTCTCTTTGCCCTGGCCTTGCGCTCAGCCTCCGCCTGCACGAGAGCCAGCGCCGCGCGGGTCACTGGCCTGTTTGTGGGGTCAGGGCTGGGGCAAGGATGGGGCACGGTGTTCGCGTTCCCATGCGAGCGCAAACACGGCACTGCCGGCATGTCAGGGACACCTGTCGCGGGGTGCAAGAGCCTGCGGTGCACCCCCTCCCCCAGGCCATCGGTGCGCGTCCGCACACGCTCAGGCCCCTTCACGAGCACGCCAGAGCCGTGGCCCGGCATAGCTCAAAGGCCCAGTTGCGCCGGCGCGGCAGACGCCGCCGCGGGCCCCGAGCGGTCAGCCGCGCCTTCTTGCCGGCGTCCTCCTCCTCCAGCTCGCGCAGAAGGCGCTGCGCGGCCGCCTCCTTCTCGGCCGCCGCGCCGGCCTCGATCGCGCCGCGGATGACCTCCAGCGCGCGCTCGCCCACCTCGGCCGCCAGGTCCACGCACGCCAGCTCCTGCGGGCCACACGTGCGAAGCGCATCAGTGCCAGGGTTAGGGTAGGGCGCGCAGGCGGGCCGCGCGGCGCCCGGGCGGGCCGCAGGCGCTGCGAGGCGGGCGGCCCGCGGCAGCCTCCGCGCCCCGCGTGCGCCTCGTTCTGGGGCGCGCGGTTTACCCCCCCTATGTCCGACGGCGCCGGGCATGGGAGCGCGGGGCCTGGACGGATCTGCGCTTGCAGACACGACGCTGCATGGGATGGTCTGCCGGCGGCCGCTCCGTGACACAGCCCTGGCACATGCGGATGCAGACCTCGGAGGCCAGGTCGACCTCCCCTCGAGCAGGGGCCACTTCGTGGCGCCCGCGGCCTGCGCCGCGGCGCCTCCGGCGCAGCCGAGCCGGGCGCAGGGCCTGGCGCGCGCAGCCCGGGCGCGCATCCGACGGCGGGCCGGCCAGGCGCGCGCCTGCAGCTTGCGCCGCGACGCCTCCAGCGCGTCCAGGAAGTGCTGGATCTCGGAGCGGAACGCGTCGGCCAGGCGGCGCGCGCTGGTCATCGCGTGCGCGTACGCGGCCATCTCCGGCGCGCCCGGCTGCGTGTACCCGCGCTCGCCGTACAGGTTGATCGCCTGCGCGCGCCGGACAGGGTGGGGTAGGGTAGGGTAGGGGTATGGGCGCCCGCCGGCCGCGCCGCGCCCGCCGCCGGGGTCGCTGCTTTGGGCATCAGGACAGGCCGGCCTCCTGTGCCTGGAAGATGCAGACGCGCTGCCGCTGCGCGGCCACCTGGCGGCCGCCCCGGCTGCCTGCGAGCGGGGGGCGCAGGCGCCCTGCGCGCGCGCCGCCGGCGCAGGCCCCCTGCGCCGTCTGCGCAGGGCCTGCGACAGCTACGCGCGCGGCTCAGGCCGGTCGGGCTGCCGGGCGGCGGCGGCGGCGGCGGGGCGCGCGCCTGCGCGATGTAGAGCACGCGGTACCAGGGCTGCTGCGCGAGCTGCTGCGCCATCTCGTCGCCGCCGCCGGCCGCGGCCAGGCGCTGCGCCGGCAGGCCGCCCGGCGCGCACAGCGCCTCCAGCGTCTGCCGGTGCTCGCCGACCGCGCGCAGCTGCTGCGCGACCGTCTCGTGCTCGCGCCGCGCCGCATCCTCGCGCTCCTGGGCAGCCCGCACCACATCGCTTCATCGACGCTCACTGCGCCGGTGAGCAGCGCTCGCGCCTGCAACCTGGCATGCACCAAGGCGCACGCCGTGCTCTGCCGCTGCCGCTGTGCAGGCTGCCCACCGCCCTTTATACCACGGGCTCGGCGTGGGCGGCGCGCGCACCGCCAGCAAGAGCTGAGCGGGCGCGAGCGCATGCGCGGGGGAACGGGCGGGGGGCGGGCGGCGCGCCTTGGCGGAGCGGCAGTGGCCCTCCTCGGCAGCGATGCGCTCCTGGTAGGAGTCGATGCGCGCCTTGAGGTCCGCCACGCGCTCGCGGTACTCGGCCTCCTTGGTGGCCTGGCGCAACCAGGGAGAAGAGTTACATAACGGTACAGAAACTCCACCCCGGCAGCCCGCACGCACTCAGGGCTGCGCTAGGACGCCGAGGGCGCCGAGGGCGGCAGGGGCGGCGGGGCCGGGCGCGCGCGCCTTGTCGATGGGGTCGCGCTTGCGGTGGTTGGCCGGCCCGTCAGCCTGCACGCGCGCCAGCTCGGCGTCCGCGTCGGCCGCGTCCGCGCGGCCGGCCGCCAGGCGGTCGCCCGCGGCGCCGCCAGCGGCGGCCGCCTCGCGCGCCTCCTCGCCCCACATTGCGCTCTCCAGGCCCAGCACCGCCTGCTCGCGCTCCAGCACCGCGCCCGCATACCTGCCGCGGCCGGGCCGGCTCACGGGCGGACAACCGCAACCTTCCCTGGCAGACAACCCAGGACCGCGCCTGTGTGCCTGCCGCGCGCACACAGACTCGCAGCCCGGCCTTTCTGAGTGTCACTACCACCCCAGCGCTGCGTCCACGTGCCAACCGAGCGCGGCTCAGGCTGCAATTACGGCCTCCCTTGCCGTAACTACCAGATACCCCAGCACTGTGCCCATACACCTGCCGCGCGCGGACCGGCTTACCGTCCGGCCTCCCTGAATTGCAACCATGAGACACCCCAGTGCAGCGCGCACATGCCTGCTGCACGGACCGGGCTGCGGTCCGGCCTTTCCTGGCCGCGCAGAGAGCAGTGGCGCACAGCCGGGCGCCAGTGTCTTGCCAGTGCCTCCATCGCCGGCAATCACAACACCAGAGATCACAATCTCCCCAGGCCATCGCATGGCCCAGTGTGCTCCGCAGCGACCCCCGCGCGCCGGGCGGGCCAAGCGGGTCCCCCGTGGCGGGGCGCGGGAGCGCCGCCGGGCGCACCGCACGGCCGGCGCGCCGCTGAGCGTGCGCATCTGCGCCTGCTGCGCCGCGCGCTGCATCGCGGCCTGGCAGAACTGCAGCTGGTCGCCGCCGGCCGCCGGCTCGGTGTACGCCGGCAGCAGCGCGTCGGCGTACTCGGCGGCCGGCGCGCGCGCGGCCGCCGCGCCGCGCGCCTCCAGTGCGGCCACCTCGCGCACGCTGCGCTCCGCCGCGCGCCTGCGCGGGTTGCAGATATGTTAGGGTTAAAGCGGTCATCGAGCCCCTTTGTACAATGCGCGGTCACTGCTGCCGCCGCCGTGCCCGGGCTCCATGCACTGTCGACGCGGGCAGCCACTGTGCGACTCCTCGCACCAGATGTTTTCTGGGCTGCCGCCGAGGGCACACGCATTCCTAGCCGCTCACGCACGGCACTCTGGTGAGCGGACCAGGGCACACACCCCTAGCGTGCACAGCAGGAAACAACCATGTGGGCATGTCAGCGTGCGCGCGCAGCTGGCATGCATGAGGGCTGCGGCGCACGCGTACACAGGGACGGTCCGAGCGCGCCTCGCGGTTTTGTGGGGACTTTCTACCTACCGGCCGAGAGGGCTCTGCCCCCAGAGACAGCGCGCGCTCACAAACACGCCGTGCCCAGGCGGGGCGGCATGGGGTGGCGCGCGGCGCACCGCAGCTGCTGCAGGCGCGCTTTTTTGTCGCCCAGCTCGTGCAGGCGGCGCCACACGGCGGCCACCTCCTCGTACAGCGCCAGCAGCGCCGCGTCCGCTGTGCGCCCTGCCAGCAGCTCCAGCCGCCGCCCAGCCGCCTGGACAGGGTAGGGTAGGCTTAGCCAAAAACCGGTGCCTGAGCCCGCGGCCTGCACGCCCTGCCGCTGCCCTGCCACGCGCCGTGCGCGGCTCGCGCCGCAACAGGTAGGGTCGTTTCTAACCCTATACCAGCAGGACAGGCGCCAGGGGGGGCGCCCACCTCGGCCGCCGCCGCATTCACGACCGCGCCGTAGATCCAGCGCAGCGTGCGCGCGCCGGCCGCGTCCGCATCGGGCGGCGGCCAGCCGGCCGGGCCGGGCAGCGGCTCCGGCTGGCCGCCGCGGCCCGCGCCGCCGCCGCCCGCCGCGGCCTCCAGGTGCTCCGCCCACCAGGGCTGCACCACCAGGCAGGGCTCGCCGGCGGCCGCCGGCGCGCCGCCGCCGCCGCTGCGGCCGCCGTCCGACTCGGCGTCCCTGCCGCCGGCCGCGCGCCGTGGCATCAACATGACGGCAGGCGAAGGCTGAGGGTTTGGGGTGGTGGGGCTCTGCGCGCGCCCCTCGGCTTTCTCCGCGCGGCCCCAGAGCGCCCCGCCAACGTGGCGGCACCCCTGCCGAGTGCTGCTTGCACCAGGGCAGAATGGCAGCGCCCATGGCTCTCTGGCGGCGTGCCGGAGCTTACGGCCTGCCGCCAACCCTCAGAAGATTCGCAGCAGGCCGCCAGCCTGCGGCAAGCTGCCAGCCGCGCAAGGCTCCGTTGACCCAGAGCGCTCCTCGAGCTGCTGACCCCTCAAGGCGCGCTGAATCCCCGGCGAGCGCCGCATGAACAAGCCCCCAGCGCTCGCTCGTTTGCACAGAGGCGGTCGGCACAGTGGCGGCGGGAGCGGGTCAGGTACTGAGCTGTCTCTCGACACGGGCCGCGCAGCGGCCTCCGCCTTCAACGAGGAATAGCACACGTCTCATCACGCCCGGCTGCACGCGCCGCCGCTCTGCCCCAGCAACCCTGGCTAGCGGGCCATGCTCCTGCAGCGCCGCACTGCCTGAAGCGCGCCGCAACGCATGCCCGGCCAAGCACGGCGTGGCCGACGCCCGCCCAGTGGCGCACAGTGCGGCGCGCTCCCCTCGGAGTCGCCACCACAGCTGAGCGAGCCGCACATGCCGAGGGCCGCGCGGCAGGGACAGCCCCGCGCGCAGGCGGCCCGCGCGCCGAGCCCCGCCGCGCGGCTGGGCGGGCTCAGGGCAGGGTGAGGGCGTTGGCGCACCGCGCGCTCTCGCCGCCGTCACCGACGCTGAGCACGGCGTCCGCAATGACGTCCAGCGCCTGCGCGTCGTCGGCCGACGCAAACTCGAACAGCGGCGGGCAGCCGGTCTCCTCCTCCGCGTCCATGCCCTGTGCGCGCGCGCCGCCCCCGCTCTGGTGCCCCCGTCGCAAGCCGCGCACGGCCTGACACGGCAACGCGCCAGACCGCCGGCCGTCTGGGCGAGGGGAACACTGCCTGGCCGTCGCCCAAGTGCGCGCCGCAGAACAGGCCGCCCGCGGCGCCTTTCCTGATGGGCAATCGCAGCGCATCTGTGAAGACACCTGTCGCTCCCGCAACCCCGCAGCGCCTCGCCCGCGCGCCGGCTCGGCGTGCCCAGCGCAAGACCCCTCCCGAGCATACACGGTGGGCCTCTCTGAACGATAGCGCATCACTCACCGCCTGCCCACATGTCGCGCCAGGGTTAGGGTACAGAGTTAGGCAGGGGCGCGCGCGCGCGCCTCGTCGCTGCTGGTCGCCGCGTCGGTGAGCAGGCGGTCGGCCGGCAGGCCGAGGCCCATGGCCGCCGGCGTGCACTGGCAGATGTACCGCAGGATGGCCACCAGCTCGCCCTGCGGCAGCTCGGCCAGCGCCGCCTGCGCGTCGCGCACGGGTTCGCAACACTACTGAATAACCCTACTGTGCAACCCTGCCGCCTGCCCTGCCCCTCGGCTGCGTCGTCCGCCCCGCCCGCCTCGCCCGCCGGCGGCTTCGTCAGCGGCGCGCCTGCGGGCGCGCAAGGCTCCCACAGCCGCGCAGCCAAGCCCCTCCAACACCTCCGCCCTTGCCGCGATGCCGCTGCCATGACAGCGCTCGCAGGGTCCCGGAGCCGCGCGGCCAGGACTACTGGCACACCGAGCGCCTGCAGGCGGGCCCGCGGCGGCCGCTGCCCGTCGCCGCGCGTCAAGTTTTCCAGAATAACAGTCATAGGCACAGCACGTAATGTTACTTTACATCCCAAAAGGTTCTTTGCACTTAGTTGAAAGGCTGCGATCGATTTGCGAGACTACGTATTTCAGGGCGCGCGCCTCCAGGCTCTCTGGCTGCCGCAGAAACGCCGGCGCGTCTGGCGGCTGGCCGCCGTTGGGCGCGGCGAGCGCCCCAGCCGCGGGGTCCAGCGCCGCCAGCCGCCGCTCGAGCGCGGGCGCGCGCAGGCACACCTGGCGCGGCGGATCGGGCGCGGCCGGTGGGCGCACGGCGGCGCGCTTCCGTGCATCCACGGCGCATGCATGCACGCTGCCTGGCACCAAGCGACCTCGACCACTCCCGGCAGCTGCCGCGGGCGCCGCTCAGAGCTGCAATTGTCGTACTAGCACGGAAGGGATTTCAAGGCGTCATGCAGCAGACTGGTGCGCTTTTCAGCGCTGTGGCCCCCAGCAAGCGCCGCCGCGCGGCGCGGGCGGCGCGGCGCGCCTGCTGCAGCGCGGCCGCAAAGTTGGGCCGGTCCAGGTGCCACAGGTTGCGGATGTACTGCATGATCAGCGCGACCAGCTCCGCCTCACGCGGCCCGAACAGCTCCTCGTCGGCGCCGCCGTTCGCTGCGGCCGCCGCCGCCGCCGCCGCGGCTGCCGACGCCGCTGCCGCCGCCGCGCGCGCAGGCACCGCCTGGCCTGTCACCGGGTCCAGGACGGTCGCCGGGCGGCCGTTGGCGGCGGGCGCGCCGGCGGCGCCACCGCCGCCGGGCGCGTGCCCCCGCCGCTGGGACGCGCCGCCGCGGCGCGCCCAGTGCGCGGGCGGGTGCGCGCGCAGCGCGGCCACGACGCGCTCCGAGTACGCGGCGCGCCAGGCGTCCAGCTGCCGCGGGAACAGGCCGCCCCAGGGGCCGCCGCCGTCGCCGGCGCTGCCAGGCGCTGCGCCGGCGCCGGCGGCGCCGGCGGCGGCGGCGCCGGGCGCCTCGGACGACTCGGCGCTGCCCTCGGCGCCGCTGGACCCCTGCGAGTCGGTGTCATTGCCGCCGCGCGCGCCCGCGTCCGCGCGCCCGCTCGCAGCTGCGCTGGCAGCGGCGCCGGCGGCGGCGGCGCCGGCCGTGGCGCCGCTGCGGCGCACGCGCAGGCGCGCGCCGCGCGCGCCGCGCCGCGCGGGCGGGCCGCAGTGCCCGTTGGGCGGGTGCGCGGTGAGCAGCTGCTGCAGGGTCGCCGCGGCGGCGGGGTCGCCGCTGCTGGGCCCGGCCCCGTACGCCGCGCCGCCCTCCGGCGCGTCCCCGCCGCCGGCAAAGGCCGCAAAGGGGCCCGCCGCGCTGCACTGTTCGGGCGCCACACCAGAGGGGCTCAGCGCCAGCTTTGCGACGCTGTGGCGTCATGCGCAGCCACAGAGACAGGGTGCCGCAGCGCGCCTAGCTCTTACAGCACGTCCAGTGCACTGGGAGCAATTTGCAGCCGCTGGGCAAGCGCTGGCAGCTGCAATGCGCAAGTTTCCGTTGTTATCTGACCACCCAAAAAAGGCTCGCAGGCTGCTCGTGATGAACCAACGCCCGGCCCTTAAGGGCGGCGAGCACCTCGCAAGCGGAGACATGTGAAGAGCATGGCACCCACCACTGCGTCAGGCGGGCACGCTCGCCGCCCACTGATTGCCTGCGGACCGCCAACAAGGGGTCGCACCGCATCGCCGTCGCCCGGCGCGCGCGGCGCGGCCCGCAGCTGCGCCTCCAGCCCGGCGCTCCACTCGTCGAACCAGGGCTGCGCCAGCTCGCCGCCACTGTCACCCGTCGCCCTGGCCCCGCCAGCCCCGCCGCCGCCGCCGCCGCCCTCGCTGTCGCCGCCGCGCCGCGCGGCACCCGGCGCGCCGGGGTTGCCAGGCGCGGGCGCCGACCCTAACCCCGCGGCCGGCGGAAGCGGCGTGCCGAGCGCGGCGAGCGAGTCGCGCACGTACTCCTCGTCCAGCGAGCCAAACGAGCCGCGCGAGGAGCCGAGGTCCGAGTCGCCCGCGTCCCAGCCGCACGGCGGCAGCGCCGGGTCCTGGCTTGCCACGCGCGCAAACGCGCCGGGCGGCACGCCACCGCCCGACGTCACCTGCGCGCCCGCCACTCCGTAGTCAGTCCCCTATCCTCACTTACCCACGCCCTTGACTGGGCAAGCAGTCCTGTTGGGCATGGGCTGTGCGCTCCACGGCGGCTGCGCTCAGTGCACGGTGCATCTGCAAAACAGCAGAGCAGACATGTGTGGGGCCTCGGGCCATGCGCGGCCGCTGCAGAAGCGAGAGCGCTCCTACCCCTGTAGCTTGGCGGACCCTCCCTCAACGGCCGCTGGGCAAGCATTTCCCAAGCAAGCGGCGGGGCGAGCACTGCCGGCCGCCGGCCCCGTGCGCGGCGCCGCGGAGGCTGCGCCCGGCGGTAAGGAGGGTTGCGCGCGCCTGCTCATGGTGGCAGCGCAGGCACATGACGCAGCCGGGGTCCGCAACGCTCTGGAAGTGCGTGCCGACCACCTGCGCGCGCGCGGCGCGCCTGGGCTCCCTGCCCTGACCCTACGAAATACCTTACCCAGCGCCGGGTGTGGCGCGAGCGCGGCCCAGGCGCGGCGGCGCCCGACGCCGCTGCCAGCGTCGCGGTTTGCCCTGAAGAGCAGCGACCTGCAGTTCGGCGCTGCACTCGCAGTGGGCGGACGTCAGCCCGCTGCTGGCAACCGCTAGACGGCCTGTCGGAAGACGCCTCCGGCGGCCGCGCCCTGGAGCGGGCGCTGAGGAGCGGCCGTGTCTGCGCGAGGCAAGAGCGGGGCTCGAGGCGCGGGCGGCGCGCCTCGTTGGAGCACTCCACGCAGAGCAGCGGCACGCCGTCCGCGCTCAGCTGCACGCCCTCGTGGCATGCGTCCACGTGCACCAGGAACGCGCGCGCGCTGCCAAAGCGCCGCGGCGCGCCGTCGGCCGCCTCCGCGCAGAACGGGCACGCCCAGTAGCACGCGCGCGCGTTGCCCGCATCGCGCAGCAGCTCCAGGCCCTCCTCCACCTCGCCCGCCACCGCCGCGCCGTGCTCGCGCTTGATGCCTGCGCGCAGGCGCGCGCGGCGCGCGCTCAGGCACACGCCTCCAGCCTGAGGCGCCTGGCCAACGCGGGCGCCGGGTTTAGGCGCTCGCGGGGCCCGGTCGCGCCGGGCGCCCGCCGGTCAGGGCACGCCCGCTCCGCCTCGCGCTCAAACAGGGGGCCGGGCGGCGCTGCCAGGCACGCGGTTGCAAAGGGTGGCAGGAGGGAGCGCGCGCGCGCACCCTCGAGCAGCCGCCGGATGGGCACGCGCAGCAGCGACCGCCGGCGCGCGAGCGGCAGGCGCGCCCAGAAGTCGCGCACGTCGCTGTAGCGCTCCTGCAGCGTCATCTCGCCGCGCCGCTCGCCGCCCTTGCCGCGCGCCTTGCGCCGCGACGCCAGCGCCGCGTCCTGCCGCGCCGGCGTCAGGCCGGAGCAGCGTAGCGCAGCGCAGGGCGTGCAGCTGTGCAGCGCTTGCGCCACAACCTGTGGGCGCTCAGCATGCCACAGCAGGCCACAGCCCCCAACAGGACACAGACAGCCGCTGGCCCACGGCTGATCCGTTGCTCTCGTGCGACGCGTTGGGCGGAGCGACAGCCTGCGCGCGCTTCACCTCTGCCTACGTCCCGCTCCACCGCCGGCGACGCCGCCGCACTGTCAGCGCAGGGTGCAGGGGCCCCGGCCTTAGGCTTAGGGTCTGCGGCAGGGCCCGCGCACACCTTGCCATGGTCCCAGTCGCGGTCGAGCGACAGGCTGGCCAGCGCGCCGTCGGCCGCGGGCGCGCCCAGGCCCGCGGGCGCCGCCGCGGCCGCCGCGGCCGCCGCGGCCGCCGCCGCGGCCGCCGCGTCGGCCGGCTTCATGCGGCGCATCAGGTCCGCCATCGCCGCCTGCTTCTCCACCTGCTGCTGCAGCGCCTCCAGCAGCGAGCTCTTGCTCAGCAGCAGCTGGCTCGCCCACATGCGCAGCTCCTCGTGGTGCGGCCTGCGCGCGCGCGGCGCCTCGCTCGCTCAGCCGCGGCCTGCGCGTGCCTCCGCACAGCCCTCCGCACAGGCCCCAGGCCTGCAGACCCTGCTGCAGGCCCTCAGGCCCCCGCACGGCCCCCAGGCTTGCGGCGACCCTCGAGCACGCTACACATGGGCCAGCGGCCGCTCACGGCGCCGGACGCCAGAGCCGATCGCCACGACACGCCTGCTCGGCCGCCGGAGCCGCAGAGCCCACGAAAGGGGGGCGGGGGGGGAGGGCTGCACAGGCGGCCGCGCAGGCCGCGCGCCTGAGGATATGCTGGAGCAGGTTGACGACGCCGTTCATCGGGATCTGCGTCGTGTTCAGCAGCGTGTGGCAGCTGCGCAGCACCTCCTGCATGGACACGAGCACCTCGCGCTTCTCCTCCGCCAGCGCGCCCCAGCGCTCGTCGCGCATCCAGGCGCCGACCTTGTCCTGGATGCGCTGCGCGCGGCGCGCGGCCGCCCCGCCGTGCGTCAGGCGCCGCGGGAGTGGCGCGGCAGCGCGCTGCAGCAGAGCGGGCGGCAGGCTCGGCGCTGCGCGCGCCCCCTGCGGCCCCGGAGCTGCCGCGTCCGCGGCCAACGCCGCAAGGTCGGGCGCCCCCTTGATGCCCCGGCGTAACACAACCCCCTCCCCGCGAGGCTGCAGCGGGGGGCGCAGGGGGCGGCGCGGCGTGCGCACCAGGCAGCACGGGTCGCAGGTCTTCTGGCTGCCGGTGGCGATGCAGATCAGCGGCTCGCGCAGCAGCGGCTGCGGCGCGGCCAGCGCGGCGCTGCACGCGTCGGACGCGTCCTTGAACTGCGCGCGCATCTCCTCGCACTGCGCGCCGGTCGGCAGCGCCGGGCGCGCCGCGCCGTGGCCGCCCAGCGTGCTGGCCTCTACCAGCACGTTGACGACCATCGTGGCGCGCAGCGCGGCGCCTGCGCGCGCGCGCCCCGCGTCACACCCCCCGTCACGCCCGACCCGCAGCCGCCCGCGGCCCGCTCGCTGCGGCGCGCTGCGGTACACACACCCGGCCGCCGACGCTGCCGCCTGCAGGCACCCCGCGGCGGCCTGCAGCGCCCAGGCAGGATCCCTGCCCACGGCGCGCCGCCGCGGCCCCCGCCGCGGGCCTGCCGCGGCCCGCGCATCCCGCAAGCAGCCCGCGCGGGCGGGCCGGCGGCGCGCACAGCTCAGGGACGCGGGGCAGAGCTCGCTGGCCGCGGCCGCGCTGGCCAGGGCCTCCTGCAGCAGCTCCAGCCGGCGTCGGCTGGCCGGGGTCATCTCGGCCGGCTCCAGCGTCGAGGCCTCGTGATACAGCAGCCGCGCCAGGAAGCGGTGCGGCAGGGCCGAGTGCGGGAACTCCTTGGCCAGCCGCTGCAGAGCCTTCTTGGCCTTGGGCCTGCGCCCCAGATTGGTGCCCAGGCCTCAGCCTGGGGCCGGGCTGATGCAATCGGGCCACAGGCAACCCTACTGTGGGCCGCCTGCGCGCCGGCCGCGCCGCACCGGGCGCCCTTGGCAAACTCCTTGATGGCCAGGTTGCACTCCAGCGCGACCCGCGCGCCGGCCTCCATATCAGGGGCATTGTCGCCGGCGTCCGCGCTGGGCTCCCGCGTGTGCGCGGCCAGGCCGCCCGCCTTTCTCTTTGCGCCCTTGTTGCTGGGCATGCCCGGCGCACGTGCGGGCGCTGGGGCGCCTGCGGCAGTGGCCGGCGCTGTCTCGGCAGGTAATCAGGTAGTGGGGGCAACCGCCGCTGGCCCCCCAGTGTAGGCTGCAGCCCCACTTGCCGGAGCAGAGAACTCAAGATGGCGAGGTTCTGCAGGTCTAGGTTTAAAATTTTGAACTTTGAGCGGGAACTGTTCTGAAAGTGATTATCTACTTTCCGGGCTCCCAGGGAAGGCCTAGCCTCGGCCTGTGGTCGCTTGCCATTGCGGGGCGTAATGTAATCTGCTTCGACTGGTCGCTTGCGCTCTTCCGTGAGCCAAGCAATGATCACTACATCGGCATGCCGCCCTTTCTGCCCCGGCTCTTGGTAGCAGCCCTGCTGTGCCTGTGCTGGCCGGTGCACACGGCGGTAGCTGCGACGAGAGAGGGCGCGCATGCCTCAGACGTACAAACCGTCCCAAGAGGTGTGCCCATGCTCGCCCCGTGAGCCCATGCTCGCCCCGTGAGCGTGCACACTCCGCGCACGCTGCTCACTCACGTACGCAACCCTGCTTGCAACCCGGACGCTCTGTATGGCGCAGGGCGCCTTCTGCAAGAGGGTGCAGACCAGTGCGGCGTGCACGTGCAGTACGTTGTGCAGACCTTGGCGCCAGGCAGCTTCAGCGCGGAGCTGCTGCTGACCAGCACGCAGCAGGTGCCCCCCCGGCGCGGTTGCCTGCTCATCACACAGCGCCGCCCTTTGCCTGGCCTGCCCCTGCCCTGCTTCCAGCGCAGTGCGCTCACTCCGACGTCCTCTGGCAGAAGCCTGCGCTGCGCGCAGGCGCCTGTGCCGGCATGGCTGCTGGCCTGGTCGTTCGCGGCCGCGGCGGTCGCGCACGTCGCGGCGCTGCAGGGCGGCGCGCTCCTCAACCTGTCCACGCCGGCCGCGCCGCAGCAGTTTGCGCTGGCCAGCCTGCCCGGCGTGGCGCCGCTGGCGCCGGGCGCCGGCGCGCGCGCGCGGCTCAGCGTCCGCGCCGCTGACGGGGGCGTCGGCCAGGCGCCGCTGATCGACGCGGTGAGCATGCAGGGGCTGGCATGCCCTGCCCAGGCCCCGTCCTCCCCGGCCGCGGCGGGTGGTCAGGGCGCTGCGGCGGCGCCCGCGCCCCCGCCCGCCTGCGGGGCGAGCGCTCCCGCTGGCGCCCCGGATGCCGCCTGGAGCCCTGCGGCAGCCTTGCCCGGCGCGCAGCCGCCATGCGCGCTCAGCTTCTGCTGCCCGCCAGTGCCCGCGCTGGCGCCGAGCGGCCTGCTCAGCGGCGCCGCCGGGGCGCTGCCTGCGGCAGCGCCGGGGCTCCTGGGGCCCGCAGCCGGCCCTGCTGGGCTGAACGCTCAGGCCTCGTCCGCGGCACCAGGCGTGTCGACTGCCGCGGCTGCGCCCGCCCTGCCTCCGTCTACTATGGCGGCCACGACAGCAGCAGCGCCCCGGCCGCCGAGCCTGCCGGCGGCCACGGCCGGGCTAGCAGCAGGGCTGGCAGCAGCCGGGGCGGCATGCCTGGCGCTCTGCGCTTGGGGTGTCACGCGCGGCGCGCGGCGCGGCGCGCGCGGTGGGAGCCCGGCTGGGCGGCTACTGCCGTGGCCCACGCTGTCGGCGCCCAGCCCCGCTGCTCACGCGCTGGACCCTGGCCATAGCCGCGGAGCGGCCCCAGCGCAGCGGCGCGCGCCCGGAGCAGGCGCGGCCGCCGTGCAGCTGCCCAAGCCGCGGCGGCCGCCGCCGCCGCCTCCAGTGCCGCTGCCGCCACCGCCGCCGCCGCCGCCGCTGCCGCCACCGTCGCCGCCCACTTATCCCATCGCCGTTCGTGCTGGATGGCTGCCGAGCATGCCCGCGCCCGGCGCGGCGCTGCCGCCACAGCTGCGGCCCGCGCAGGCCGGCCCGGCGCACGCGGCCGGCGTGCGGCTGCCGAGCATTGTGACGGGCGGGCCCCTGGCGCGCCGCGGAACGTGGCCGGCGGCCGCGCTCGCCGCCGCGCTGCCCCGCTCGCAGGGCAGCCCCTGGCGCCCAGCGTCCGCGCCTGGGCCGGGCCGCGGCCCGGTGCGCGGGTGGGGCGTGGCGCTGGGTGCGCGGAGCTGGCGGCGTGCCGAGGGGCTGTTCGCGACGGCCCCATCCGGCGACGAGGGCCACAGCGGCATGGGTGGTCCCCTGGCGGCGCTGGCAGCCGCTGTGCCCGAGGCCAGCGCGGGCGCGGCTTGTGTGATCGAGCCAGGGCATGGTGGGCGCGCAGCGGTCCGCGCGGCCGATGAAAGCAGCGGCGGCGCTGCGGACGTGCCAGGGCTGGCGCGTGGCTGCTCGGTGCGGCCTTGCAGATCTTCCTTGCTGCAGAAAATGCAAGCGCCCGCATGCCCGGGTGTGACAGGCTGCCGCTAACACTGACCCTGAAAACAGCACCATGAGCAGCCGCGTCTGGAAAGCTTCAGGGAGGTGCATGCGGCTGCGCGCCCGGGCGGCGGCAGGCCGTCGCTGACATTGACCACCAGGTCGGAACCATGAGCAGCCGCAACTGAACAGCTTTGCGCAGGAACAGCCTTACACGGGAGTGTGCGCGCCGGGGCGGCGGCAGGCGGTCGCCGACATCGATTTCCAGAGCGAGGTGCGCCTGGAGGAGAGGATCGGCAGCGGCGCCTTCGGGTCCGTGTTCCGCGGTGCGGCCCCGGGCGGGTGGACACGCTGTGCAGCGGGCCCCTGCATGCGCTCGAATGAGTCGAGCTGGCTGGTGCCTGCCACCTCGCACGCAGCGCATGCCTTCCCACCACCCTGTGATCCGCTCAGTAGGTGCCTGGCGCACACTGTGCTCGGTGTCCCTTGCTGGCCGGGCCGATCGTGCAGGTCTGGGGATAGGACATCTTGATCCTGTTGGTCGGCATGTCAGACGGCAGTGTGCGCTAGGCGCTGTGGGGACTGCCCGGACGACCCACCTCCCATTTCCATCTCCTGTCCACGGGCTGCCTGCCACCAGACTGCCGTCCAGATAGTATGCCAGGCACATGCACCCACTCGGCTTCCCGCATCAGGCAATGCTCAAAAGGTCCTGTGCAGCACATGCCGCTCGGCAAATCCCAGCCGGCACACCCAGTCGCACCATGTCCTCCTGGGGATAGGATGAGGAGTGAAATCAGAGGATTGCCGTCCCATGACCAGGTAGTGCTGCCACAGGAGAGTGTGCGCGGCCGCAGGGCGCTGGCGCGGCCGGCTGGTGGCGATCAAGGTGCTGCGGCCGGCGTTCCCGGGCGACGCGGCCGCCGAGCTGGCCAGCTTCCGGCGCGAGGTGCGCGTGCTGAGCCGCCTGCAGCACGCGCGCATCGTCAGCCTGCTGGGTGCGGCCGCCTGCCCTCACCCTGCGCCAGAGCCCTGCCCTCTGACATGTCCCGGCTGCGAACGGGTGCCTGCGCAGCGCCGGCGGCCCTCAGCGCTGCTGGTGTCATGCAGCAGCAGTGCCGGCTCCGTGTGTTGCAGTGTGGCCAGGCTGGCAGCTTGAGCCAGCTTGCTGTCTCACGACCCAAGGTAGCTTGAACTTGGAATGTCAGCACGAAGGTGGGGGCACGCGCTGTCAAGCCCCAGCCGTCTGAGCCTCTGGGCCGGGCTCATGCTCTGTGAGCGGGGGCCGAGCGGGCGCTGCCGAAGCAGGCGCATGCATGGTGCCGCCGCACATCTGCCTGGTGGAGGAGCTGATCGGCGGCGGGTCGCTGTTCGACGCGCTGCACCGGCGGAGCGGCCGCCGTCATGGCGCCAGCCCCCTGGCCTACCCCCGCGTGCGCGGGCCTGCGCCCAGGGCGCAGAGTTCGCTCAGTCGCTTCGCCTATACGCTGCTCGAGCCTTGATGTACCCCAAAAAAAAAAAAAAAAAAAATGATCCTGGGCAGTATGCGGGTTGTCGGCCCAGGCCAAGGGGCTCTGTAGCGTCAGCAGCTCTGTCGCAGTCACGCAGCATTCATGCAGGCGTTGACAGCAGTGCCCATATGCATTACAACTCCTGGCCGAGTCGGGTGCGGAGATCCGCTCTGTCAGTGTCGCAAATGTGGCGGACTGCATCGGCCCGACGCGCAGCCCGAACGTGCGCGCGGCGCCAGCTGCTGGAGGTGGCGGCGGACGTGGCCGAGGCCATGGCCTTCCTGCACCAGCACCAGCCGGCCATCGTCCACCGTGACCTCAAGTCCAGCAACGTGCTGCTGGACGCCGCTGGCCGCGCGGTCGTCTGCGGTGCGCGCCCCGCCGCCGCCCGGCCGCGGCCCTGCCGCGCTCGCGTGCCGCCCGCGGTGCGTGAAGTGCCGCCGGCGCGGCGCGGCGCGCCACGCCATGCTGCGCGCTTCGGCGCCGCTGCCTCCGGCTGCGACTCATGGTACCGCCCCATCCGCCCAGCCCGCCGCCCCCCGCAGCTGACAGCGCGCCGCCGGTGCGCGCAGACTTTGGCATCTCCAAGATGAAGGACCGGACGTTCCTGTCCACGGTGATGAACAGCGCGGCGGGCACGCCAGCCTACATGGTGCGACGTCAGGCCCCGCTGCGGTTGCAGGCCGCACGCAGCATGCTGTGCGAGCACCATGTGGCTGCCTGACAGCCTGATTGCCTGCACATCAGTGCATGCCTCGGTGCCCCTGCGCTGCAGCGCCGTGCAGGCGGCGACCGCGGCGGGCGCGCAGGCGCCGGAGGCCTTCGAGGGCCAGCAGGTCACCGAGAAGGTGGACATGTGCGCCTCGCATCATATGTAGGGTCGGGGTAGGGTCAAGGTGGGGTTCTGTCTGCCCAAACAGAGAAGGTGGACATGTGCGCCTCGCGCCGCGCATCCGGTGGGACCGCAGTGCCTGATACCCCGCAGTCCGCCTGGGCTCAGGCAGCCCGCGCGCGCCTGCCTGACGCCGGGCGCGTGCGCCGCGCAGGTATGCGTTTGGGATGCTGCTGTGGGTGCGCCCGGGCGGACCGCGCGCGCGCGCCACCCCGCACGCAGCGGCAGCCTGCCTGCCTGAACTGATGACGCCCTGCTATGTTGCATGAGCCCTGGTGGGCTGGCCGTGGCAGAGCCGCTACGGTTGCGCTGGGGCCGGCAGGAGTGCCTGACAGGCGACCTGCCATGGGGCGAGCTGACCACGCCCATGCAGGCGCGCTGCCCAGAGGCCTGCTGCGAGCCTGCATGCGGCGTCGGGGGCCGAGGCCTCGCCCTGAGGGCAGGAGCGCTGCATGCAAGGCTGGCCGATCGCAGCACCTGCCTGCATGACAGAGACCCCAGCGTGACCGCCAAAGCAGCCCTATCCTGCTGCCCGCGCTCGTGCTGGCCCATGTGCCGGCCGCCGGCGCACGCGCGCAGGTCATCTACGTGGTAGGCGTGCTGGGCCGCCGGCCGCGCATCCCCGCCGGCTGCGCGGGCCCGCTGCGCGCGCTGATCTGCGAGTGCTGGCAGCGCGACGCGCGCGCGCGGCCGCCCTTCGCGACCATCCTGCTCCGCTTGCGAGCCATGCAGGCGCGTGTGGCGCGCACCCGCCCAAGCTTAAACACGCACCTCTGGGCCTGTCTTCACACCGGCCTGATTGAGAGCTCTGTCGGGGGTGAGCGGCCGCTTACCTGCGCCCTATGCTGCATGACTGGGACTCTCGACGCTTTGCCTTGTGCGTGTCGACCGGCTGACCCCACCCTGTTTGCCTGTGCACAGCTGAGAGCCAGTGTCCTTGGCAACATATGGACAGGTAACAACTGGCATGTTACTTGACCGCTACTTGACCTGCTCCTATGCGCACCCGCACCGTCGGGCAGGAGGAGCAGCGCAGACTGGAAGCGTGAGTGCAGCATGGGGCGGAGTGCAACGTGGTGCCGCATGCATTCGGTGTTGGCCTGGCGCATCCTGCACGGCAAACGTGGCCTCGCTGAAGCGGCTAGGCACAAAGCTGCGGTGCTCTCAGCACGGAGCTTGTGCACGCTGCTGTTGTCAAATTCGTGACGCACTGCGGACTGCAAATGGTTGGCCCTGGAAAGCCTGACAATCCCACATCCTGAGCAACACAAAACGCGGCCAGCAAACAGTGCACGCTGCGTGTTGCGGATTCTGTGACGCACTGAGAACTGCATGGCTGGCCCTGAAATGCCCGCGCTCACAGCAGTCCCACATCATGCAACATAAAACACGGCCAGCAAACACTGACCGGCACCACAGCAGCCCAAACAGCACCGCACAGCCCAGCCCCGACCCACAGACCCGCCCCTCCTGCCAATTCTGATGTTACAGACGTTGCTCACGAGCTCTCGCCACCCGCCGCCCCCGAGCGCAGTCAGCGCGTCACAGGTCGTCCTCCGAGCGCAGGTACTCGCCAACGTCGCTCTGGTGGAACACGACCACGCCGCTGGGGTCCATCTTGCGGCACTCGCTGGTGGACTTTGCGGTCACGCCAAAGCCTGCCGGCGGCCGGCCAGCGCACTGACACGCTTGCAGCTTGCATGTGCAGGCGGGAGGTCATGTGTTGCAGGTACAAGTTCTACAGGAACACCGCCACCGCCTTGCACAGGCCATGCACAGGTTTGCACAGGCCCATGCACATGCCCAGGCACAGCCGCACGCGGCAGGGGCGGCAGGCCGGCGAGCGCGCGGCCGCAGGGCCGCACCAAGCGGCACATCGGTCATGGAGTACACGACGACGCCTGTGTATGCGGGCGTGGCCTCCGTGATGCGCCCCAGGCCGCTCTTCAGCACGTGGTTGCCGTACAGGTACTGCATCTCCGCCGTCGGCTTCACCCACACCTGCGCGCGCGCATGAGCGCAGCGCGCTTGGCACGCGGCTGGGCGGCACGCTCAGCTCCAGGGCGGCACCGCAAGTCCAGGTGCGCAAGGCGATCTGGCGGGGCCGGCCGGCCGCCCTCAGCTGGAGAAAAGGGTTGTCAGCACGCGTACGCTCGAGATTGAAGACTGAGTTTTGAGGTCATCACTGGGCAGGCTCGCCTGGCCAGCTGTGAGTTGGGTTGCTTCGGGCACACTGCAGCTTCGCAGCCTGGGACGCAGTGGTGCGCCTTGGATGTTCTCAGGGTGACTGTCCATGCACGGTAACAGTCCATGCACTAGGTGTGCAACTCCCCTGTCCTCTCACTCCCTGCTGCGCCCTTTGCCGCGCGCGGAGCCCCACCTTGTAGCGCGCGTGCTGCGCCAGGATGTCCAGCGCGCCCACCGTCAGCCGGAACTTGCCACTGTGCGTGAGCTTGCCTATGCACGCTCCCAGGTGCACCAGCTTGTCCCGGGCTACCTGCGGCAGGCGGCGCAGCCGTAAGGGCGCCTGCAAGGCCCTTCGTGCACGGACAGCTGCGTCCTGGCAAGCCGCCGCGCGCGCTTCCTGCCCACCCTCAGCCTGTCTGCCAGTGTGGCAGGGTCCAGACCTTGCCTGCTCTTGTCGCCAGCCTGGCTTGCAGATACAACCGACTAGCTCAGCCTGGAAACGCCGCGGGCTGCAACCGGTATGCCTGAGCACCAGCGGCCCAGGGTATGGGCCGTACGTTTGTGGCGCGTCGCATCAGGCTCTCCCGTACATAGTATACGCGGTTGCGGTTCAACCGCAGCACATAGTCCTCGTCGCTGCGCTCCACCAGGTGCCTGATGCTCTTGCCCAGGAACTTGTGCAGCTTCTCGAACACGGCCTTTGTCTCCTTGCGCACCCCGCAGCAAGCACTGTCAGCGTGGGTGCCTCAGGAGGTGCAGGGGACACTCATAGCGCAAGAGCGTGCCTCCTCTGTCAGCGGCCGCATTGAGCCGTCACGGCCGCCGCTGGCGCTGCAGGATGTGCCAAGCTGCGCAGTCCAGACCCCCTGCCTCCTGTGGGGACTTGTGCCTATACCTAACACTGCTTGCAAAGGTTACTTGACCGCCAGTGCTCGACTCAACACAGAGATGCGGGTGCTCTTATTTGGTTTTTTTGGGGAAGAAAGGTAGGTAGGATGCACAGTCCTACCGCACAGGTACAATGGAATCAATAGCGCGGGACGTCCTGACTGCAGTCTCTGAGCTCAACAGTTGTATCAGTGCTCACTCCGCAGCTGGGGCTCTCCCCTTGCTGGATTGCCCCAATTTGGGGCTTTGCCCGAGGGCCCTGGGCTGCTGGCCGGTCACCGGGTCCTCACTTCACCCCTGAGCACGAGAGTGTGTACGACCTTGGGCTGTACGTGTAGCTGACAAGCACATCAGCAGAGGGTGCACCTGTTCTCCTGATGACCGCCCCGCAGCTTGCCCTGCGCATCACGCTCGCCGCCCTGTGCTCGCCGACAGCCACGTCAGTGCGTGGCGCGGCGCGGCCGCACGCCCGCATTGCGGCGCGGCAGGCGTATCGCGGGACCGGGCCGCGCTTCTTCACGCCGGCCGCGCCATGCATTGGTGCGCGCCGAGCTCCAAGCGCGTGCTATGATGTTGCTTGGCATCAGATGTGTTAGGGGAAGCGCTATGTGTAGCTGTGCTCTGCGGGCGTCAGTGGTCGTGCGCCGCTCCCCGCGTGTGCCTGCTCACGCCTCGGTGTTCCACCCGCCGCCCAGCCTGCATGCAGGCACACGCCCCTCTGCAGCCCCGGGGCTAACCACTCGGGGGGCGGGCGGGCCCAGCGGCAGTGCTGGCGCTGCTTGCGCTGCCGCTGCTGGCAGCGGGCGATCCCGCCACGTTCGCTGAGGCTGCAGACCCGAGTAGCGCCCCACTGCCGGCCTGCAGCAGTGCTTTGGCAGCCCTGGGGCCGCACGGCGCGCCTGCTGAACGGGGGTGTGCCCGTGCGCCAGGCTCGGCCAAGACGTGCACGACGCAGGCCAGCAGCCTCGCCGACACAGTGCGCGGCCAGAACGCCAAGCACAAAGTAGTCGTCTACTCCAAGAGCTACTGTCCCTACTGCGCCCAGGTGACCCTGACGAGTATGCACTTGCATGGCTGGTCGTGCCGTGCACCTCGGCCTACCGTTTCCTTCCGGTATCCTAGGCCCTCCCTGGTGACAGCCATGTGAGGCGCACGTAGGTCAAGGGCCTCTTCAACAAGCTGAATGTCGACTACAAGCTCTTCGAGCTGGACCAAATCGGTGCGCCACCCAGGCTCGGTACCCGCGGCGCTGGAAGCGCTCTTGCCCGCTCACTGGCCCTGTGGCCGTGCGTCCGTGCACTGGTCGCAGAGCTCTTGCTATCACGGCTCCAGGCGACTGACTGTGGCAGTGCGACGTGCTCGCAGCGGACGGCGCCGACGTGCAGATGGCGCTGTTTGATGTCACCAGCCGGCGCACCGTGCCGCAGGTTTTCGTGGACGGCAATTTCATTGGCGGCGCTGACGGTGCGCGCACCCTTGGAGCATTGCACGCACAGTTTCTGTATGAGACTTGAGGTTGCAGCAGCCACACGCATGCATGCCAACAGCGCAGCGCCTGAGTGCAAATGGGTGCCCTCCGCGCCAGATACGATCGGTATGTACCAGTCTGGCGAGCTGAAGCCGCTGTTCAAGTCGGCCGGCGTGTCTGCCGACATGTGAGGCGCACGAGCTGGCCACATGCTCACACCTTGCATTGGCATGCGGAGGCGCTGTCCGGTGGTGTAGTGTAGCGGTATTGCAGCCAGGCCCCGGCGGATTCGAAGGACACAGGTCTGCCTGTGGTACCCGCCTCTGCTTGGAGCGTGTGGACAACCGTGTCAGCACGGCTGCCTGCCTGTATGCTGGCCCCTGGTGGAGAGGGCATGCTCCGGTTGTTGCAGAAGAGCAGAGTCTGGAGAGCGTGCGGCGTACGCAAGGCGTGTGAGAACACAGGCCCCTTACAACACGAGCCCGAGGCTCTGCAGGTCCCAGCCTGCTATATTCAGCTTTGCGTAGACGTCCTGCCCCACAACGCTGGGCCCGCCTGCACACCAGACCTAGTCACCTTCGGAACTCGGGGATTGCCGTGCTGTGCAGCCGCCTGGCGACAGGCGCTGTGGGCAGGCGCACCAATCGAAAAGGTCAGCAGCCAGGTCATGAAGACTGCAGATACTGCTGCAAAGCAGGCCGCTGAGCGCCACGTGACTGCGCGACGCGTACGTGTTAGGACGCTTGAGGGGTCGGTGCCACAGGCGTGCAGGCTGACCGAGCTAGGCTGGGCCCGCACATCTGGCAACCACTACGTCGTCCCCGTGCCGAAAGCCTGGCCAGAACAGCCAGACGTTCATGAACCACATCCATGGCAGCAGCGCAAAGCCGGAGTAGAACAGTGCTGCGCGGTGCACAGGAGGAGTCAGCTCCTGGGGTCGACAGAGTCCCAACAGTGCGACACAGGCTTGGCACGGGCGGTGCGCGGGGCGTATTTCTTCGGCAGACGCGTCGCGCCTCTGCCAGGGGGAGCTCGTCGCCGTCAATTGTCTCTACAGCCTGGTGCGCATCGGTCACCGGCACAATCGCTTCCGCAGGGGCCTCGCTGCCTGAAGGCCTGCCGTCTGCAGCACCCTGCGACCTGTCCGCCATCTCTACTGCCTCTCGTCCCTCCAGGACTGGCCCCTTGTGCTCTCAGGTCCCAAGCGCTGACCTGAGTGTCGGCACTTGCCCCGGCTCCCAAGAGCACTACAAGAAAACACAGAGGGGGTGTGATGAGCGTTCCAAGTGGGGACTCTGCCTGACAACAGCCTGGCCTGCAAAAAGCCAAGAGGGTCTGCAGTTTTTCTCGGCAGCAAGTTGTATCTCTGTGTGAGAGTTCTTGATCGAGCTGCGTATGGCCCTGCTCTAAATCTGCGTACACCACTGCCACGCTTCCATTGCGCCTGTGCCTGGCCATCAGCGGCGGGCTCGGGATGATTTCTGCGCTGTGCTGGCTGCCGCGGGGCGCCGCGAACGAGGTACCGCAGACAACCGAGCTGACGGAGGAGGACCTGCTTGCGCTGCGGGAGGCCGCCGGCGAGGCAGACGGTGCGGTGCTGCTGCCCCCGGCAACCGGCCCTGTTGGTACACGCAGGAGCTAAGTCAGCAATGCCTGTGCCAGGTGAAGGCATTGGAGACGAGGAGGAGGAGGACAGCTCGGGCAGCGACTTGGACGCAGAGGATGAGGCGCAAGCCGTCGCCAAGGCGCGAGCTGTGGCGCAGGCGCTCGCCAGCGGTGCGCCGGCAGTCACCTGCCTCCTCCACACACGTGTGTACACAGATACAGAGTCTTTGCTTCCTTCGAACGCGCTAGTGTGCACTCGCGAGCGTGCCGGTGCCCGCGCCAGGCGGCGGTGGCGCGTCGACGAGCGGCGCCGGCGGTGCCGCCGGCGACCTGGACGCCGCCATGGCCGAGCTGGACCTCGAGCACTACGACAGCGACGAGGCCGGTGCGGCCGGGCCGCGCGTAAACCTGTTCGGCAGCGGCAAGGCGTTCTACAAGGGCGCGCGCGAGGACCCCTACCTGAAGGGCGGCACGGGCGCGGCCGCCGACGCGGACTCTGACGCCGACGACAGCGAGCGCGACGAGCTGAACCTGCGCCCCAGCGACCTGCTCATCCTGGCCGCGCGCAACGAGGACGACGTCAGCCACCTGGAGGCGCGCCCCCGTCCCCCCGCAGCGCGCCTGGTAGCCGCCAGGCGCGCGCCAGCTGCGGCACAGCGTCCGCTGTGGCGGCAGCTTCTGCGCGCCGGGCGCAGCAGGTCAGCCAGCGCCTGTGCGGCTGCCCCGCTCGTCCACCCTGGCACGAGGACCCTGCCGCACTCGCCGCCAGGCAAGCTCGCGCCCTCGACCTCAGGGCGCGCTTGCGGAGGCGCTCACGCCTGCAGCGCATTGGCTTTAGGGCCAGGCCGCCGGCGGGGCCGCAGGTGTGGGTGTATGAGGAGGCGGACGAGGCGAGCGCGTCCAACTTGTACGTGCACCACGACATCATGCTGCCGGCCTTCCCGCTAGCGCTGGCGTGGCTGGACTGCCACCCCGGCCGCGCCGGGGAGGCCGGCAACCTGGCCGCGGTGCGGCCCGCAAGAGTTGGCGGTTCCCCTGTGAGGCTGCGCAGCCAGGCGCGCGCGGAATGGACACAGCGAGCACGGGTGCTCATCAGGGCGCTCACCAGGGTGCTGCCGAGCTTGCCGAGTACCTCGGCTTGGTGTGCTTGACCCACGAGAAAGCGTTTGGCAGCCGCATGTGTGCGACTGTGTTGCTCCACAGCGTTTAGAACGGACACAACATTACACACAGGCGCTGAGCGCACGCAGGGCGTTGCGTGCTCCCCACCTACGCGGGGCTACAGGGCCGAGGCAGGTCTGCGGCGGGTGCAGGAGGGCTGCACAAGCCCCGGCTTCGAGGTCTGGTGCCGCGAGGCCTGAGGCAGGCCTGCGGGCGGGCGGCAGGTGGGCAGCATGAGCCCCAGCATCGAGATCTGGGACCTGGACGTGCTGGACGCGGTGGAGCCTGTGGCGGTGCTGGGCGGCGAGGCGGCTCCGGCGGGCGCGCGCCAGGCGGACCCGGCGCCCGATGCGGCGGACGGCCCGCGCAGCAAGGCGAAGGCCAAGAAGGTGCGCGGACGGGCAGAGGGCGCCTCGTGCGTTTAGGGTAGGGCGCTCTTGCGTGATTGCCTGCGTGTGCTCAGTGGCATGGCGGGGACTGCGGCATGCAGGGGCTCGGGCGGATTATCTTGAGTCAACGTCGCAGACTGCACCAGTGCCTGCATGTGGCGCTGCTTGTGATCACTGACCAGCGCAGCGGGGCACTCAGCAGCTGGGTAAAGGTGCTACTGGCACCGAGCGGTGGGTCGTGACGCCGGTGGGTCGGTGTGGGTCGTGACGCCCACGGACCCGTGGTGTCTGGTGTCTTTTAAACGTGCAAGGGAGCTGCCGGGTGTGCTAGCTTGCTGACCGATGCACACCGCTTCGGCGTGCACAAAGTGGCCTGCACTGGGCAAGCATCTGTGTTGCAGGGCGCGCTCGGGACACCCAGGAACAGCGTGCCCGCCGAGCGCGCGCATGCCCGCATGCGGTGCTGGCCGCCAGAGCGTCAGCCAGAGCTTTGCGTGCGGCGCACAGAAGCGGCGCGCCGCGGCCGCGGCGCTGCGGGAGGGCAGCCACGGCGAGGCGGTGCTGGGCCTGGCGTGGAACCGAGAGTTCCGCAACGCGCTGGCGAGCGCGAGCGCGGACCGCACCGTCAAGGCGCGCCTGGGCGCATGCCCGCCCGCGCGCACACTCTCCCCTACCCTACCCTGCACAGGGCCTTGTCGCCGCGCCCGCCGCGCCACGCAGCGCCGCGCCCATGCCGACCCTCGGCCCGCCGCCGCGCGCGTTGGTGGGGCGCGCACCTGCGCGGCGGCGGGTCGCTGCTGCTGGCAGGACGCCGCCACATCACCGCCGCGCAGCGCACGCGCGCCCCTGTGTGGGCATGCGCGGCGCGTGATGGCAGGGCGTGCCCCCGGCCCGCGCAGCGGAGGCGGGCATGCTAGGACACGGTCAGCAGCTGCGCTGGCATCGGGCAAAGGCGGACTAGAAACAGCCTGGCGCACTCTGCCGCGGCGCAGGTGTGGGACCTGGCCACGCAGCGCTGCGAGCGGACGCTCAGCCACCACAGCGGCAAGGTGCAGGCGGTGGCGTGGAACCCCGCAGAGGCGTCCGCGCTGCTCAGCGGCGGCTTCGACAAGCGCGCCTGCCTGGCGCGCCGAACTCTACCCTACCTTAATCTGCCGGAACAAAGCGGGCTAGGGCGGCCCGCCCGTAGCCTGTGTTTGGTATTGGAGCTGAGCATGGCATGGTCGTGTGAAACGTGCGTCGCTGCTCTGTGCGCATGCCCGCTCCCAGCGGTCAAGCGCACCACCTTGCACCACTGCGTTTGAGCTGCAGATGAGCTGCAAATGCTGACACTCCGAAGCGGGTTTGGCTCATTGATGTATCCTACATATCAAGCCACCTCGGTCAGCAAGTCATGCGGGGCACGTGCCTGCGCAGGCGGACCTGCGCGCGCCTGACGGCGACGCGCCGGCCTGGCGGTTGAGCGCGGACTGCGAGGCGCTCGCCTGGGCGCCGCACGCGCCCGCGCAGTTCCTGGTCGCGTCCGAGGACGGCCTGGTCGCGGGCTACGACGCACGCGCGGGCGCCGGCGCGCCGCCGCTGTTCCGCCTGGCCGCGCACGACAAGCCGGCCTGCGCGCTGGCGTTCTGCGCCGCCGCGCCCGGCCTGCTGGCCACTGCGTCGACTGACAAGAAGGCGCGCCGCGCGCCCCTGGCCCTGCGCTGGGGCCGCGCGGGAGGGGGGGGGGGACCCCCGGGGGCACCCCGTTACCGACACTAGCTGGGAGGCCAGGTCCCTTCGGACTCTGATCCCGGCGCTGCATGGATCGCTGCATGGTGTGGCGAGCTTGCTCTGCCCTGCCTGGCACTGAGGCTGACGGCTGGGGGATGTCGATGCGGGCGCGCCTGTGCTGCTGGCGCGGCTGGACCTGCCCTGTGGGCGCGGTGCCCGCGGCCGCGCCATGCGCTGGGCTGGGGAGCAGGACGCGCTTGTTCTGGTGCTTGCGCATGTCAGGCTAGGGTTCTATGGTATCAGCCGCCCAGGGGAGCACGAGGGTCTTGCACTCCAGCAGGCGCGCCGCGCGCGCAGGTCAAGCTGTGGGACATTGGCGCCGGCGCGCCGGCGCTGCTGGCGGCGCAGGACCTGCACGTGGGCGCCGTGTTCGCGGCCGCATTCTGCGCGGACGCGCCCGCGCTGCTGGCGGCGGGCGGCGCGCGCGGCACGGTGGCCGTGTGGGACGTGACGACGGCCGCGCCGGTCGCCGCGCGGTTCGGCAAGCAGCTGGCCGGCGTCGGCGGGGTGCGGCCGCTGGCCGAAGAATGAGGCGACGCGGAGCTTGCGTGTGCTGCCGCGCTGGTTCAGCGGCCCTTCCTCGACGTCCTGCTCTGTCAGCCGGCAGCGCGTGCGCAGCTTGGTGGCCCTCTGGCCTCCCTAGGGCATCGCACCAGGCGGTGCGTGCTGACCACAAGAGCTGGCCAGCGGCAGCGCGCAGCCGCTGGCCGACACGTGCCCGGCTGTGCAGATGCGCCAAGTTGACGCGCCTGCGCCTAGGGCGGTTCGGCGGGCCAGCGTTGGTCCGGGGTTGCTAGGGCTACCGTTGCGAGCAGCGCTCGTCAGCGCGCGCTGACGAGCGCGCTGGATGCATTGCATGCCCAACATGCTAAACGGAAACCATAGCATGCGCGCATGCAGCAACTGTCACGCGCTTTAACACGCTTGCAGTGTGTGGCGCCCGTGCTAGGAGACCAGGGGCTCAAACTAATAAATTTATCCCGTCCCCTGCACTTTCTGCCTTTCTGCGCCAAGGAAAGTTGCTGCCTCAGCGTGCAACAAGACAAAAAGCACAGCGCGTCCCTGTGACAGACGGCTGTTACTGCTCAGAGCTGCCCTTGCTGTGGACCTCGGTAAATTCTGGCAGGGAGGGCATGGTTGCCTGCGAGGGAGCGCAGCCGGCCGGCAGCCTCGCGCCTGCTGCGCGGCGCTTCCCCTTGTCAAAGTGTCAGGGGCTCCCCTGGACCCACATTGCCCGCCGGCAAACGAGACATGTACGGCCCGTGTGCGGGTGCGCTCCTCCCTCTGCGCCGCGGCTTCAGCGGTGGTGTGCCTGCGCGGATTGTGGCCCCTTGTGAGCCGAGATTGGGTGGTGCGCCGCCTGGCGAGCGCACATCGCAGCTTTGTGGCCCACGCAAACCGCGCAATGCCGGAGCCGCTTCAGCCTTGTTGCCTCAGGCGCCCGGGCTCCCCGCTGGTCTGCAGGACTTCTTGAACCTGGCCCACCCTGCGGCGAGCGCGCAGGCGGTGCACGCGGCAGCACGCCCATGCGGCGGTCATCAGCGGCGTGCGGATAACGCGCGGCAGGGACGACACCCTGACCTTCAGCTTCCTCCCGGAGGACAGCGCGCCGCAGCATCCAGAGGACAGCGCGCCCCAGCCGCTGGCTGTCGACTCCGGCGCGGGCTGGGAGCAGGTGGACTTGCGCGACCGGGCCGACGTACACTCTATTGTAATCAACGACCACGCTGAGGCACAGCACGGCGGGCTGGGCTCGGGGCCGCAGCGCAGCGGCGGCGAAGGCGCGCACGCGGCGCACGTGGCGCCCGCGCAGAGCGACGCCGGGCGCACAGCCACAATGGAGCGCGGGGGCCTGAACGGGGCGCACGCCTCCGCCAGCGGCCACGAGCCGCATGGTCCGGCGGCGCCTGCACAGAATGGAGCGGGCCACGCTGTGGCCGCGTCGGCTGGGACTCCGGAGGCTGGGGGGTCGAACGGGATGCGCACCTCCGCCAACGGCCATAGCAGCGACAATAGCCACAAGGCGCTGCCGCGGGTGCCGTTGCTGCCGGCGCGTGACGGCGTGGATGACCAGCCCAGGGCGCCGAACGGCAAGCACTTTGCCTTGATCGGCCACGCGGAGGCCCTCAATGGCCAGGCCGCGCCGGCGCCGGTGCTGCACAGCGCCGGTGTGCGGCTGAACGGCCAGGGCGCGACCGCGGCAGAGGCCGCGGCGCTCGCGCATCTGCGCCGCCAGGTGCAGCTGAGCCGCGATGCCGCGCCCGTGAACGACGCCGGCGCGAGCGCCAGCGGCCGAGCGGCGCGCGGCGCGGGGCATGGGCTCGCCGCAGCGGCGGTGGCCGGCGCGGCGGCCGAGGCGGTGACCGCCGCGTATAGCGACCTGGCGACCGCGGGGCACCTGGAGGAGGCCCTGGCGCTCGTGGAGGCTGCCGTCGCAGCTGGCCGGACGGATGTGCTTGGCCGGCGCGCCTCCCGCCCTAAAGGGTTAGGGTTAGGTTATGAGGTGTGCGCGTGGGCGGACGCCGGCGCGCGCCTGCGAGCATGCCCTTGCTGGCGTGCTGCGGGCGCATGCCGTGGCCAGGCAGGCTGCCGCGATCGGCGAGCACGCCGCAGGGAGCAGGGTGTGGGGCCCTCCCCCATGCGCACGCCGCGCCTGACACGCGCCCGCACCGCGCGACCTCTCGCAGGCTGCTGCAGAAGCACTTCCTGAAGCCCGCGGCGGAGCTGGCGGCCAGCGCGGTGCAGGCGCGGCGCGCCGTGCGCCTGGCGATGCGCTTCCTGCAGGCGCGCCGGCCCTCGCTCGTCGCCTGCCGCGGCGCGCGCCCGCAGCTTGCAGCGCTGCGCTCGCGCCCACCCAGCGCGGCGCAGCACGCAAGCGCGGCGGGGCAGCAGGCGCTGGTATATCCAGCACGGGGTCAGAGCTCTGGCAGCGCGGTCCCCACACGCAGTGTACAGCGCCGTCAGAGGCAATCTTGGCACTCTGTCAGCTCGTCGCCGGCGTCCCAGGACCTGCGCGCTGTGCACATCTGCTGGCGAGCATGCCGTGCCCGGCCCGCGCGTCGGAAGCGCAACGAGCACGCGCGCGCTCGGCAACTCTGCGGCGCGGCGTCGCAGGTGCTGCCGCGGCGCTGCGCGGACGCGCGCACATACAACATGGTCGTCACTGTGTGCGTGCGCGCTGCGGACCTGCCCCAGGCGCGGGCCCCTGCCGCGCGCCCGCGCGGCGCTGTGCAGACGGCGGCGCCTGCGTCGGCGCGCCGCGGTCGCTCGCGGCGCGTTGCGACCAGTCTGTCCCGCGCATGCGCGCGTGGGGGACGCTGGGGCGCTCAAAGTGCTGCGCCGGATGTATGGTGGTAAACTGTAGAGTGTACCTGACTAACAACATAACAAGGCTGTGTTTTGATAACAGAGCAAAACTTTGTCTGCAGGCGCTGCATGTGCTGGACATGCTGAAGTCGACGGGCGCGCACCCGGACACCATCATGTACACCAACCTCATCACCGGTGCGCACGCGCGGCCCGGCGGCCGGCTGCAGGCGCTCGTGCCAGGGGCACGGGGGCGACCCAGCGCCTGCATATGTGCCCGGCGTTTGCTCATTGCAAATTGCCTAAGGGTGAGCCGCTGCAGGCGGGGTTGCACGATTGCGCGTCTACACGCGCAGCGTCCATCGCGCAGCCACACCGCGGGCCGCAGCGGCGCGCAGCGCGGCGGCGCCGGCCACGCCGCACGGCAGGGCGGCCAGTCCCAGGGCGCGCGCGTGACGGCGCCGCGCGCGCGCGCGCAGCCTGCGCCGCGGCGGGCGACGCCGACGCGGCGTTCCGACTGTACGCGGAGCTGCGCGCGGGCGGCGTGCCGACCGAGGCCAAGGTCTACGCGGCGCTGATCAGCGCGTGCAACCAGGAGGCGCTGGCGGCCGGCGGCGGCCACGGCCGGCGGCAGTCGCTGGTGCTGCTGGAGCGCGCGGCGGGCGTGCTGGGCGACATGCGCGCCGCGCGCGTGCGGCCCGACCGCGCCGTCTGGAACGCGTTCATCACCGCCGCGGGCCGCGCCGGGCAGCTGCAGCGCGCGTTCCAGGCGCTGGAGGAGATGCAGGCGCGCGCCCGCGCGCGCCCCGCGGCGCCGCGCCGAGGCCGAGCGCCGCGGGCGCTTCTGGCGCGTGCTTGAGGAGCTGCGTGTTGCGGCTCGGCGCGCGCTGAGAGCAGAGCGTGTGGAGGCCTGGCGGTCAGGGCGCTGCATTATCAGTGGCGCTTGGAGATTCGTGTGGGATACAGGAAGGTTGGGTAGGGGTGCACGGCTGAGAGCAGGCGCCCGGTCGTGGCTGCCGACGGCGCAGGCTGCAAGGCAGCGTGGCTGTCGCGGCCCCGGCCGCGCGCGCGGCGCGCCTGACGGCCGCGGCGCGGCGCCGCGCAGGCGGCCGGCGCGCGCGCGGACGAGCGCACTTTTACGAGCCTGATCTCGGCGTGCGCGCGTGCGGGGCGCGCCGACCTGGCCGTGCGCGTGTACCACCGCGCGCTGCGCGAGCGCTGCACCGGCTCGCTGGAGGTGTACAGCGCCGCTATCGCCGCCTGCCGCGGCGACCTGACGGTCGCAGTGGACATCTATGCGGACATGCAGCGGTGCGCTCCACCCCCCCTCCCCCCCGTCCCGCTCACACGCGCGCAGGTGAGGGTGACCAGGGTCCCTCACAGGGTTTTGCGGCAGCCCGCCTGCTCGCGGTGCGCGAAATTGCCAGCTCGGCAGGGCGTCTGTGTCGAACCGAGGCTGTTGCTGCCCCGCACGTGCACAGCGTCAGCGCGGCGGGCGCAGGAACGGCGTGGCGGCCGACGAGCGGCTGTACGCCACGCTCATCGCGGCGGCGGGCGCGGCGGGGCGCCTGGCGCTCGCGTTCGAGCTGCGTGAGGAGATGCGCGAGGACGGCATCGTGCCGGGCAAGGCGCGCCCCGGCGCATGCCCCAGCCGCCGCGCTGCGCGTCGCTGCGCGGCGCGGTTTGCGGGGTGCTGAGCGCCTTGTGACCGCTGGGCGCCAGCCATCCTCGCCTGCAGGAGCCGCGTGATGCTGCGCTCGCACGCACTTGAGGGTTTTCCAGGATAACTCTGTATCTCAGAGCACCAGGAGATCAACTTGACGCGTCGCTGTGCGTGCTGGCCACAGTGCGCCCGTGCCAGACAAGTTTGAATTGACTCTCACTGTCGGAACTGCGGGCAGGAGGCGGGCACAGCGCTGGCGCTCGCCTGCATCGACGCAGGCGACCTGGCCGCCGCGCGGCGCGTGCACGCGGACGCGCGCGCCGCCGGGCAGCCGCTGCAGCGCCGCGCGCACAACGCGCTCATCAACGCGCTGGGGCGCGCCACGCGCCTGGGCGACGCGGTGCGCCCGCCGCTGCCGCGCCCGGCCCGCAGCGTCCGTCCACGGACAGGGCGCCTGCCTTCGCGCCCGGGCGCCCTGCAGGGACGCGCGTTGGCGCGCACGCGAGGCGGGCGGGCCGCGGGCGCCTGACTAGGCGCGCGCAATGCCTGCTGGGCTGCGCCCGCGCGCTCTCTGCGGCTGCGAGCCTGCGGTGGGCGGCGCCGGCCGAGCGACCGCCGAGCAGCACCAGCCTGGCGGCGATGGGGACTGCCTATCGTGCCTGGCACCCTCTGTGACGCGTCGCGCACTGCGACGAGAAAGGGAGGCTCAGGCTCAGCTCAACGTGGGGTGGCAGGCAGCTGCACAGGCAGTCGCACAAGCCCTTAACTCACATGCGCGTGCGCCGCGGCCAGGTGGCGGCGCTGGGCGACATGACGGCGGCCGGCCACGCGCCGGACCTCTTCACCTTCACCGCGCTCATCAACGCCTGCCAGCGCGCCAACGAGGCCGAGCTCGCGTTTGAGGTCCTCACGTGCGCGGGCCCTGCCCTCCTGCCCGTCCCCCACCTCCCTCGCGCGGCCCTCAGTCGCTGCTTCTTTTTGTCATGCTAAGGGTGCACACGCTAGGCGTCCCTGTGCAGGAGAGTTTTCTCTGGCCATGGGTGTGGGCGGACCGGCTTTGTCAAGGGTGGTGGAGCGAAAGCATTTCCCTACGACAGGCAACAGGCAAAGTGTGCTCTCATGCATGTGCACATGCGAGCGCCTAACAGAAGCAAATGCCCAGCGTCCTGGGCTGCCGCTCGCCGCGCGCGCAGCTGCAGGCATCCGAGCCTGCAGTGAGCGACGGCAAATGACTGGGTGGGACGCGTGCGCGCAGGGTGATGAAGCAGCGCGGGTACGAGGTTGACGAGGTGCTGTGCTTCATCCTGATCCGCCTGTGCTACAACCGCCTGCGCGCGGGCTGGCGCCCGGGCGGCTACCCGCCCGCCAAGGCCACCCAGGTGCTCCGCCCCGTCCGCAGCCATGCGCCAGGCCCCCGGGGCGACCGCTCATCTGTGAGCCCTGCCGCTGACAACGCTCGCTGCGCAGCGACGGGGTGCTGTGGCCGGGCGGCAGGCTCAGCGCCCAGATGCGCTCATGGGGTGTAGCCCGCCGCGCGCGCGCAGGACCGCAGCGAGATGGTGGGCGGCGCGGCGGCCGCCGGCGCGGGCGCCGCGCTGCTGCGCGCGCTCAGCGGCGCCGCCGGCCGGCCAAACGAGCCGGCGCCGCCGCTCGCGGCGGCCGGCGGCGGCGAGGGCGGCTGGGCGCGGCGCGCGCTGGACGTGTACCACGACGCGGTCGCGGCCGGCTACCGCCCGCGCCTGCACGTGCTCGAGCGCCTGCTCGCCTGCCTGCGCCTGCCGCACCAGCGCCCCGATGGCGGCCTGCTCGCGCCGCTGCAGGTGCGAGCGCGCCCAGCGGCCTGCGCCGCGCATGCGTGCAGCCTGGCTGTTTGCCCAAGCCCTGCGACCGTGCCTGCCGGGCAGTCCTCGTATGCTTGCAACCGGCTGCACGCTGCGCGGCTGCCGCGCTAGCGCACGTCTAATTCATGCTCGGGGCCGTGACTGGTCACACGCTGCGCAGCTGCCGCGCCAGCGCATGTCTCGGCCGATGCCCGTTGCAGGCGGCGCCGCCTGCAGCGTGGTCGCTGTCTGCTCGCAGCATGTGTGCTCGGGCTCTGCCAGGTGGGCGCGCCCTGACGAGCGCCCGGGAAGCTGCACACCCCGGGGCCCGCGCGCGCCTGAACCCCGCCGGGCGCGGCAGGCGACCGCGTACGCCGCGGCCGCAGCGGAGGGCCGCGGCGCCGAGGCGCTGCTGCAGGCCAACAGCGGCGGCTTCATGCGCGCTTTCGACGCGCGCGCGGTCGGCGTGCTGGAGGAGGCCATCGCGCTGGGCTCCGTGCCGCAGTTCAGCGTCGCGTCCGCCGCGCCCGTCGACCTGCGCGGCCTGTCGCCCTGCCTAGCCGAGGCGCGCCTGCAGCCCCATGATGCCATAACCCGAACCCTATGATCAACCGCGCCAAGCCCTGGGTGTACCACCAGGCTCGCGCCGCTGCGGCCGTCGGCCTGCGCGGCCGGCCGCCCTGGCGGCCGACGCACGGCGTGCTGCGGCGCACCGCGGCGCGATGAACCCTACCCTAAATGCAGCGCCGGCCGCAGGTGTACGTGCTGGCGGTCATGGCGGCGGTGATGCGCGCGGGCGAGGCGGACGGCGAGCCGCCCGCGCAGCTCAAGTTCCTGGTGCCGCCGTACGACGCGAGCCAGATCTTCTTCCCGTCGTACGCCGCCAAGCGCGGCGCCAAGGGCGCCAGGCGCGCCCCTTGCGCTCCCCGCGCTCCAGACCCCGCCGGCGCTCTCGGGCGCCCACCCCGCCCCGCGCGCCCAGGGCGCACACGCGGCGGCAAGTCCTCGTGCTGCTGCGCAGCGTGTCGAGATGGCGCGCGTGCCCGTCACGAGCGCCGCGGGCACGCTTGCGCGCAGCCGCGCAGGGTCGCCTGAGGGTCTGATGTGCCGCGCGCGCAGGCGCGCCCAGAAGGAGCGCGCCGCGGGCGACGCCGGCGCGGCCGCGGCGCCAGACGACAAGGAGGGCGCCGCGGCGCCGGCCGCCGCCCAGGCGGGCGGCGCCGGCGGCAAGCGGGCCGCGAGCGGCGAGGAGGCCGCCGGCACGCCCGAGACCGGCCTGGGCGTGGCCGGCATGCTGCGCCGCATCGGCCTGTGGGCGATCGAGGTGCCCGGCCGCGGCGAGATCCGCATCGCCGCGGACGAGGTCGCGCGCTGGCTCCGCGCGGAGGCGCGGTGCGCGGCCCCTGCGCGCCGGCTTGCTCCCTTGGGGGAGCGCGCCGGGAGAGTGAGATTGATGGCCGGGGACACTGTCGCAGGCTGCGCGCCGTGCAGCTGCACCTTGCGGGCGCTCGTGCAGGTGGAGGCTGGGTCGCTGCGAGCGGTCTCGGTTGTCTAGGCTGCGCATTCCTGGCACGCTCTGCACGCGGCTCATGGGAGCCGCCGCGCGGCGCAGGGCGGCCTTCAACGCGCGCGCCGCGCAGCTGGCGGCGCCGCAGGAGCCCGCGTGGGGCGCGCGCGGCGGCGCGCACGGCCCCGGCATGGCCGGCGCCAACGGCCTGGCGGCGCAGCAGCGCGACATCCGCCTGGCCGCGCTCGACCCTGCCGGCGCGGCGCGCTCGACCCTGACCCTGACCCCCGAGCATGCGATGCCCGGGCCGCAGGCGTGGGCGGCGGTTGAAGCGCGGAACGGGACAAAGCCAGGGCCAGGGTCCGGATTGGGAGGGTCCGGGCGCGCGCGGCCCGCCCGGCTGCGCGTGCGCAAGCGCCCGGCCAAGAAGGCGCAGGCGCCAGTGAAGGACGTCGCGCTGCATAGCTGAGACGCGCCTGGCGTCGTTTGCTTCATGGGCCTGCTCACACGCTGGCGCCACCGCGATCAGCACATCTTGGCATGCGCAGCAGGCGCCTTCGCAATAAGCAGCAGGGCGCACGTGCAAGGGGAAGAGCAGCCGCGCCTATAGCTTATCGGGTTGGGGGTGTTTCTGGCACGTGCGGCAAATTTTGGGGTTATACATCGAGTCCTTGACGCAGCGCGAGGACAGACGGGGGCGTTTCAGGCTGCTGGAGGCTGCAGACACTGTGGGCATGCATGGGACTGCGTGATGTAAGGTTTTGCAAGGCGTGATGAGGTGAGAGAGGACTTGTTCAAGAGCTTGAATAAGCGCATGTCACCAAACTGCATGTAGAGTGCTGCTGGGGCTGCCACTGCAGCTGGTGCCAGAATGCACTGTTTGCCTTGGGTTGGCCTCTCTGAGGTGCCCCATCACTTGTTGTATGGAGTGCCACATGGTGGCTGCGGGACGGCCACTGTGCATAGCCCAATGCAGGTTGAGACCAGGTAGGGACATGTTGGCACCAGCAGGACGGGGCCCGGTTGTGTTACACGGTGCATCCGGCGGGCATCGGCATTGCTAAGGGCTGCGGTCCGAGGGCGTGCTCACCTACAGTGCGCGTTGCTGTGCCATGCAACGGCATTTGCTGAGATACCGCACCGCCTCCGTGGCACAGGCGGGCGCTGACATCAAGACAGGGTGAGGGCGGTGCTGGGGACGGGAAGTGCCAAATACTAGCGCCTCTTAGCGAGGCATGGCGGGTCTGCCAAAAAAGGCGGGGGCCGCAGGCTGCTGCGCAGTGCGGGCTCCCCCTTTCTACATGGTACAGTGCCGCTGCGCATTCGCGCTGGCACGTGCCAACAGCCGGCAACGCGTCAATGTAAATTCCTATGTGGCGGTCCCACCTCTCCGAACAAAAGCAGTGCCTTGCGGGCATGCAGCGCAGCCGCCTGCACTGGCGCCGCTGCCCAGCGCCTGTGCAACAGGCCCTCCCACCGAAAGACAAACTCTCCATTCCAATAGAGCCACCGCGGCAATATCGCATCAGTCCGGCGAGCAAACCCGCGCAATGACGCGCTGGGTTGAGCCAACACACAAGGCAGCCCAGACTGCAACAGCAGCATGAAACCGGTGATGCGCACAGCCGGCGCCCCCTCTGGCCAGCGCAAGCACCCGAGAACGGCAGTCACGCCCGCGACATGCTCCTGCCCACCTACCCAGGGCTGTGTTGCCACGCCGGTCGGCGCGCCTGCACAGCAGCCCCCCAATCGTTTCTGACAGCCACCGCCCTGCGTCGCTACCCATGTACACCCTGGGCAGGGCGGCGCTGCACCCAACAGCGCCTGCCCCTCTGCCTACGGCATGCAGTGAGCGCGGCCAGCTCGCTTGGCCTGGCGCAAAACCCTGCAATGCCAACAGCCCGCCCGCGGCGCGGGCACGGCCTGCCCGGGCTGGCGCTCTAGGCCTCGGCCTCGCCCGGCGGCGCCGGCGCGGCCAGGTTGGCCACGCCGAAGAACTTGGAGGTGCTGTACTTCTTGTAGACGGCGACGAGCGTCGCGCCGGCCGCCTTGGCGTGCAGGCCGGCCAGCGCGGCCGCGCACGGGCGCACCAGCGCCTCGCTGAACCCCGTGTGCCGCTGCAGCGCGTGGCCCCAGGCTTGCCGGCCGAGCGCGTGCGACGCGCAGAACACGGCCGCCGCCGCGAGCATCGAGTACGAGTACTTGAGCATCGCGTAGTCGGGCAGCGCGAGCTCCACCAGGTACGACGCGTACGCCTGCACCTGCAGCCCGCCCAGCGCAACCCATCGGGCGCCAACCCCGCCAGCACATGCCACACCAACGGTTAAGGACACTGGTCGGCAGGAGGTGGACTGAAGTGGCGCAGCACATGCTGCATGCACGGCGCTCCATGCGCTTTGTGCCAAGGTCACAAACAAGCACACATGGCGCGCCTACCATGAGACCGCTCGTCCGGCTCAGCAGGCTGGACGGCTTGCAGTGTGCGGCGCATGGGCCAGGCAAAAGCGCATCATCGTGTGCCGCCAAACTGGCAGCAGGGGGTGCAGGTCGCTGGCGTTGGACTACCAAATGTCCATGCGGCGGCCCTCTGCTGCCGCGCTGGGACCAGGCGGCCCAGGGCGCCTCCCAGGGCAGCGGAGGGGGTGGCGCGCGCCTCGGGCTTGGCGTGCGTGCCGGCCGCCTTCAGGAAGCGCGCAAGGAAGTTGAAGGGCGTCGGGACGGTCAGGTTGAAGCGCAGCGTGTTCAGCATCAGCTTCTCCATCGCCAGGATCTGGTCGCGCGTGTACGCGCGGTCGGAGATGTACACGAAGTCGCGCACCTCGGGCGCCCAGATCTCCTCGTACTTGCTCGCGATGAGCATCGCCGTCACCCCCACCTGCGCGCGCGCGCGGAGACAGGCCGCCCTCAGCAGGGCGCCTCGTTGCATGCATGCAGCCAAGCAGCCCTCCTTCCTGTGCTCGAATGGCCTGAAAATAAAAAATAAAAAATGGCCTGCATTGCATGGCGCTTGGCCTGCATGCACTGGTCGCGCGGTCTGTGCCCTGCACGCATCCCGACAAGCTGGGGTGGGCGGCTGGCGGGAGGGGCGGAGGGCGCCGCGCGCCAGCTGGAGGTTCTTGCGGGTGACCGGCTTCAGCTCCAGGAAGCGGTCGATCAGGTTGGTGGTCAGGAACAGCGTCTCCGGCATCAGCTGCGCCCAGCACGCGGCCCGACTCAGGCCGGGGATGCGATCCTGCTGCACGCTGCAGCAGGCGGCTGCGCCGGCTCACGCCGGCGGCCGCGCGGGCCGTACTATCAGCGCACTGCAGACGGCCAGCTGCACAGGCGCCCGCACCTTGAACTTGAGGTGCACCTCAACCAGCCAGTCGACCAGGATGGCGCGCATCTTGTCGTTGATGTCCGTCTGCGCGGCCGGCCGCGTCAGCGCCGCGCGGGGCGCCCACGCAGACAGGCCAGCAAGCTGCCGCACACCCACGGGCCCGCACCTGCTGCAGCATGTAGTCCGGGGCCACGCGGAACTGCGGCTCCACGCGCCGGTAGTAGGTGAAGATGTCACCCACGTACTCGGACGCCTGCAGCGGGTCCGCTGCGTCAGCCCTGTCGATGTCCGGCATCGGCGAGGCCGGCTCGGCCGCGGCCGCCCTGCGGTCCGCCGCGGCCGCCTCGCTCCGGCTCTGCAGCAGCGCGCTCATGCTGCGCCCGGCCACCTTGACCTCCTTGGCCGCAGGCGCCTGCGCCGCGCCGGACGTGGTCGCCGCGGCGGCATCCCGCGGCCGCAGGCTGGACCGCTGCTTGGCGACGGCGCCCTGGAGTGCGCAAACGCGCGTGCCGTCAGCACGCGCGCAAGTCATGACTCCCTGAACAGTCCGCACTTGTCCAGATCTGTGCCGACAGCGGCCTGAGCTGCGGCTAGAGTAACAGATGTGCGGAGCGCATGTGCAGTGCGCGTGCTCACAATACATTAGCCGGCTGCTGCAAAGGTGGCTGCAGCGCGTTCTGTGCTGGTTGGAGTATCTCATCTGGCACTCAGAACGGTTTTGATGCGCACTGCGCGGGGGCGCGCCTTTGGATCCTGGATGACCACGCCTGCGGCGGCGGCCGCTCGCCTGGTCACCACGCCGCCGCTCTTTGCCAGCTGCGCGCGCACAGCTGCTCGTTGAGGCTGCGGCTGCCTGCGCCGCTCCACCAGCTGGCCAATGCACCCATGGCCCCATGTTGAGGCAGGGTGCCGCCAAAAGTGGCGGATACGTGCCCGTGACCCCCGATTGTGCTACTACAGATCCACCGCAAGGCTGCGCGCCCGGCAATCTGGTGTGAGCACGCCCGGGCAGCGGAACCGACACCTGCAGCGCCCCGTCCACCAGCGGGCCGGCCGCAGCGCCCTTCTTGGCCGCGTTCTCCTTCCCAACGTTGCATCGCGTGTGGAAGGGCCCCACCAGGTTGCCAATGTCGCCCAGCGCCCTGCGGGCAGCCGGGGCAGAGGTCAGCCCATGCACTAGCCGTTGGCTGCGGACCTCCTTGGCTTCCTCAACAACGCACTGGCCAGGCCTGCTTGGCCAGCATGGGGCTGCGCGCACCGCCGGCCAGCGACCTGCGGCTGCGCAGGCTTGCCGGCCACCGCCTTCTCCTTTGCCTGCGCGGTGTTCTCATCCACCTGCTGGAGGGGCCTGGCAAAAGCCATGGCGTCCGCTGGCGGGCTCGCAGCGCGCTGGGGCTGCACTGGTCAGAGGCTGGCAGTCCTGGGCAGGTTATTGTGGGCACCTGGAGCTGCGCAAAACACTTTCAAAGCCCTTGGCCCTGAGGTCATGCCCTAGGGGCAGGGGTAGGTCGGACCACGTTACATCCAAGGGTGGCTCCTGAGGATGGTGAGAATGAAGTTATCAGGCTCCTTACAGCTTCTCACCAATCATGTTGTGCAACGGCTGAGCGCACTTTGTACATGCGGCCAACTGCCCTGTGTCCCCGGCCCCAGGCTGGGCCCGCAGCAGCAGGCGGCTCCCTACGCAGTGGCCATCGACTTGGCGCCTACGGCCTCCAGGATGCGGTCGTCGACGGTGAAGTCGACGTCCTTCTGCAGGCGGCCGGCGGCCTCAAAGGCGTCCACCAGCTCGGGCAGGTCGTCCAGGAACTTGTGCGCCGGCTGCCAGCCCAGCTCGCGCTTGGCCTTCTCCGCCGACGCGTAAAAGTGCGTCGTGCGGAAGGGCCAGCCCTCGCCCTTCTTGAGCCCGACGGCGCCCGCGTCGTAGTGCACGATCTCCGCGCGCTTGCCCGCCGCGGCGCCGACCGCGCGCGCGATGCCGTCAAACGTGATGCAGCGGTCGGAGCAGACGTTGAACTGCTGCCCGACCGCCGCCTTGTTGCCGGGCACCTGCGCAGGCCCCGCAACAAGCTCGCGCGCCGCCTTGCCACGGAGGCGCAGCAGCGCGGACAGAGCGCGAGAGGCACAGCAGCGGGTACAGAGGGCAAGAGGAGTGCAGAGTGCGAGGACAGCACGAGAGGGATGAAGATGTGTATCGTGTGACGAGCGCGAGAAGCGTGCGAGGAGAGTGCAGGTAGGCGCAAACGTGTGCGGACGCGCGCCTTGGCCAGCATGGAGGCCACATCTGCCACGTGCGTCAGCGTGGTGAGCTGCACGCCGGGCGCGGGGATGGGCACGGGGCGGTCGCGCAGGATGCGGTCCATGAACCACTGCTCGCAGTCCTTGGCGGTGTGCGGGCCGTAGATGTACAGCGGCTGGAACACTGTGTACGGCAAGCCCTGCAGCGCAGGCCAGGCTCTGTGCGTCACGCTGTGACCAAAGAGAGCTCATGCATGCAACGGTATAATAAGCGCCTGGGGTGTCCTGCGTGGCCCACTGCAGCCCGTCTGCTCCACGAGTCACTCGTCCACCCAGGCCGGGCAAGGCTATGGTGACTACACCCCCAGCCAGGGGAACAGGCCTGCTGCACTCTGCACTGCTGAGGCACTGCTGAGGAACCTGCCTAGCGGCTCTCACACAGCCTCGACTGGGACAGTGGGCTTCACAGCGCGTCCTCCACGCAGGCGCTGCACCTACCACGGCGCAAGCCGCCTGCAGCACAGGCGCCAGGCAGCAGTGCAGCAAGGGACTCGCCTGCTCTTCCAGGTACTTCTCCACAGCCACGTGGCCCGCCGAGCTCTTGCGCGGGTCGCCCTCCACATGCATCGGCTCGATGGGGCTGAGGTTGTACGCCCCGGCAGACGCGACAAAAACGTAGTGTGCCACCTTGCCCTGCCGTGCGATGCACACACCGTAGCGGTGAACGCTGGTGCACCAAGGTAGTAGAAAAGGGGGGCTCAGCGGTCAGAGAGGCTGGTCGTGTGCGCTGCACGCAGCCACGCCGTGCCTTGTAGGCATCGATGAGCGGCTGGCAGGCCTCCATGTCCTTGCCGTTGTTGTCGTAGACGACGTCAAAGTCGCCGTCCGGGTAGCAGCTGGGGTCGGCAGGGCTGCCCCAGACCACGCTGGCGCCGCGCTCCGCCAAGCCCGCGTACTGGCTAAAGGGGGCCTTGCCGCTCAGCTTGGCCTGTCCACACCAGCCCGTTGTCAGCGGGCAGGCGCAGCAGGAAGCACCTGGGAGCCGGGTCACAAGTGGCTGTGCTCACCTGGTCCCCGTCGTTCAGCAGCGTGACTGTGTGGCCCGCATCCAAGAGCTGGTTCGCCAAGTGCAGGCCAATGAAGGCATGGCCGCCACCTGTGGCGCGCAGCAGCGCGTGACTTGAAAATTATCATGTGCTTCACATGCTTCATAGCACAATGCTTGGCCTGCCACACCTTTTGTGTTGGCGATGAGCACCTTGTCTGCCCTGACTATGACTGCAGAGCGGCTGAGAGCGCAAGGGCCACGCAGAGCGGCCTGGAATGGCCGCCTCATCCCAAAGCATGCACTGTCCCTGCTGCTCAGCTGCATCGTGGTGAAGGCTGGCATTGCAGTTGACAATGACGCAAGTGTGGATCTTCTTTGTTGCTCGAGCAGTACGGCAATCCACTCTGTCGTTCTGACCAGACGCTTGCGGGATTGCAGCCACCCATCATCAGATAGACCAGCCAACTATAATGCGCTCGAGTTGATGGGCACTCTCAAGGTATCAGCATGCACTACTGGATGCAAAGTCAGCGCTCTGCTACCGGTTGTCTCTTGTGCCATCCACAGCTCGTTTGTGAACGGGCGGACAGAGGGTGCTGGCATGCGCTCGTCAGCCGTGAGGGCAGGCCGGGCTGTGCTCGCAAACCCGCGAGGCGCGAGTCCTGACATCTTGCCACCAGGCACCCCGTGATGCGATGTGTCCTGCAAGACTGCCACAGTGCAGGCTGCCAAGTTGCCGAGATGCGACTGCGAGTCAGCCAGTTGCCCAAGACCCTCACGGAGGCCCAGCATGTGTGCACTGTCCTCCAGGCTTCCTGTTTCATGCAGCCGAAGTCTGATTGTAAAGGCTCAGCACCCAGCAGGCCTGCCCTCTTTCATAACCATGGCTGGTGCCCTGCGCACAAGGGTCCAAGCTCAGGACCTTCGTTGTTGTTTTATGAGCGGGGGTGCTGTCCTTACATGCAAGGCTGCATGTCGCACAACGTCATGCCCTGTTGCTACATAGGTTGTCCTGTGCAGTAGCCTGTGATGCACAGTGGTGTATCCCATGCTGCCTGTGGTCTTGCCCATGCTGATCTGGCACAGACGTGTGTGTGTGGGGGCGCACATGCATGTAGTGCTGCTCCACCCGCAAGGGCCTCCTTGTACTTATACAGCCATTACCCAACAACAACAGCTGCTGCTCTGCTGCCCAGTTCATAGTGGCCAGTCATTTCTGCTTTGAACGCCCCTTTCGTGCGGACAACTCTGCCCGCATGGCCGTCCAGAACCTGCACACGCACACACTTGTTAATAAGGTTTCTACCTCACCCCTGCTTGGCCGTCATGCCAGGCATCATGCAAGCGCCCGTGCAGCCCCCCGTATGTGAAGCGTGTCTGGGCAGGTGCGAGGGCACACTCGCAGCGCACGAGGGGCGAGTGCAGGGATAGCAGCCAAGCCCCCGCATGAACACCAGGAGGCGTCGCAAGACGTCGCAGCGCAGCTGTTTGCACGGAGCACAGGCTCGTGCAGCAGCCGCTGCGCCTCGGCCCGTGCGCGCGCCTGCGCACACGCCGCGTGCCCGCCCGCACGCGCCTTGTCCAGCGGCGAAACGTGGCGGTCGTCCTGGAGCGCCGCGTTGGCGCCGTGCCGCAGCAGCCAGCGCACGGCCTGTGCCTGGCCGGCGCCCGCGGCCGCGGCGAGCGCGGTCTCCCCGCCCACGCCGCTGCGTGCATCCACATCAATGCCCTGCAGCGGCCCTCCTGTGGTAAGACATTGCCAAAGGGCTGAATGCCGGCCTTACTGCCCTCGCCGGTGCTCAAGCCAAGCGAATTGCAGGCCATATTGCCTGCCGATGCACTTTGCATGCAGCAGGGCAGCCACATGCTTGTTCCCTGCTGCAGTGAAGGCCAGGCGCTTCCTGGCGAACATGCATTATCCCTGCTGCACAATGGGAAAATGGCGCTTCCCAGTGCTCTCACGGACACCGCCCCGGCCCCCGCTGCTGCGTTGCAATCTGTTGCAAGCAGGCAGAGCCTGAGAACTTTTGCGAGGATGAGAAACATCATACCGGTAATGCATGCTTTTGAGAGCTGTGCGTGCGGAAGTATGCGTCACACAGTGCTCTTTCTGCAAAGCTCTTGGGGATGGCGCGCCTGCAACAGCAGGTAGCCCATCCGCTCGAGGTCGCCCTGCACCGCCGACGCTATGAGCTGCTCGCTGCGCCCCAGCCGGCCTTCGTCCAGCCCCACCCAGGCCGCGCAGCGCGGCCGCTCGGCGCTGCCGCTGCGGAGCAGCAGCTCGGCCGCGCCGAGGCTACCCGCCAGCGCAGGCACGGGGCGCGCAGGACGCGGCCAGCGCCTGGAGTGCGCCTGCGGCAGAACCGGCATACCCAGGTCCCACAGCCGCTCCAGGCGCCGCCGGCAGCGCGCCTGCCTGGCCCCGCCGACGGCCGCCTGCGCGCGCCTGCTGCACCCGTACGGTCAGCAGGGGACTGTTCTGGCTCTACAGAGAGCAAGGCGAGCTGGAAGGCTGGCGCACCGGCTGGCCTGCACCAGGGCCCTGTTGTAGGCGGCCTGCGTCGCCCTTGCCAGTCGGCGCTCGCTCCGCCCGAGGCCGTCTGCGAGCAGCGCCTTGAGCTTTGCGGTCGCCCACTGCTGTCGGAAGCGCATGTACATGCCTCTGAAAGACTCCTGCTGCGGAGCATCTGCCATCTGGGCTGCAGCTGCCCCTCAACCAATGGTGCACCCGGTCAGCGACAGCACCGTGAGCCTGCAGGCTTCACGCTGTGCATGCCGGCCCTCTGCATGCGCGAGCACTGACTGCTACCTCCCATCTCCTCTTTAAACATCAGCACTATTGATAGCGTGCCAAGTAATTTGGTCTGGCATACGGCAGAGGTTGGACCTGGTGGTTGTCTGAGTTTGTATGGTTGCAATACAGCTGCAAGCAAACGTGCGCTCTGTTTGTCCCTGTTGCGCATGCTCTGCAATAACGCTCAATCAGTAAAAAACTTCTTGCAACACCGGGAGCCAGATCAGGTAGGACCCAGTCATCCAAGCTCCCTGCAACGGTGAACCTTTGCCTCTGTTCCTGACCAGAGCTTCTGCACGAGGGCTCTCAACTGCTTGCCCGGCTAGGCTGCTGCAGAAGCAAGCAGGTAGGTGCAGAGGAAAGGCCGCACTATCTATATAACAATCTATATAACAAGCCGCTGAGGCGCCAGTGCAAAGTCCCTAAGGTCGAGGTGGCGGATACTTGCCGCTGGCAACCTTGGACTACAGGGAGCAATGCTGTTGCAAACGCAGCAGCCGCCTGCTGGCAGCCCACACGCTGCCTGGCGCACGCTGAGTGCGAAGCAGGTGCGTGCATTGGCCTGCGCCGCTGGTGGGCTGACTGGGCAGCTTGCCGTCAGCTGGCATGGCGTGTCTGAGCATGGTTGCACAGTCCCGCAGGAGCCGCGGCGCCCCCAGCTTGCTGCAAGTGCGCAGCGGAGCCGTGCAAAGCGCAGCCGGCAGACCGAGGCAGAGCGCCCTAGCAGCGACGGTGCTCCGCCTCTCAACCCGCCCGCCGAGGACGTGCCGAGGCTGTCAGTCACAGGCGGTGCTCCGCCGCTCAGCCCGCCTGCTGAGGACGAGCCGAGGCTATCCGTCACAGGCAAGCCAAAGGGCTGGAGCTTTCTTTCAGGCGACGACAGCAAGCGCTGGCAGCCCGACCCACCGGCGCGCCCTGTAGCTGATTGGGCGCCCCCCCGCTGCGCCAGCTTGCCTCACACAGAGACTGGCTGTTCCTTTACTCAGCAAGTGTACTACGAGGGCAGGCGCTCCTTTGCAGTGGCTGAACGCGCGCCAGCATCGAGGACGGCGGCCGCGCGCGCGTGCTGCTGGGCTGCCCCGCTCGCACTGTGCTCACCAAGGCTGAGCGAGGCTTCAGTGGTGGCGGTGCCGCTGGTAAGCCGGACAGAAGGCGGGCTGGTGCTGCAGGAGGTCAGCCCGGATAATGGCGCGGGCGTCGGCGGTGGCTGCGAGGGCGGCGCGGGCGCGCCGCAGGCCGCGCAGGCGCGGGCGGCGTCGCGCGGGCAGGTCGCGAAGGCGTGCCTCACGACGGCGGCCCAGCTGGGCGCCGTGGCCTGGTTCATCCGCGCGCGCGCGCCGGACCTGGGCGTCGCCGCCCTGCACAGCGACCCAGCCGCGGTCGCGGCGCTGCTGGCCGGTGCGCCGTGGCGCGCGCTCTACCCGCGCTTGGCACTCAGCCGTCCCTCGCCAAAGCTGGCACACTTCTTCTTGCAAGAGCATGTTGATTGTCGGGTTTGTGAGCTTTGCAAAGTGCTCCTGAGCGCGCTAAGAGCATGCAACAAGGCAATACCTATGCGTGCACGGTGGCATGCAAGGTATGCGCCTCATCAGAGGCGTGCGCGGCATTACCCGCCACGAGGCGCCTCACGTCATACCTAACCACGGTGCATGCTGGCGCCAGTGCCGGATCATGTGGACCCTGCGCATGCGGCGGTGGCGCTGGCGGCCGCGGCGGGCGTCACGGGGGCGCGCCAGGTCCTGCTGCGCGTGTGGCCGGACTTTGCCGCTGCGTCGAGGACCGCCAACGATCAGGCGCGCGGGTCATGCGCCCGTACATGAGTGGTATCACAGAAGAAAAGCTCCAGCGCCACCCGCTCGGGTCAGCAGGGCAGGTTGCCCACGCATGCTCGCTCGGCACCACGAGCATGTGCCGGGACTTGGTCGCATTTGCGTTGCAGTGCGGAGCTTTTCCCGAGACTCCATGCACACGCTGACCAGGCGTCGCCCTCGTGGAGTCTGTCTCATCCAAGCCGGCACGGCGCGCAGGTGCTAAGCAACCTCGGCCCGGTCGACGTGCTGTGGGTGGCTGCCGCGGCGGGCGTGAGCGAGGAGCTGCTCTTCCGCGGCGCGCTCATCCCGGCCACCTTCCCGGACTGGCGCGCCCTGCCACCCGAACGCCTCTGCCAGGCACTTCTCTCCCTCTGAGGCGCTGCGCTGTCCCTGCTGCTGCGGCGCCGCCTTGCCTCGCGATGCCGAACGCCCGGCTCTGGCGCAGGGTAGGTCAGGATAACCCACAAGCGCACTTGACAGGCAGAGCCGCACACTGAGGCTCCAGGGCGTCGCCGCACTGCGGCATTGGGCGTCCTGCCCAACGCGTGTGCGGTCGCCAGGCGGGGCGTACTGCTGGCGGGCGCGGCGTTCGGGGCGGTGCACCAGGGCGGCGGCCGCAACTGGGCGTTTGCGGGCTGGGCGGCCGCGGTGGGCGTGCTGTACGGCGCGCTGTTTGTGGCCACCTCTGATCTGCTGGTGCCCATGGCCGCGCACACGGGCGCCAACCTGGCGGGCGGCCTGCTGGGGAAGCGGGCGCAGGGCGCGCAGCGCGCATGATGCTGTCGCCTTGTCCTGCTCGTAAGGCTGCAATGCTGACGGCCATGTATGCGTTCATGGCCAGCTCGTGCCAGGGGGGCGATGCTTGAGCATGCGCGCCTTCTGCGACCGTGACACGTGCCAGCAAGCGAGGGACCAGGCACAGCAGTCTGAGGCTGTGGGCCTGCGGCTGTATGGAGCGTGCCTGCCCTGGTATGCAGGACAGGCACACATGAGTTTGTGAGAAGTGCGAGCGCATACCTTCCATTGGCCTGTCACACCTCCCAAGCCTTTCGTGCAACATGTGCTGAGCTCCTGGTCTCAGTGAGCGCAGCAAGCAGCCTAACACACCGATATGCCGACGGCAGTCGGCCAGGAGGCGCGCGCAAACAGAGCAACAGCAACAGCACACGCCCTCACGGCCCCTTGCCCTGAGCCGCCTTCTCCGCGGCGAACGAGTCGCGCAGCGTGCAGGTGCGGTTGAGCACCAGGGCGCCCGGCGCGGAGTCGGGGTCCACGCAAAAGAAGCCCAGGCGCTCCAGCTGGAAGCTGGCCGCCGCAGGATAGGTTAGGGTTGGGGGTCACAGCCCGCACACAGCAGCGCGCGCGAGCGGCTCGGAGGGTGCAACACACGGGGGCTGTGCATGCTGGCCACCAGGGCAGTCGCATGCGCAGAGCATGTGCACTGGGCGCAGAGCTTTCCGTGCTTGGCTGGTGGATTTCTGCAGGCGCCTGCGCCGTGTGGCACAGCCAGCCGCACACGTGCCATCTTCGCTTCCATGCAACCCCCCAAAGCCAGTGCCTCGACACGCTCTCCTCTTGAGTGATGACTTTGCAACGCAAGGACATGGTCTGCGCGGCTGCCAGCAAAGTCGCAGATTATAGGCAGGCGCGGGGCGCACCAGTCGCCGGGCTGCGCGCCTGCGAGCGCGGGCCCAGCCAGCGCGCCGCGCACGATGGTGAGCGAGTCCGGGTTGAGGTCGGCCAGCCAGTCGTCGCCCAGGTCGCCGGGCGACTGCGAGCGGAACAGTGTGCCGTACAGCCGCGCCTCCATCGCCGGCGGCGCCTCGCCGGGCCGCGGCTCTGCCACCCAGTTCAGCACGCCCTGCGCCAGAGTGTCAGTGAGCGTGCAGAGGTTTCCTCCGAGCGCTTGCAGTGCCTTACAGGGCCCTGTTGAAAGCACCCCGCGCCAGGGCTTGCTTCACGCATGCGCACAGCCCCTCCTGCTGACTCACACCACTGCCACTGCTGCGTCCTGATGCGCACGCACCGCCTCGCCTGTACGCTGCATTCATGTGCCCCTTGGCAGAAGGCCGGCCGGGGTTCCTGCCGACACGACCGACGGTCCAAGAGAGACCGCAGGCCACGCTCAGTTTTAGAGCCTGCGTTCCCTCCAGCTGCCACACGGCCCTGCGGTGAGGGTGGGCAGGGCCCCCCGGGGCCGCTCGCGGCGCCGCGCGCTGCGCCGCGCGCGGCGCCGCGCGCCTTGGGCGCCTTGGCGCCCTCGGCCAGCGGTGCGTACTCGGCCTCCACCTCCACCACCGCGGCGCCTTCCTTCCGGAAGCCCGTGCAGCGCGCGGTGCCCGCGTACCTGCGCCCGCGCGCGCCTGTCGCGACTGCGCGCCCGCAGGCTGCAGGCGCACCTGCACAGGGCGCATCCCTGGTGCCCAGCGCGGACCGAGCGCTGCGCACTTGACAGAGCACGCTCGAGCGGGCGCAGGCGGCATGCCGTGCAGGCTGACGGGGCATTGATCGGACCGATACAAGCAGGAGGTGCTGCGCGCTCCGGCGGGAGGGAGCTCCGGGGCGCGCGGGGGCGCCAGCACGGGCCGGGCGGCCTGCGGCGCGGGCGGCGCACTTCAGCAGGACGGACTTGCCGGGCGCGAGGCCGAAGTAGCCACGCGCGTCCTCCTCGCGGAAGTCGTCGCGCTCGACGTAGACCACGCGCGTCAGCGGCGCCGCGTACGTGGCCTCGCTGCGCCCGGGGAACACCTGCGCGCGGCCGCCTGCAGCCGCTCAGAAACCCCACCAGCACATGCGGCGCTCGGCCCCGCAGCTTGTCGCCGAGCAGAGGCGCTCATGGGGTCGCGCCCGTAGCTTGACTGCTCAGCAGTGGCGGGCGCTACCACACTGTTCTTTTACAAGATTAAGAAAGGCGCATCAACCATGATAGTCTGGCCACATGTGACTCCTGTGCCTCACCTCAGTGGGCAGCAGGGTCAGGGCAGGCAGCGCTCGGCACCACTGACACAGGAGGCTGTCCAGGCAGAGGGCCGCATTTGTGCGTGTGCTGCGCCTTGCCGGCAACCCTCGCGGGACCGCCCCAGGCCGCGCTGCCAGAATCGGGCGCATCGGCTGCCAAAAATAATTGAGTCCTGCCGCTCTTTTCGATGAGCGGCATAACCGGCCAGCGGCGCGCGCTCGCATCTGAGGGTCCGCCGCGCGGGGTTCAGCATGAGTGTTCGACGTGCTGCCCACGCAGCACCCAGGGCCTGATGCCGGGGCAGTGCTGGCGCGCGGGCCGGCGGCCGCGCCTTGGCGGCGACCTCCTCGCGGTGGTCGGCCGGCAGATTGGTCAGCACCAGGCGCAGCGGGCGCAGCACGGCCAGCGCGCGCGGCGCGGCCGCGTCCGCCGCCGCGCGGATGAAGTGCTCCAGCTTGTGCAGGTGCGCCTCGGCCGCGTTGCGCGAGATGCCGCCCACGCGGCAGAACTCTGTGATGGCCTGCCGCCGCGGGCAGCGCGCCGGCAGCCTCACACATCCGGCATGCTGCTGGGCTTCACCACCTTGCAGGGCTGCAATGTCTGACGTGCAGCCCGCTAGGCGCGCCACGGATGTCAGGGCGCCGGCAGAGCACTGCTGCAGGCTCGCTGAGGGCATCCAGCACTGCAGCAGCCAAAAGGAGAACAAATTGAGCGCGGGGCGCGCCGAGGGCGCGACGCCGCGCCGCCGCAGGCCGGCCAGCGTGAGCAGGCGCGGGTCGTCCCAGCCGGCCACATGGCGCTCGGCCACCAGGCGCGCCAGGCGACGCTTGCTCAGCACGTTGTGCGCGACCACCATCCGCGCGTACTCCCACACCACCGGCTTGTACATGTCCAGCACCTGCGCGCGCGCGCGCGGCGCTCGGCGCTGTCAGGCTAGGTTAGGATAGGGTCACCCCGAGCGCCCTGCGCCACGTTCAGGTTTTACGCCGAGCGCTTTTGCGCGCGCCGCTTGGCGCTGGCGGCCCGCCTGTCGGCCAGCCAGGGCGACGGCGCGGCGCGGGTGCGGTGGAGGCGTGGAGCAGATGCACCAGCTCCGAGAGGGCCGGTGCCAGGACTGTCTTAGGGCGCCGCGCCTCGAGCAGCCAGTAGTACGACGCGCGGCGCGACTCAAACTCCAGCGTGCACAGCGAGTGCGTGATGTTCTCCAGCGAGTCCACCTGCCGGCGCCGCCGCCGATGAGGTCAAGGGGTTAGGGCGTGGGCACGCTCAAACCCCCTTTACCCCCCCTTTTGTTTCTGTGTGGGGAGGAGAAGGGGGTTTGAGCGTGCCAGTCGGCTTACGCTTACCAGGCTCACGTGCCCATACCCGCTATGCAGCTGACTCCCTGACCAGGGCTACCGCGTCGGCCGGGCACGAGCGCGCGCGAGGCAGGGACGCCGGGGCCGCGCACCAGGCAGTGCGTGAAGTCGTAGGAGGGGTAGATGCACCACCCGGGGCCCGCGTGCGGGTGCGGCGCAAACTTTATCCGGTATGCGATCAGGTCAAACATGTTGTAGTTCTCGTTCTTCACGTCCTGCCGCATCCTGCCGCCCATGCGCGTGCCCGCCTCGCCGCTCTGGACTGCCCCCGCTGGAGGCGCAGGGAGGCTGCGCGTTGGCCATCGCCGCACAGGACCCTCTGGCCGCATGCATGGCATCGTCCGCTCGCCGCCCGGAGCAGCGCCATGCGCAGGGTTATCGGCTTGCCAGATCATTACATGTGCCAGAGACGCATACCACAAATCGCTGGCAGCGCATGCATACTTTCTTCAGGCTTGCGGACGGGCGCCCAACGCGCAGATCAGCGCACCGCAGCGTGGCAGAGCCCTCGTCGAGCAGGCCGCGCCGCATGTCGCTGAACAGGCGCAGCGACACCTCCGCCGGCCGATCCCGCCAGGGGCTGGGTTCCCGCGCTTCCCTGCATCGCATTCACGCACGGCGGTTGAGCAACCACCCTGTTTGGCAAGTTTGCATGCGCATTCGCATGCGAAAACTGCTTCTTCAGTGACCCGGTGATGTGATGAGCACACGTTCATCCGTGACCCTAAGCAAGCTCTTGCCCCGCATTGTGTGCTCGCTGGCCACCGGGCGCAGCAGCAGCGCCTCTGCCAGCCAGCGCCGCCCTGGGCGCGGGCTGGCCGCCGTCAGCATCGGCTGGCGCACCGGCTGGCCTTCACTTCGTCGGGTGTCTGGTGGTCCACGTACGCGTGGCCGCCGCGGATGAGCTGCATCGCCAGCTCATGCAGCGCCGCAAAGTAGTCCGACGAGTATGTCACCTGCGCCGTCCGCGCCGCTGGTGGCCCCAACCACCTCCCTGCACCACCACCTGAAGCGAATGTTTAGGGCAATCTCACCAAGGAAGGGAGCGTCACATGTTGAAGGTATTATTCCACTAGTTACAGCCACCGCTGCAAGCAGAGGCACCTCACACAAGGCCAGGCTGAGCGTCGTGGGCGCCCTTGCAGCTCTGCCGGCGCAAGCAACCCCGGCCCCTCCATGTCCGACGCGTGTGGGCCGCCGGCGAGCGGGGGGCGCGACGGGCCGCCACCTTGGCGGGCCGCCAGCCGAGCCAGGCGACGATGTCCTGGATATGCTCGATGAACTCTTTCTTCTCGGCCTCGGGGTTGGTGTCGTCGAAGCGCAGGTAGCAGTCGCCGCCGTACTGCTGCGCCATGCCAAAGTCCACAAACATGGCCTGCACGCGCGCGTGCGGCTGGCCGGCCGGCCGCGCGGGGGCGGCCGCTGCGGCGGCCATGCTCCGAGGCAGCCCCAGGGCGTCGCGGCCAAACGAGCAGCCTTTGCAATACCCGCTAGACAGGCAGCCTTCGAAACAACTGCCAGACGAGCAGCCTTCAAATCGACCGTCAGGGCAGCAATCCAACTCTATTTGCTAGGCAGCAGAGGGTGTCCTGTTGTAGGGTTTGGTTAGGGATAGGGCGCCGCCCTGCCCCGGACCTTGGCATGGCCGATGTGCAGGTAGCCGTTGGGCTCGGGCGGGAAGCGCGTGACCACACGGCCGCCGCCGGCCGCCAGGTGCGCGGCCAGCTGCGCCTCGGTGTTGGCGATGCGCATCAGGCGCCCGTCACTGAACGTCACCGTCGTGTGCACCTGGCGCGCGGCGCGCGCGGCCCCAGTCTCCGCGAGCTCGCGTGCTGCGATGCGCGTGCGCGTCAGCCAAAAGCTGATGACAGCGCGGATGCTCCTGGGACGGTGGCCTGCTCCGCAATCGGGCATCCGGGAGAAAGCAGGGAATGTGGTCAGGTGCGCGCTTGTGCGCGATCGAACAGCAAGCAGAGCAGAGCCGCGACTGCCGGAACAGGCGCAGGAGGCCCGGAGAGGCGGGGGTACCTTGTTGTTGTCTGCCGGCTTCGGCAGGAAGGCATACAGGTCCTGCTCCGCGCCGTCGTCCGCAGAGGGCCGGCCGTTTGCGGCTGGCGCTGCCTCCCCGTTCGCCGCGGCGGGCTCTGCGGGCTTGGGCGCCTGCGCGTGCGCGCGCTTTGCCATCAGGGCGCGCAGCCTCCCAGCATGCCTCTTTCATGGAATGTCCTAGTAGTACTCGTTCAACAGACACGCCATGTTGTTGCCAATGAAACGGGACCCGCTGCCAAGCCCAGACAACTCGCTGTGCTGCTGTGCACTGCAGTATGCGCTGCAAGCCGCGCCATGCGCGTCACGTGACGGTTTGCGCTGACGGGCAGTGCGCCGGGCCCCCACCTTGGGCTCCCTCTTCTTCTTCTCCGGCTTGGCCAGGTCCGCCTCCGTCTTGGGCCCCAGGAAGGCCGCCAACTGCGCAGCGAGCGCCGGCCTCTTCCTCAAGGGCGGCTTGTAGCTCCCCATGACCCCATGCACCCGTGAACGCCTGGCCGGGCCGCCCTGATGCAGGTCGACGGCACCCAGCAGTCCATGCAGCACAGCTTACGTGACTCAGCACAACCCGGCCTTACACAGCTGAGCAATGGGCTGGAACTGCCCGCCCTCTTCTCAGTGTGCTGCTTAGAGCGTCGGGCGCCCGACCTGCTCGTCAAGCTCGCTCTTTACGAGCGCAAAGTCCGCCCACTTCAGCCTCCTCCGCAGCTCGGCCAGCATCTTGGCTGGGTTCATGCGGTACCTGCACCCCGGCAGCACGCACGTCAGGCAACAACACATGATTGATACAAGTGAAAGGCAGGGTGTGGACAGGCTAGGACGCCTTCATGCAGGACTGGCCATCGTGCTGGGCGCATCCAAGCCTGTAACAGGGTATCCACACTCCGGCATAGCAGCATCAACAATGTCGTACTTACCCACGCTGCTCCATAGCACGAGTGCAATTCGTGAAAGCCCAAGCAGAGCAGTACGGCATAGCAGCTGGCGCTGCCCCCAATGCTGGCTGGACAGCACCTCTCTGCACGCAGCTGGTCCCCGTTTGCCGCGACCTCCTCGCGGACAGCGGCGGAGACCTCTGCTGGGGACACCTGTGCCCACGCGTGAGCTTTATTCAATCACTGAACGATCCAGGCCAGTGCACGCTCCACAATGGCATGCATGGATGTGCCAAGAGCCTTAATCGTCACTGTCACGACTGCAGCCTGAGAGGGCACTTGTGTGACAGGATCCTGCGTCCACACGGACCGCCAGGCAATCAAGGCTCTTGTGACAGCCTGGCGGTCCATGTGGACGCAGGCACCTGGTTCACACAAGTGCCCTGTCAGGCTGCAATCGGCTTGCTGACACGTGAGAGAAGCTAATGCATGACCGCATGACTCTGGCACGAGAAGTGAGGGAGGCAATCACCATGCTGCACTGTTGCTTCCTTGCCCACCGCGTGATACACCATTTCTTGCCCTGATACACCAAAGAGGACTCCCACTGTGCTGCAGTGATTGTCTTCAGCGCACACGCAGCATGCATACACCTGCGAGCCCCACTGGCACGGCAAGGGCTGGCGCGCAGGCAGGCGGCGCGCACCACCACGCCGACGCCGGCCGCCTCGTCGAGCGCCGCGGGGTCCAGCGGAGCCGCGCCGCGCTGCGACAGGTACGCCAGCGCCGCGTCTAGCTGCACCTTGTTCTGCATGCAGAGCACTGGTTCTAGGGTTAGGTTACCCTGAGTCTGCCTGTACCAGGGTCCCACCCTCGCTGGCAGACGCGCTCCCCAAGCGCGGTCCCGTGCCGCCGCAGTCGTTTGACCTTGCTGTGTGCATACACTCGCTCTCCGTGTGCTGTCAGTGCAGGTGTGTAAGCTGGCAAGGCGGACAGGGCCCTCCAGAGTTTCCGTCTTGCACCACGACTCGCAGCTGCGGCACGTGCGAGCTACCGTGCTCACGTTCAGGAGTGACAGCACGGCACTGGCACAGTACGGCGACAGGTAGCTGCCCCACCTTGACTTTGCCGGTGACGACAAAGTCGCGCAGCAGAGCCGGGCGGTTGTGCAGCGCCTCCTTTGGGAACTGCGCGCAGCCCGAACGAGTCAGCTGCAAGAGTGACGCCTGCACGCAGAAGAGGAGCAAGCCGGCAGTGTGGGGCTGTGCACGCCTTCACAGCCACTTCATACAGCAGCTCGCCGCACGACTTCTCGCAACCGCTCCCCACGCCAGCCTCCTCTATGACGGCCACGAGTTCGTCGCGCAGCTTCCTGTTCTTCAGAGTCTCCCTGCAGCAACAAGACTGCTCAGGAGCAGAGCGCCGGCCGCTACAATAGTTATTTACTGCAGTGTGCCTTGATTGGTGAAGGGGCAGGTCCCACGGCGCACTTTACTCTTCGCTCTGCAAAGCCAATTTGATAGAATAGCTTCTCTGCCTCGGCATCCTTTTCTTCTCGCGCCATGCTCCTGTTTGAGTACTGCAAGCACAGGGCAATGGAACCACTGCACTAGGTACAAGGTAAATAAATAGTCTACAGCCGTGCTTCTGATCGAGGCTCTGGCGCTGCCCACAGCAGCCCTGTTCAAGCCCCGAAAGTAGGGTGTACAGACGGCCAGGCAGAGGACACAGAGAGGACTGGAGAAACCAGTTTGTCTGATTGTTACAGTGCCAGCACTTGACTCACAACCCGTTGTCTATAAGGGCTGGCACGTGAGCGTGTGCTGTTGAGAAGCTGAGCAGGATGTGGGCTCCCAGTATGACGGCAGGCTGTTGGCGGTCTGTCGCACCTCCCAGCTTGTTGCGCGGGGGCAGGCTGTGCGCACTGCGAGCCAAGGCTACGCGCTGCAGACACATGTCACAGCTGGTCAGGCGCAGCGGCGCTTGCCGGCAGCGCGGCAGGCCCGCTCGTGCTGAGAGCAGCAGCGACAACCCCAGCAAAGAAGAGCGACAGCTGGTGAGCGCTGCGACTTCTCCTTGTTGGCTGCTTGTTGGCTGTCCACGCGTGGGGCCCAACATCCGCGGGTTGCCCCCAGTAGCTGCCAAGGCCTGCAAGCAGCTTGGAAGGACCTGGCAGTAGTCCTATGCGCGCCCCATCATAGGCAAACGTGCTTGACATCCTTCTGCACGCATGTCTCCCTGGCGCAGGCGCCCATGGAGCCGCGGACGTCGCAAGGCCAGATGGTCAGCTACTACCTGAAGATGGAGCCGCACCTGTTCCGCGCGGCGGTGGAGGACCAGTTCGCGCGCATCCGCCGCGAGCGCGACGCCGCGCAGGCCGCCGCGCGGGAGGCGCCGCCCGCCGAACAGACTGACAAAGGGGAGCTCGTCCTGTACAGGCGCGCCGGGCGGCGCTCTGCTCCCCAGTTCTCGCACCCCTGTGTGCAGCGTTCCGAGCTCACTCCTTGCTGTTCGTCTGCGCGCACAACTGCTCGTCTGCGCGCACAGTGCACGAGCGCGTCGCGCTGTCGGCTGCCTGGGAGCACCCCTGTCACTTGGTGGTTCTGTTCACTACTCCGCACACTGAACCAGCGGCGGCGGCGCAGGCGCATGGAGGAGCTGAAGCGCAGCGAGCAGCGCGCGACGGTGGAGGACCTGATGTATGCGAGCGTGCTCGAGCGCTTTGTTGAGCTGGGCGTGCCGATGCTGCCGCGCGTGGAGAGCATTGTGGAGTCGCCCGGCGACCTCAAGGCGCTCACCGAGGGCGTGCACAGCCGCGAGGCATGCCTCGGGCCTCGCCCGCCCAGGCTGTGCAGGCCGGGCATGTTGTTGTACGCACGCATGCTCGTCTTGCCCTTCAGTTCACACAAGGCATGCAGCTCTGAGAAAGGGGTGAGCGCGCCCGTTACGCAAGCAGCGCTCCGAAGTGCATGCGCAAGGAACCAGGCTTGTATGTTGGCGAGAGAGCGCGCTGCCGGAGCGCGCTCCGTGCCGCGCTTCCGCCCTGGAGCTGTGCAGGGGCGTGCCTGACGGGGATGCGCACAACGGCGCCGGGCGCACACTCCCCAGCAGCCGGCGACGAGCGGGCATGCGCTCGCATCGCGCCGGCCTGGCCACGGAGGCGCAGCCGCCGGCGTCGGCGCCGCTCTGCCTGAGCGCCCGCGCGCGTGGTGGCGGCAGGCGCTGGACCTGGTGAAGGAGCATGTGCGCACGATCATGGGCCCGGCCAGCGTCGCGTTCTCCAACGCCATGGTCAAGATGTCGCGCCTGCAGGCCGCGCAGGCGCGGCCGCGCCCCGGCCGCCCGCCCGCTGGGCGCGCTGCTGGGGTCTGTCCGCTGACAGGGGATGACGGGTGCCTGCTGCAGGCAGCTGCTGACACGGCTATACTGTGTTTTCTTGCCTCGCTTGGGGATGCACGCACAGTTGTGCGCAGCACTGGGTACGCGCCGTGGGCAGCGCCTCACTCCCCGGTGTGCGCGAGCGCTTGGATGTGCACAGATTGTTGCTGGTGGGCAAGGCGCGCGAGAGGCCGTGGTGGGGCGCAGGTGTACGCGGCGAGCGTGATGTTTGGGTACTTTGTGCGGCGCGTGGACAAGCGCTTCCACCTGGAGCGCTCGCTCGGGCTGCTGCAGGAGGCGCCCGAGGACGCGGTCAAGCGGCTGGAGCGCCTGTTCTCGCAGGCTCGCGCCCCGCACAGAGTAGGGTATTGGGGTTCGCCCTGCGCGCGCGCGCTGACTGTGCCGAGCGCCGCGTGCGGGGCACCCGGGCGTCTGGGCCGCCTGGCCGCGCGCGCGCCGCCGCGCGCCGAAGGTCGCTGCGTCTGCAGGGACCAGGGTGAAGGCGGGTGCCAGGATGCAGGGTGGCATGTGCTACTGACGTGACCGCTGACATGCGCGCGCGCCTCGAGACTTTTTCCTAGAGTGCATACTGCGCTGAGCCACAGCTACCATGTGCTCTTTTCTGTACCCGCCGCTGCAAGTCATTGCCAGCCTGGAGCCTGCGCAGCGACCGGCTTTTCAGCGTAGTTTGCTCTAGTGCTGGCGGCAAACCACCTTGTGGAGGGGCGTACGCCATGCGCCACCGGGGGAGCTGACGCCCGGCGTTGCCTCGCAGGCGGATGCCCTGGACGGGTCCGACCCGGACGCCGCGCCCGCCGCGGACGCCGCGCAGCTTGGCACGGAGGTAGCCACGTCCACGTCTGGGCGGCCCGCCGAGGAGGAGCCGCGCGAGAAGGGCAAGAAGAGCGCGCTGCGCCGGTGAGGGTTCTGTGAAACCTAGGCCCCGAGCCATGTCCCAGCGTTGTTGCTGCCGGCCCTCGCTGGCACTGGGCGCTGCCAATGCAAACAAGCGCTTAATACGAAAGGCGCTGTTGCTCAATCTGGTCTTCAGCGTGAAGCTAAGCATGCAGCGCCGAGCCTGGAGCGGCTGGGCGCTCAGCGCAAGGTGGCGCGCGCGCAGGTACGTGGAGCAGTTTGACCAGGCGGCGATGCTGGAGATGACGCGCGTGGTGAGCGCGGAGGGCGCGCAGCTGGTGGAGGCGCAGACGGCCGCGCTGTTCGGCGACCTCAAGGCGCTGCAGCGGCAGATGCAGGCGCGCCGCGCTGCCGGCCGGGCAGCTGCGAGCTGCCGGCTTGCGCACGCTGTGGTGCCGCTGACCCGCGGCCCCAGACGCCGCGTTGAACTAGCGCTCCAGCACTGGGCGTCTGCTGGAGTCAAGTGTGCTGTGCGTGCCAGGCAGAGTCCGCCTTGTGACCGCAGGTCCGGGGCACGCTGGCGCGTGTCAGCACTGCAGTGGCAAGTGTCAATCGCATATTAAGGAGCTTTTGCTGTCCAAAGTATAACGCGGTGATGGGGGAGAACTGCGAGCCAGGCGAGAGCAAGTCTGCTGCGCAAATGTCGGGCCTGGCAGCGGTGCGCGGCGCGGCGCGCACCTGGCCGACTCGCTCTGCGTGTCTACTGGCCGCGCAGGAGGCGGTGGGGCAGGACGCGAGCAGTATGGAGGAGCTGATGGAGCGCGTGCAGCGCAGCGTCGCCGACGGCGCCGTGGACTCGGTCACCATCACCGTCGGCACACAGGCGCGCCCCAACAAAGAGGGGGTTTAGGGAGCGCAACCCTGTAGGGGCCTTTGCTCAAGAGCAAGAAGCCGCAACAAAACGATGCCTGGGAGCCCAACCAAGGAGTGAGCAGCTGCGCGCCCATGCGGTGCGCGTCCTGCTTGGGCTGCCGGCAGCGCTCACCCGCTTGGGTCAGGCTGTGGACCCACAGCCCTGCTGGCCAGCGCTGCGACCTTCACCTCTCCAGCTGCTGCTTTGTGTCTCGCCAGTGCTCCGTGGGTGGCTGCAGTTGACCGCGCTCACCTGTTACAGGAGCCTGATATCACCGGCACAGCCTTGTTGCTGCCCCTGCGTGTAACTCTGCCAGTCGACAAGAGCAGTGCAGGCAGCCATCACTTATTGAAAGACGCTGACACGTATGCGGCTGGGCAGCGCCGCTTTGTGCTGGAGGCCGTGGCGTTCGGCACGTTCCTGCGCGACGTGGAGTCGCACGTGGACACCGAGTACGCGCTGCTGACGCCGTTCAGCGGCGGCGCGGGCGGCTTTGGCGGCGGCGGTGGCGGCGGCGGCGGCGACGGTGGCGGGGGCGGGGGCGGCGGCGGCGGCCGGGGCCGGGGCGGGGGCGGGCGCGGCCCCGTCCGCACCGGCGGCGGCGGCGGCCGCGTGGCGGAGCTGTGAGGGCACTAATGACCGTCGCACTGATGGCGAGAGCTGGGGTGGTGCGAGACCGCGCCAGTGTGTCTTGGCGCCCCCGTCCGCACCGCCGGCGGCTGCCCGCTGGGTGCGGCACTGCGAGGGCTGCGGCGGCGACAGCGGCGGCGGAGCGGCAGACGTGTCGGGTATTGAGTTGCGGGAGCGTTGACACTGCAGGCGACGGTGGCGGCGTGCCTGTGTGCGTGGCCCGAGTAGGCTCTGGTGGCCGCCAGGCGGTGGAGCTCGCTCCGCATAACGCCCAGAGGCACCTGCTGGCTGGGACCCGTTGGCGGCCTGTTGCTGCGTGTACTGTGCAAGTTGGGAGAAACGCATGCGCGCGTCTTGATTGGGTGGAGGTCAGGGTCATGAAGTTCAGGGGTCACTGGTTGCTGCGCCCCATCAGGGTGGCATGCAGACCTGGGCAACGCATGCTCAGAGGGTCTGGATGTGTAACAAATCAGTGCTCGTCATAGTGACATGCTGACCATGGCTCAAACATGCAAGCGTGAAGCGCACCCATAGTAGCTCTATGTGGGCCCTCTCGCACGCCTGCGTGCCACCAGGCGCTTGCCACCACAGTCAGAGCCAAGCGCCAGACTGGAAGCTCTCAGCCTCCGCCCCGTGGTGGACTGAGACGCACCGACCTGTACAGAGCTTCTCGACCATCAGGTGGTCGATGTACATTCAGACGGTGCTTGGATGTAAAGTAGAGCACAGCGCTGACGCTGACCACATCATGTTGCTGCAGACCGCCCAGGCGCTCGTACGCCTGCGCGAGTGCTGCCAGGGCAGCGGCGACCGAGCTTGCTGCAACAGACACAGGAGCAGCGATGGATGGCATGGCACGCCGCTCCTCTCCTGCATTGGCGGCATGTTGCCTTGTATGAGGAAGTCAGTGACTTGGCTTTGCATCAGTGTGCGCTGTGCTCATATACGGCGACTCTGCGCAGTATCGCCTCAGACTGGGTCACGCCTGCGCATGCGCAGGGCGTCGCCAAGACCGACGAGACGCTGCTCGCGCACGAGGAGCACCTCAAGTACCGCTTCGCACAGTACGTGCGGACCAAGGCGGCGATCGAGCGGCAGGCGGGCAGCCTGGCGCAGTTTGCCAAGGTGCGGCGGTCGGGCACTGCAGGCTACCAACACGGAGCGCTGCTCGCCTCCCAGCCTTTGGGCCTGCTCTGGGTGTGTTTGGTGAGGAGCCCTGAGGAGTGGGTAGTGTCTACACGGCGTGCCTGGCCGCTCCTGTAGGAGTCGGTGCTCGAACTCGGGCCGGGAGCTTCCAGCGCGCCGAGCTTGGCGCCGGCCTTTGCCTGCATGAGGTCAGACGGGGTCCATGCCTGGCCGGCACAAGCAAAGGCATGCCTGGCACCTCTGCAGCCACATAACCTGCAGCCCGTGCATGGCGGCGCGCAAACCCTGCAGGGTTACGAGCGCTTTGGCTTCACGCGCGTGGGCGCGGCCACGGTGTACCGCGAGTGGGCGCCCGCGGCGACGGGCGCGCAGCTGATCGGCGACTTCAACGGCTGGGCCGGCACGCCGCTGCAGCGCGACGCGGAGGGCGTCTGGAGCGTGACGCTGCCCGACGGTGCGGCCGCGCCGCCGGCTGGTGGGTGGGTGGGCTAGATGGGGCGCCAGGCGGGCTGCAGGCGCTGGCCTTGGCAAGCCTGGCTGAACTTTGCTGAACGGACGCCGATGCAACCGGAGCCACCGCTCACAGCCTGTTTGGAAAACCCTCTTTGCGCGACACCGAGCACAGACTCTTGGAAGGGCGCGCCTGCCGCCCTGCCGGGCGGCGCGGGCGGCGCAGCACGGGCATGCCGTGCCTGAGACACAAACAGAGGCCCCGCTCCGTTTGCCGCGTGAGGCGGGGGGCGGCGGAGCAGGCGCGGATGGCCGCCCCGCCGTCGCGCACGGCTCGCGCGTCAAGGCGCGGCTGGCGCTGCCGGGCGGCGGCTCCGTCGACCGCATCCCGGCCTGGATCCGCTGGGCGACCGTGGAGCCGCGCATGGACGCAAAGTACGACGGCGTGCTCTGGGACCCGCCCGCCGGCGAGCGCCACCAGTGGTGCGCCCTACCCTACCCTGCCCTACCCTTACCAGTGGTGCGCGTGCGCCCGCAGCGCAGCGCGGGGGAGGGCAGGGCCGGGCTCGCGCCGCGCGCCCTGCTCGCGCGCGCGGCGCGCCCGCGCGCTCGCGCTCCTGTGCATTCCCTCATGCTGGCTTCAGAGCGGGCCCGCGGGGGAGGGGCAAGCCGGGGGGGCAGGTGCTGACCCGCGTCCAGCAGCGCGGCTGCCCTGCTTGCGCGGCCGGCGCGCGGGTGCGCGCCGCGAGCGGCCGCGCGTGCAGCGCCCAGCGCGCGTGAGAGACCGCTGACCGGGGCGCGCGCGGCGCCGCGCCGGCCAGGAAGCACGAGCGGCCGCGCGGGCGGCTGGGCGCGCTGCGCATCTACGAGGCGCACGTTGGCATGAGCTCGGAAGAGCCCGTGGTCGCCTCGTACGCATACTTCACAGGCGCGCTTCCCTCAGGCAGCACACCCTGTGCGCCAGCATGGGCTTAGGGTAGGAGAGGGTTGAGGCTAACTCTAGCCCATGTTCGTCTCGTATGCGTCCTGCACAGGCGCGCTGCCCTCCGGCAGTACCACCCTGCGCGCCAGGGCGCGCTTGCTATTACCACGTCGCCGCGCCTGCGACGGCATGGAGTGGTGGGGTGTTCGCCTAGGGTTGCGCCATGCTCCACCTCTGCCAGGCTGGGCGGATGGCATATGCTGGTACTCGGCGGCATGCCGGCCGGGCCCGCTGACGCGCCGGCATGCGCGCACGCGACCACACGACACAGAGTCGGGGCGGCACAGCGGACCGTATTTACGGTTTCCGGACCCTATTCCCGCATTGCTCAGCCCACTCCGGCTCGCTGGCCCAAGCGCGCGCCGCGGCGCCGTCGCATGCACACTGCATCCCGCCGCGCGCAGAGAGCGTCCTGCCGCGCATCGCCGCGCTGGGCTACAATGCGGTGCAGCTCATGGCGGTGCAGGAGCACGCCTACTACGCGTCCTTCGGCTACCACGTGACCTCGCCCTTCGCCGTGGCCTCGCGCTCCGGCAACCCAGAGGCGCTCAAGGCACGGAGGGGCCCTTGCCGGCAGGGCGCCCGGCCGGGGCGTGTGCAGCGTGCGGGGGGTCGCCGTTGCGTGCGGGGTTGGACCGCGACGTGCGCGCGTGCGAGCGTGAGGACGCGGGCATGTTCACCGCGCTGGCGGTGGCGGTCCCGCCAGCGTCTTCAGCAGGCGCTGGGTCAGTGTGCTAGCGCCGGTGGCGCCTGCTCGGGGCTCTGGCAGACGGGCTGCGGCGTGCTTGCCCGCGTGCCTGCAGAGCGCGCCGCCGCCCAGAGCGGCGGCCTGCGCATCCGCACCCCACATGTCGAAAGGAAGACAGTTTTCACAACGGGCGCCTGAGCCGCGCGGCACGCGCAGGCGCTGATCGACGAGGCGCACCGGCTCGGGCTGCGCGTGCTGCTCGACGTCGTGCACAGCCACATCTCGTCCAACGCGGAGGATGGCCTGGCAGGTGCGGCGCCGCCGGGGCGCCGCCGCGGCCTTGACAGCCGCCTATGTGTGCCCAGGGTGTGCCTGCTGCCGCTGGCTGACGCGGAACGCGCCGCCGCTGCGACGCTGATGCTTCTGGCGCCATGCCACAGGCGCGCAGCCCTCCATGGTCCGGGCGGCTGACGCTGCGGGGGCGCGCCGCGCGCCACAGGCTTCGACTTTGGCCAGGAGCAGTCGGCGGGCTATTTCTGCTCCGGCGAGCGCGGCTACCACAGCCTGTGGGACAGCCGCCTGTTCAACTACGCCAACCACGAGGTCCTGCGCTACTTGCTGTCCAACCTGCGCTTCTGGATGGACGAGTACCGGCGCGCGCCCGCCCTCCCGGCCTCGCGCGGAACCCTTGCACGGACCTCGCATGGAACCTCCCACGAAACCTCGCACGGAGCCTCGCACGGAATACCGTACGGAACCCTCGCACAAGCCCCTTCGCAACCGCATGCCCGGATTTGGAGCGCAGCGCGCCACCTCCTACCGGCCCACCATCAGCCTGGCCCAGCTGCTCCCTCCCGCCGGATAGCGGGCAGCATGCGCACGGCCCTGCGCGGCCTCACCGAGCCGCCGGCACCCCCCGCACCCGCCGCCGGCTCGTTCAAGGCCGCCCGCTCCTGTCCCGGCAGCTGGCGCGGCCTGCGCTTGCGCGCGGAGCCCGGCCCGCGCGCCAGGCTCCCAGCGGCGTCGGTGGGCAGCCTGCGTGATAAGGAAGAAAGATAAGAAGAGATAACATGCTTGATGGATCGCAGGTTTGACGGCTTCCGCTTCGACGGCGTGACGTCCATGCTGTACCACCACCACGGCATCCACATGGCCTTCAGCGGCGACTACGCGGAGTACTTCAGCCCCGCGACCAACGTGGACGCGGTCGTCTACCTCATGCTCGCCAACGAGCTCGTGCACTCGCTGCTGCCCGAGGCGCGCCCTCAGCATGTCAGCACGGAGGCCTCGGCTGTGCATACAAAAGCGCGCGGGCTGTGGTCAAGCTCTTAGGCACGTCTGAGCGCATGCGGACGACGGGCGATGAGGCTGTGATGGCAGCTCAGTCAACATCCCGACCAGGCACGCTTCCTGTCTGTCTGCCGCCTCAGCCCTGCTGCCGCTCACGCGGGCGGGCGCGGCAGCAGGCGAGCGTGGCGGAGGATGTATAAGGTGTAGGATAGGTTAAGGGTGAGGGCCGCTGCTCACGCACGCGCGTGCGGCAGGCGGTGACGGTGGCCGAGGACGTGTCGGGCATGCCCGCGCTGTGCAGGCCGGTCGCCGAGGGTGGCACCGGCTTCGACTATCGCCTGGCCATGGGCTTGCCGGACGCGTGGGTGCGCCTGGTCAGCGGGCAGCGCGACGAGCACTGGAGCATGGCCGGCATCGCGCGCGCGCTGACCGACCGGCGCTACGCTGAGCGCACAGTCGCGTATGTGGAGAGCCACGACCAGTCGCTCGTCGGCGACACCACCCTGGGTGCGGCCTTGTACACCCCTTTTACATATACCTTAACCCTATTTCCTGACCCTGGGTGCGCGCTAGGCCAGCGCGCAGGCAGCATTGAGCGCTCATGAGTGCGGGGCATGGGCTGCGGCAGGAAGCAGCACCTGTGCGTGCTGAGGCGGCTCGCGCGCGCGGGCAGCCGGCCCGTCCCGGGACGCTGCCTGCCGGCCCGCCTGCACGCCCCGCTTCTTGCCCGCATGCGCACCGCCGGCTGCGCGGGCACGCTCACGCCCTGCCGCTGCTGCATGCTGTTGATTGGGATGCGTGCGGCGGGGCGGGGGGCCCGGAGCGGCCCGGGCGCGCCGCTCAAAATGGCGCGCCCCTGCGCGGCAGCCTGGCGGCTGATGGGCCCGGAGATGTACACGGGCATGTCGGCGCTGCAGCCGCCGTCGCCGACGATCGCGCGCGGCATGGCGCTGCACAAGATGATCCGCGCGGCCACGATCGCGCTTGGCGGCGACGGCTGGCTCGGCTTCATGGGCAACGAGTTCGGGCACCCCGAGTGGATCGACTTCCCCAGGCGCGCGGTCGCTTGTCCATGCGCCGCGGGCGCGGCGCCGGCGGCGCCTGCGCGCTGCAGCGCGCGCGCGCCGCACCAGAGGCGCTCGCACCCAGCACCGGGTCATTGCCCGCCGCTGCGGCGCGCATGCGTTGCACGTAGCCAAGCGGCGGAAGCGGGGCCGGAGGGCGGCGCGGCGATGCATGCTAACCCTGACCCTAACGTAGGGAGGGCAACCAGTGGAGCCACCAGTACTGCCGGCGCCAGTGGAGCCTGGCGGACGCGGACCACCTGCGCTACCGCCAGCTCAGCGCCTGGGACGCCGCGCTGCAGCGCCTGGACGCCGCACACGGCTTCCTGGGCGCGGCGCACCAGATCGTGTCGCACGCCGGCGAGGACGAGCAGGCGCGCCCGGGCGCCGCCCGCGGCCCGCCCGCGGCCCCGCCCGCGGCCCCGCCCGCGGCCCCGCCCGGCGGCGCCTGCCGGCCGCGCACACTTTCTTGTCGCGCCTCCCGGGCGACTGCGCGCGGGCTCGGCCGCGCGGTCGGTCGCCCGCCGCCGCCTGTCGAGCGGGCCTGCCCGCAGACACCTGCAAGGGCATGAACGCAGCGCTTGCAACAACAGCGTGTGTCTGTGCATGCAACGGCCAGGATGAACCCCAGCTAGGGTAAACCCTACCCTACCCCTTCGCTGCCGCGCGCAGCTGCTTGTTGCAGAGCGCGGGCCGCTGGTGTTTGTGTTCAACTTCTCGCCCTTCCACGACTACGCCGACTACAAGGCGCGCCGCCGGCCCCGCCGCGCGCCGCCCTGCCGACGCTGCGGGGTCGCCGCCGCAGCGCCGCGTCCGCCTCCCGCCCAAGCCGTCCCGCCTGGGTGCAGCGGCCTTGATGTGGCATGCGTTCTGACACCATGAACCTGAGAGCGACCCTGAGCGCCACTCAAGCAAAAAGGCGGGCAGAGGCCGGGGCGTGCGCGCGTGACGCGCTCTGGCGAGCGTCCCAGGTGGGCACGCCAGAGCCTGGCAAGTACCGCATCGCGCTCGACTCCGACGACCCGCAGTTCGGCGGGCCGGCGCGCGTCGGGCACGGCGCCGAGCACTTCACGCACCCGGAGGGCCAGCCGGGCGCGCGCGGCCCGCGCACCGCCCTGCCTGTCCCTGCTCGGCAAAAACAGACTGTCGCGTTCGGCAGGTCAGGCAGCGGCCAGGTGGCGGCCGCGAGCGTGTGCGCGCTGGAGGCGGGCGGGCGCTGGGGCGGCGCCAGCACGAGCAGCGCATGCAGAGCTTGCAGCAGGCGCGGCAGGCGCGCGCGCACCAAGCTCTCATGCGGAACTTACGCACCGCTCGCGCGTGCAGGCGTGCCGGAGGGCAACTTCAACAACCGCGCGTTCTCGATGCTGGTTTCGGCGCCCAGCCGCAGCGTCGTCGTCTACGAGCGCGTGCCGGAGGGCTAGGCGGAGGCAGGGTGGTTTCAGGTTGTGAGCCGGCTGCGTCGTCCGAACACCTTGGCGAGGCGACCCTGTCTGAACCGTGACGGCCATTTTGCAGCCTGTGTTTGCGCATGCGGTCTGGGAGCAGAGTGCTCAGCGTCCTTCTGATCTGTGTGCCAGACACTTAGAGGTTTTTTTGCATTTCAGCGCCACTGTCAGCACTGACGTGCTGTCGTCATGGATGTGTGAAGGAGCTCGTGTGAGCCGGCGACTTGATCACCAGCTGTTTGCACAATGTCCTTTGACATAAAGGCAGTGCGGCCATTTCCAGTCCTCAGTCTCTTCACATGGCTGCACGCCATCCTGCCAGGCAGCCGCAGCAGCACACACTGGCTTGCCAAGCCCGACTGACAACAAACGCCTGCCTCTGCTGCCTGCAGAGGCAGGCACTTCGCCTGCACGGACTGGCCCCGCGTCCGATCATGCGCAGGGCCGTGGCTCACTCAGCGCCCTTGCCAACAGGTACGGGTAGGGTAGGCATTCTAACACTTGGCGCCCTCCTCGCCGACGTACACCGACACCTCCAGGCCGTCCGGCACGTCGTCGCGCCACTCCAGCGTGGACGGCACGAAGCGGCTGCGGTAGCGCGGGCTGCCGCGCACGTAGTCCAGGTAGCCGGCCAGGCCGCCCGCCGCGAAGACGCCTGCGTTGTCGGCGACCACGACCGCCCCGGCCGCCAGGCTCGCCTCCGCCGCCTGCGCAGCCGCCGCACGCCTGGTGACTGCCCTCCGCCGCCATGCTGCGCCCGTCCCCATATATGGGACATACCCTACCCCATAGCATGCACCACGCCGCCTCATCATCGCCGTCCGGCGCCTGGACAGGCCGAAATCCAGGAGCAGGGCACGGCTGAATGTGGGCCCAGTCACATGGCAGCCCAGCTTCAGGCGCGCGCTCAGGGCGGCTCAGGCGCAGGCGCCCGGGCGCACGCCTGCAGATACTCCAGGTACTCCCGCGGCAGGCCGTCCAGGAACAAGAAATCAATGCGCTGGCCGCGCAGACGGCTCGGCAGCAGCCGCCGCGCGTCCCCCCACCAAATGTCCACGCGCCCCATGCGCGCCGCCTCCTGCCGCGCCCCCGCAAAGCGCGCCAGATGACGCGCGCCGGCATGCACAGGCAGCTCGCGAGGGCGGGGGCGGGCCAAGGTGTCCTGCAGCAGGGCGGAAAACCTCCGGCCAACACCGCGCAGGCCGCGGAGCAGCCCCCAGCGGCCGCAGCTGCAGCGCACCGCCCCACCGGGCGCCCGCGCGCGTTCGGCTCAACCCGCATCGCTTCAATGTGAGGGCTCAAATTGTGCCATGAAGTGGGCTTGATTGTGCCAAGACGCACAAGACCATGCACATGACCACTATCAGCGCGCTCCCTGCGCCAGGTCGCACATGCTTGCCGCTGAATGCGCTGCGCTCTGGGCGGCCTGGCTCGCTTGCCCAGCAGCCGGTGCGCCCAGCAAGCGCAGGCCGGCTCCTCACTCACCCTGGCTGGGGCCCGCCGCAGCAGCCCATGGCCTGGAGCGCCAGGGGAGGGGCGCGCCGCCTGGGAAATAGGGTAGGGTAGGGTAGGGCCGCACCGGCTTGCTGCGCCGCTCACCCTGGCCGGCCTGCCACACAAAGCGCTTGGCGACCAGCGCCCACTTCCAGTCGGCCTCGATGCTGACCAGGCGGCCGCCCGGCGGCAGCGCGCGCGCGATTGTCAGCGCGGAGTAGCCTGCCAGCGCGCCCACCTCGACCGCCAGCGCCGGCGCGCGCTCCGCCACGAGGCCCGCCAGCAGCGCGCCCTTGGCCGGGCCCACGAATGGCATGCCGTCCTGCCGCGCGGCGCCAGCGCCGCATCGGCTGCGCATCGCCTGCGCAACGTCGGGGCGCGGACGCCGGGGGGATTCCATGCAGGGCGGGCTCGTCCAGACCCTAGAACTATCGCATGGGCGGGTGGTGGGTCGTGCGCGGTGCGCTGCGCCTGCGCGGAACGCGCGAGTTGCCGTAGACGGCTTCCTGGCCGCATTCCGCCGCAATCGGGCACGGCGGCCCACCGCAGCCCGCCCGCGGCCTGCCCCCGCACGCGCGGCGCGCTCCAGGGCGGCGGCGGGGCGAGGCGGCGCGCACCCGGCGGCCCCAGCGCTCCAGGCGGCGCAGGATCCAGTCCGCATCGACCTCGCGCAGCCGGCTGACGCGCTCGCCCGCCGCGTTCACGGTCACCTCGCGGTCGCCCAGCCGGATCTGCGCCGCGCGCACCTGCACGCCGCGCGCCGTGCCAGTGGCGCCAGGCCGGGTGCCTCGCTGCCGCCATGAGCATGCGTGCGGTGCTGCGCTGCTTGGCCGGTTACAGCGGTAACTGTCGCCGTCGCTGCTCCCGCGGCCACTCCCGCTGCCCTCCCATGCTCACCCGGATCAGCGCAAAGCACAGCCCGCCGCTTGGTGCAGGCCATGTATCGTCGCGTACCCTGCCGCTCGCCCCAGGGGTCATGCTCCCAAGGCACAACGCGCACTAGCTAGCAGCTCGGCTGCATCGCGTCCGCCCAATACCTGCAGCCACTCTCACAGCTTGCTGCTGCGATGGCAGAGAGGCGCGGCCTGCCTGGCTGGACAGGCCTGCAACCCCACCGCAAGCTCTCTTCCCTGACGCAGGCAGGGCTGCTTACGACGCCATGCCCCGCTTCCACAGCGTCCAGGCACCCACAGCGCGTCTATTGGCTACAAGGCACCAGAGAGCGCGGCCCTGCCTGCGTGCGTCGCTCCACGCGTGCGCCGGCAGCGCGCTGGTCCGCGACGAAGAGCGCCGCAAACAGGACGGTCCCCGCCAGGTTGATCAGCACCGTGCTCATGTCCGGCGCCTCGTCACCCAGCTGGAGAGCCTGCAGGTTGCACATGGCTGTTGCTCTCGAGCTGACGCGGTGCAGCACGACGCAGCATGACGTGGGACATTCTGCCCAGGGCACACGCGCGCCTGCAGCAGCTGCGAGGAGCTTATGAGCGTCGCGACGAGGCAGGACGCCGCTGCAAAGCCTGAGAGCGCCAGCCGCAGGGGACGCGGGATAAAGTACCTGCGCGGTTCACCAGCGCACGCTCGTCAGCCGCGCCGCAGCCTCGGTACCGCACGCCAGACACGACCAATGGCGCTGGCAGGCGCACTCAAGGAAGTTCTTGGGGTCTCGCAGCTCATCCTCGACCTGCCGCAGGCGTGCAGCCTCCTGTGGGTCACGCTCCCGCTCTGCAGCTCAAGGACAGATGCGAAGTCAGGCGCTGCACGTGGTGTGCAGAGGCCAGCTCCTTTACGGTGAGAGCAGGAGAGCCGGAAGCTCGCCTTTCAGTTTTGCCCGCACAAGGCAGGCGCGCTGATGCTCACACTTGCGCCGAGCTTTCATCCCCCTCGAACACGGTTGTTGTGCGAGGCTGCAGTGCAACATCGTCCACACGCGCCAAGAGCGCTCCTCAGTGTGGCATTGCCTGTTTCGGAGCGGCGTGCAGCCAGCACTGCTGGTCCACAGGAGCTGGCCAGCCATCCCAAGCTGCGCCGCAGGGGCCTACCCCTGTGCACAACAGCACCTGTGAGAGGCTCTGCAAAGGTCAGACTGCGCTTAATGCATGCTTATGGTTTGAAAGAATATGGTTTCTGTTTCTATGCTGCATTGATTGGGCTCCCTGGTGTACCTTCTTCATGACCTTCTGGCAGACCTCAGACTTGGGTACACCAGAGCATCAGGTGCGACGACCAGCTTGGATAGCTTGCCATGCATAAATGGCTTGCAGCTTGGTGTGATTCAATGCATTACCAACGACATACTTTTCAAGCGTTCCATTGGCCTGCAAGCACACGCATGTACTAAACAAGCCCACAAGCGCACATCATGCATTCAGCTGGGCCCGCCAGGCATGGCCCATGCAACGGCTGCCTCTCAGTCACGTTTCTACATGTTCACAATGCAGAGAAGCCCCTACGACTGTCAGGCGCCCAGCACCATGCGGCCCCCAGTGACAAACAGAAAGCCCAGCACGCCGATCTGGATGAGCGACGAAGGGATGTAGCCGGGGAGGCGCCCGTCGGGTCCCTTTGACGAGTATCCGATGAAGTACACGATCTTGCCTGCAACGCAGGCAGCTCCACATCAGCCCCCTTCGAGCTGATGGGCGCACAACTCAGTATAATGCGAGCTCATGAAAGCAAGCTCTGCATCATTTTCAGTGTTGCGAGCGTCCGTTGTTTTTGAACAGGTTGCGGCGAGGCGGAGGCGCGCGACACTGTGTATCAGCTACTCATCTGTACGCCTGGAGGCAACCTATTATTAAATGTTACATTGTCAGTTTTAAAATAGCACTGTCACACCGCGCCAGGGTCGTCAGCCCAAAGCCCGTAAAGCAGGCAACTTGCAGAAGCGCGGGAAAGGAGCCGCACCAGTCATCCACAGGAAGCCCAGCACGCCGGCAGAGTACGGGTGCATGAGTGCCAGCGCAGCCTGGGCGGCCAGCCAGATCGGCATCTGCTCCAGCACGTTCTGGTGCGCGCGCTGGGCGCAGTTGAACGCGAAGGCCTTCTCGCTGTCGCCGTCCGCGTACAGCTTCGGATAGGCCACGCCGCTGTGCGCCCGGCAGGCCCAGTATCCACACAGAGCACCACTGAAACGGTAGCAGCAATGGGCAATAGGCGGAGCTCTAGAGCGTATTACACGACACAAGCGCTCGTATCAACGAAAGCGTGTAGATAGGCTTGACAGCATGAGGGTCTCAGTCAGCCCGACGAGCCGCGTCAAACTCCGCACTGCTCGGGGCGCACAAGTCACTCCTGGCCTTGGCCACACGGATAGCCATCGCCTGCGAAACGCTCTCGATATCAGCGGCAGCCAGCACACCAAGAGCACGCCCTGCTACTGCAACATGGTTGACGCTATTGTATCACCACGACACCCACTTGTACTCCTTACATACAGCAGCACAGCCCTCTGTCATTCAAGGTAGCACGACCCAGTCCTGGTGCTTAAGACTATACGGACGCGCGACGCTGCGCAAGCTCTGCGTGCTTGCGCTGCTGACGGGCCTGGGCACCAACCTGGTTGCTTAGGCCAACGAACCCAATTGATGCCAGCACGAGCCTGCACGTCGGACCAGAGCTAGCTCAGCCTGCGGCCCAGGAACATCAAGCCAAAGCGCGCATCGCCTTACAACAAACGTACCCCTGGTCAGGCGTGATTGCGAGCGCGCGCGTCACAGCAGCGCCGCGCCGCGGCCTACACGGCTTTGTGCTGGCCGTGAAAGCACACGGCAGGCATGATGCCTTCTGTGTGAGGCCCGCCATTGCACAACCCTTGGCTGACACTGCGTCTCTACGTTCCTTGGGACACTTTGTATTGGCAATGTCCTACCGCGACACATCTACTCCTGCCAGTTTATATTGGCCTAACTAAGAACCCTGCAGGGCTGGGCTTCCAGGCCTGCTGCGAAGCAGGCGTCCACGGCTGCCCAGTAAGAACGCAGGTGCTTGTCGACGCCATGGCGCTGGTGTTGTTGTCTGGCGCGCTGCGGCGCTCTGCGCGCTTTGTAGCACAGGGCGCAGGCCTGTGCAGGGGTGCGGGAGGCGCTGAGGCCCAGCAGGCAGCGCTTCCGCAGGCTCTTGCTGGCCGCGCCCTGTCTACCTGCAGCGCGGCGCGCAGCGACAGCACCGGCGGTGCAGACGAGCCTGCCCCAAGCAGAGCCACGGTGCGCGCTCCACTTGGTGCCTTATGCGTGCTTCACTTGGGCGAGCTTTGTTGTGACGTGCTAGCCCCTTATATATGTTGGAGCTGTGCCAAGTGCTACGTGTACTTCCGGGGAATGATTTTGCTTTATAGGAGCTGCACCCCTTGCATTACCAGCTACGCAGCGCCATGCTACGACCAGGCACACGAGCTTCTTTTCTCTTTTTCATTGCCGTCTATGTAGGTCGGGCCGTGTTGACTGTACGACGTTGATGGTGGCAGCTTTGGCAGCATTTCTTGCCTGTGTAGAGGGCTGTACTGCTGGCACGCGAGCAGGTGAACCGGCTCCTGTACCGCAGCCGCCAGCGCGGGTTCCTGGAGATGGACCTGCTGGTGGGCCTGTTCGCGGAGCGGCGCCTGCCGCAGATGGCCGAGCGCGAGCTGGCGGCCTTCAGCGCCGTGCTGGACCAGGAGAACCCCGACCTGTTCAAGTGGCTGACGGGCCAGGAGCCTGCGCCGGACGCCATGCTTGCCAACGCCACCTTTGTGGTGCGGCCTGCGCGGCGCCTGGCTGGCGGCACACGCTTCGAGGTCTGCAAGATCAAGGCTGCATGCACCTTGAATAGACCGCTGTGCCAGGCACTGCCGGACAATATTGCACCACCTTTAAATTGAGTCCCAATCTTTCCGTCTGTGCCTGTCATGCACTCCTGATTCTGAGCCGGATGCATGATGCCGCATGGTACTGTGCATGGCACTAAGTCATCAAAGTTGCCGCACGGGCGGAATTTTTCTTTCTTGACATGTGTGCGTGCCCTGGCAGGAGCTGCGGGAGCATGTGCACGGGCAGCTGGCAGCGCACTGCGCGCCGGGCGCCGCGTCCGTGCCGGGCAAGGCGTGGGTGCGCGGCTGGGACGACTCGCAGAAGGCCCCCGCCAGGCCCCAGCAGGCTGAGTGATGCGCGCGTGCAGCCAGGCGGGGCATGTCCAGGCTCGTAAGGCAGACAAGAGGGCGTGGGTGCCCTGGTGAACTGATTCAAAGTGCATTTCTGTCTGATGAGCGCTGCTGGGTTCTGGGCGTGGAAGCGAGCCTGCATGTGCCATCAGGTCGTGCTGCTGTGTCAGTCTGCAGGCATTCAGGGTGGTCCGCAATTATTTCGCACAATGCACATACATGCGTGATGTGGTCTACGCATTATGAAGGGTGACCTGTGCCTCCGGCGCGCCTGTCTGCAGGCATTATCTGTGCAGTTGCGACGCCCTGACCCTGCGTGGTTGTACTGCAATGCGGTAGGCAACGCAGTCACGCTTTTCCGGTTTCCGCAGGCCGCCTGCCGGCAATGTTAGTGGTTCTGGTGGTAGTGTTGCTCTGCTCAAGAGCGTAGTGGTCAGGCTTGTCACTTGTTGGGCAGAGTCCGCCCCGCGCTTGCAGAGCAGAACATCAAAAAGAAGCCCGCCCAGCAAGTCGTGGGTGCTTCACTGCCAGTGACTCACTGGTGACAGCCTTGTATGCTGCAGTGTGAGCCGCGCTCAGATGCCCGAGTCACCTTGGACTGTCTAGTGCTGCTTGGCAAGCTGGATCCAACACCTGATCACTGCAATAATATTCATAGACAGCACAGGAACTCTGCGCTATGACACACACAGGTCGGGGAAGTGCAACGCGCTTAAATGCTTTGCTTTTCCCACTGCGTTTGGATTTTCCTGAGCAAGCAAGACGGCGAGACTTCGTGCACCAGAAGCTCATGTGTCTAGGTTTATTTGCAAGGTCTCCACATCTAATGCAGAACTGTACGTTGGGTGTCACACTGTTGCTTGGTAACGCGCGTCATTTAGGTTCAGGGTAGCTTGTGCCTAGGAGGCACCTCACCAGCCAAGTGGTGCCCTGCCCTTTCCTCAACAAAGTAGTCAGACTTGTCGTGCAGGTTGCAAGAGCACCTCGTTTGCCTTCCAGGCTGTGACGAGTTTCTTGGACTCCTGTGGCGCGCGTGCACAAGCACTGAATTTCTAGTTGCAAGGCACCGGGCCGGATGGCCGGCAACGGCGCTGCGCCCGCCAATGCAGCTGCAGCATGGAGCGCGGAGACAGTGGAGGGCCCCGGCGGCGAGAAATATGTCATCAGCGCGCGCCCGCGCCGGTGCAGCGCGCTGGAGGACGCAGTGGTGGAGCTGACGATGCTGGTCTGGTTCGGGTGCGCCGGCGCTTCGCCACATCGGCAAGTTTGTAGCGCAAAAACTTGCGGTGTCGCTTTTGTGCTGCATTAACCTGGAGTGGCGCGGCACAGGGCGGTGTGCACGCTGCCAGGCGCGCTCCTGTTTGCACTGTATGCCGCGGTGGCGTGGGCGAGCAAGGTCGCCCTGACCTTCCTGCTGGTGCTCGTCGGCTGCTGCTTCCTGCCGCCCGGCAACGTGCGGCCGCCGCAGCCCGCCCTTTGCCTGCCCTTTCCTGCACAATCTGCCTGGACACCGCTCCTCGTGCTGCCCTAGCCCGCCACATCGCAACTGACCTGTGCTGGGCGGCGCAGCTGTGGCCGGCCTACCGCACCTTCGGCCTGTGGTGGCTGTGGCGGCGGTACTTTGGCTGCCGCCTCGTGCGCGCCTGCGCTTTTGTCGCTGGCAGGGTCGTGCACGAGCGGCACGCCTGTTCACTCACTGCGTCGCTGCACGCAGGTCACACCGGCCAAGCCATTCCTTGACCCGACGAAGCACTACGTGTTTGCGGAGTTCCCGCATGCGGTGCGCTCCACCCCCACTCCTGCCCACCCCTTGTCGCGGCGCGTCGGCCGAGCAGGGGAGCCTGACGCGCAGGTCTACCCGCTGGGGAGCTGGTTGGGGAACCCCTTGGTCGGGCTGCCGGGCACAGGTACGGGGCCAGACCTGGCACAACCCAGGATGCACCAGGCCGCACCACTGCCTGCTGCCTGCTGTGGCCTGGCATGCCTGGCGGTCGTGCTGTCCACGCTGCTCTGCTTTGCTGCCCCAGCGCCGGCTTATCACACCGGCTAGGCTGGGGCCGCCGCCGCCGCTGGCCTGCAGCCGCGCCTGCGGCAGCACGCTGGGGCCGGGCACTGCCACCAAGGCGCTGACGGGCGCGCCGCTCGGCCCTGCAGGGTTGCCCGAGAACCTGGTGGGCGGCATCGCGAGCGTCATGTTCCAGCTGCCGATCGCGCGGCACAACTATGCGTGGGCGGGCTGCATGCCGGCCGGTGCGCGGAGCCGCACACGCGCGCGCCGCCTGGTGTGTGGCGGTGTCCGTGTCCTGGAGGGCGCCTGGCAGATCGCACAGAGTTGCAGGCGGGTGTGCGGCGGGTGCTAGGGCGCGTGGGTCGCTGACCGAGCAGAGCCTGCGGGGACGGCCGTGTGCTCACGCCGCGTGGCCGCCCGCGGCGCAGACCTGAAGCTGATGCTACGGCAGCTGCGCACGCCCGGCGGCAGCGTGAGCGTCATGCCCGAGGGCATCGCTGGTGCGCCCTGTTGGCAGCGCTTCCAATGCCAAAGAGCGCAGCCGGAAGTCAGCGTGCTTGCTGTGCGAGCGGGCGTCAATGCCCGGCCCTAGATGACGCTGCCTGGTCTAGCGCTGGGCCGCGTGGCAGGCAGCGATTGTGCGCGAGTGATGTGCGCTCAGAATGCGGGCGCGTGTGCACGCAGCGGCCTGTCTCATGCGCGAGCCCGGGCGGCAGGCATCTTCCTGACCGGCGACCCCAGCAAGGAGAGCATCTTCCTAAACAAGCGCAAGGGCTTTGTCCGCATGGCCATCCAGGCGGGAGCTGGTGCGCGCCACCCACCTCGTCACGCCTGCCTGCATGCCGCGTGGTGTTCTTTCTGCTCTGCGGATGGGTGCGGTGCATGTGGTGGGCTCGTGGCTGACACGCGGGAGGCGTCCGCCCAGACCTGGTGCCGGTGTACCATGCGGGCGTCAGCCAGCTGCTGACGTTCTGGGGCGCTGAGCGCCTGTCGCGGCGCCTGCGGATGACCGTCGGCGTCTTCTGGTGCGCCCGCCCGCCCCGCCGGGCGCCGCTCCCTCGCCTGCCGCCCGTGCGCATGCGGAGCGTGCACGCGCCTGGCGCCGCACCTTGCCTGGCGCTCAATGCGGCCTGCTCGGGCAGCGCTGGAAGTGCACGAGGTGCTGACTTGCGACCTGGGCTGCCGCGCAGGGGCAAGTGGGGCCTGCCGCTGCCGCGGAAGCACACCATCCTGACCTTCGTCGGCAAGCCGGTCCCAGGTGTGCATGGTGGCCCCAACCCTATTCCATGTGCATGGCTGCCCTAGCCTTATCCCAGGTGTGCATGGCGGCCCTGCCTGGCCGCCGCCGCAGGACCCGACCTGCATGGAGCGCTCTGAGTGCGCGCGCCTTTCGGCGCACCCAGGCGTGTTGGGTTAGGAAAGCGCTGACTGTTTAATTAAAAAAGCAGGCCTGCGCGTGTCGGTTGGTGTCTGCATGCGTTCGCGCTGTGAATGCGCTGTGGACCGCGAGCGCGCGCGCTACACCTGGAGTGAGGGCGCCGGCGGGGGCGGCGCGCAGTGGTGCAGTGCGACTGCCCCAGCCAGGAGGAGGTGGACCGCGTGCACGCGGCCTTCACGCGCGCCATCGTGGAGCTCTTCGACGCGCACAAGCACCTGTTGCCCGGTTGGGAAGCCAAGCCGCTGCGCATCGTGTAGCCGCCTGCCCAGCCGCAGTGTGCCAACAGCATTCTTTCGCTGCCGTGTATCGTCTAGCTAGCTAGTCTTGGTGGTCGTTGCATGGTCGTCGGTGTACCGGTGATGCCACGGCAGTCCTGAAAGGCAGCATGCCGCGCCGGCTGCTGAGAAAGCGCGCTGCATCCTGAGCCGCCGCTGCAATCATGTGCGCGGCCGTGTGGTGTACTGGGGCAAGCGCGGCTCCCGCAAGGGAGACGCGCTCCGACTTTGTAGCTGTGTTGTGTCATACGGAGCGCTCAGTGTGTGTCTGTTAACGGGCAGGCCTGGTGCTGTAGGGCATGTGCTCCGCGCAACTTGATGTTTGCCTACCACTTCTTGTCCTGCAAGATTTGCAGAGCATGGAATAATGAGTACCTGCATAGGTTCCACATTGACACATTGACAGGCCTGTCGCATCCCGTTTGCAATTCTTAGCATGATAGCAGGTCCACCCCGTTGGCTGTGCCCTCATGCATGAAACACACCAGAACCATGCATCGACACTTGAGCTTGCGCGTTGCGTGACCACATTGCTAAGGGAGATTTGACCCCAGATCTCCTTTCATGTCCGCCGTCAATGGCCGGCGGCACCCTACTCCCTGCTGACCTGGCAGCAGGGCTGTGAGCAAGGACAACACTTTGTTGCGAAAGCCTTTTTGTGTATACTTCCCTGTGCGCTGCTGCAGCTGTACTACGCTGGTCACTTGATCAAAGCTCCTGCTCAACAACGCGTACAAGCATGACAGGCCACAAGTGCGGCGGCACCTTGCTGCGCGCACTGCGCCTTGCATTTGCAGTTGGTGTCAGGGGATGGCTGCGGGTTGATGATGCTCCCTGCATCGGCTTCCAGCATCACGTGACATACTTCACTAGGCAAGTTGCAATCCTGCTCAAACCTGCCAGGCGGCTGAAGCTTGCTGGCGTTGCAGTGGCGAGGAAGCCGACGACGAGGTGCACGACCTGCGGACAACCACCTTCAGGCTGAACGAGGGAGTTTCGCACTCGTCTCGGGCTGAGGACATCGCCGACCTGCACCGGTTGCAGAAGAGCTCGACAAAGCCTCAGACAGGTGCGGAGCAGGCCTGGCTGTAGCAACGGAGCACCCCCCAGCGCCAAACCTGCGTCAGGCTCTCTGTAGAAATTGGTGCGCGGACGGCGCCCTTGCGCCTCGAGTGGCACAACACCTGTTTGGGGCGCCCCATTTAACTTGGTAAGTGAGAGTGATTACTGCGCTCTACCTGCACTCACCGAGTGCTGTTCAGGGCAGTTTACCGCTTTTATGACGCAGATGCTCGTGCATAGCACTTGGCCCCCTGCCAACGTCTTGCACCTGGCTGTGCGCAGATGCCGTGCACCAGAAGCACATTGACTCTTTGTCGGAGACGCTCAAGTCGTCCGCGCGGATGTGCGCCCCCCCCACTTGCAAGACGGTGGTTTCCTGTGCAGCACACTTTGGCTGTAAGCGTCTAAGTGCTATGAGCGTGTATGTGTCACGGTGCTAAAGCTTCTGGCAAACTTTGTGTCGCAGGGCCGGGCCCAAGGTGGTCAAGGGCGAGAAGAAGGTGAGTCGGGCGTGCTCAGGCTGAGCTTCTGTGCTGCTTTCTACAGAGGGCCCTTGCAAGTTTGCGCCTGGCAGTCTGCCAACCTCAGTCTGCTCTTCACGGGTGCACTGCACGCTCAGGTTGTCAGCTGTCGAATTCTGCAGTAGAATCGCGTTGGGAGCAACGTGGGTTTGCGATGCGCAGGCGCCGGAGGGGGCGCCGACCTTCAAATACACGCGGAGCGGTTTCTTGCGCGCCATGTCTGACGCGGGGCTCAAGCCCACGGTCGTGTACCACAACCTGACGCCTGCAGAGCTGTACGAGAAGGCGCGCTCGCCGAACGGCTAGGCGTGTTCAGTGCAGGGGGAGTGATCGCGCTGCAGCTGATGTCAGTGCATGTAGAGCAGTGCAGTTGGCTGGCAGGCGGCTTTGGTTGCCAACCTTACCAGCTTGCCATGCGCGGCAGGGGTGTCACAGGCCTTGCGCCGCATGCATGCATGTGTTCGCATCTGTCCAAGTTTGAGGATGCGATTAGCATGTTTGCTGCACAGGTCTGCATTGCACGTCATCGCACTTTCGCAGTCATGATCCTGCCTCCTAACGCTCCTGCGGACCCGCAGGCCATGCAGCACGAGCCTGGCACCAACATTGTGGCGAATGGCGCCCTGGCAACCCTGTCGGGTGCGCCCAGCACCGGTGGGGATTGTGGCACTGGGTTGTGCCATATTCGCCGAAAGAGCATGCACGGCATTTACAATTTTTTAAATGTGACAGCAGTATTTGCACAGCTTTCAAGGAGCGTTTGTGCTCTACGTGCAGTGCTTACGCGCTGCTTAATGTTGCATGCAGTGGACATCAAGGCATAAGCAGGAGCACAATAGATGAGGAGCTTGCGTTTCTTGCCTTCAACGTGCGTTAAAGCCTGACGTGCAGTTGTAGTCTGAGCCTGCAAGGAAGTGACAGGGCCGTGGTCGGGAGTCACCGATCACCAGGGAGAGCTCGTATTAGGTTGCTGACCTGCTGCGCGCTCTGCATGAGGATGTGGTGTTTTGTGAATTGTAAGGCTGGGGTGACAGGCGCCAAGACCGGGCGGAGCCCGCGGGACAAGCGCGTGGTGCGCGAGCCCAGCTCGGAGAAGGACATCTGGTGGGCCGCGTCCGACAACGCGCCGGCCAACGGCTCGCCCAACTATGAGATGGACGAGAAGTGAGTCCTTGTCCATTAAGAGTGCACAAGGCGGGATGCGAGGACCATCCCAAGTGTGCTGTGTGCAATGTTGATTAACAGGCAGTGATGTTTGTGAACATGCTCTCCTGCTGCAGTGCATTGAAGGCACCTGTGAAGGCAGATGTAGGAGACATGGTCAGTGACTTTGGCGTGTGCACAGGCTGCGTCGAGCTGACTCGTATGTCAAGACAAGACGGCAATGACGTGCTGCTGCTGCACAGACCTGTGCTGTCCGCTGAAAGGCCAGTGTCGATGATCCCAAACCTGCACTGCAGGACGTTCCTGCTGAACCGCGAGCGCGCGGTGGACTACCTGAACATGCTGGACCGCATCTACGTCTTTGACGGGTTTGCCGGCTGGGACCCGGAGGTGAGGGAGATGCCCTAAGTTATTTACACTATTTATTGTACTTGTGATGTTGCAATGGCGTGGCCCCTGGGTTTGCGGTCCTGATCAGCAGGGCGTAAGGCGTGAGCCTCACTGCTGACGGGGACATACCATGGGGGACACCTTGGATGGGGAAAGGAAATGCGGCAGCCGCTGAGCGCGCCGCGCGCGCGGCCGCGCAGTCGCGGATCAAGGTGCGCGTCGTGTGCGCGCGCGCGTACCACGCGCTGTTCATGTACAACATGCTCATCCGGCCCACGGCCGAGGAGCTGGCCAGCTTCGGCAAGCCCGACTTCACCATCTTCAATGCGGGCGCGTTCCCGGTCAACCGCTACACGTCCTACATGTCGTCCTCCACGTCCATTGACCTCAACCTCAAGTGCGGCCCCACGCGCGTCCCGCGGTTGGGGTAGGCGATCCCAGGCGGTAGGGTAAGTTAGGGTAGGGTATCATGCGCGCTCGTACTGGCGACCAAGCCCGTGCCCGCCTGCAATAGCGCAGCGCCTGTGAAGTTGACACGCGGCGGCTGCCGGTGTGGGCGTGCTCACCTGCGGCGCCGCATGCTTGCACTGCTGGCTGGTGCTGTGCCCAGGCGTGCAGCCTCTGCACATGGCGCAGGGACCTGGGTGCCCGGATGCAGTGGCAGCAGCGCGCGTGCTTACCTTGCGCGCGCGGGCGCGGGCAGGGCGCGCGAGATGGTCATCCTGGGCACGCAGTACGCGGGCGAAATGAAGAAGGGCATCTTCACGGTGATGCACTACTTCATGCCCAAGCGCGGCATCCTGTCGCTGCACTCCGGCTGCAACGTCGGCGCCGCCAACGACGTGTCGCTCTTCTTCGGCCTGTCCGGCGCGCGCCCGCCGCACGTGACGCCCCCAACAGCTGACGCACGACCCTGCCAAACAGAGGGCAGTATGTGACATGAACCTGTGTCGCGTGAGCACTGGAGCGAGTGAATGGTTGTGTGCAGATGTGATTTAAATAGAATACAGCCATGATTGGACTAGCAATGCTCTGCATCACGCATCAATCGTTGATGCACGCTTCATAGCATGGGTTTGACTCTCATGTGACAGTGACAAGGTATAGCGTACTTCCACAGCATGCATAGTTTGTGTATAGATATTCTGTACATGGGAAGAAAATGAGAGGCGTGCTGGTGTGTGTATGCTGCGAAATGGCTTCAGACATGCGTGCGTATGTATTTGCATCCGTCCCGCGAGCCCACACAGAAGCTGACGTGCCTGCGTGCCGCCTGGCCGCAGGCACGGGCAAGACGACGCTGTCCACGGACCCTGCGCGGCCGCTGATCGGCGACGACGAACACTGCTGGTCGGACCGCGGCGTGTTCAACATCGAGGGCGGCTGCTACGCAAAGTGCATCGGACTGAAGCGCGCGAGCGAGCCCGAGATCTGGAAGGCTATCCGCTTTGGAACGGTGCTGGAGAACGTCGTGTTCGACGAGAACACGCGCCAGGTGGACTTTAACAACAAGTGCGCACTTGATTCAAAGCCCTGGCTGCCCACTGGTTGCTCTGCTTCTCCTGCCTGGAGTCAGAGGCAAGTGGTGGCCAGCATTGTCGGTGTACTTGGCAGGGCTGTGTGTTGAATGTTGGATGTACCCGTGTAGGGCGCTGACCACGAGTTTACCGCTCCATCACATCGCCCTGCCACCATCCGCAGCATGGCGCCTCAGTCGCCAGCTCCCCACGCTGACGCGCTGAGGCCAGAGGCACACCGCGCGCGCAGCGCGGTGACGGAGAACACGCGCGCGTCGTACCCAATCGAGTTCATCGACAACGCGCGCATCCCCTGCCTGGGCCCGCACCCCAAGAACCTCATCCTGCTCTGCTGCGATGCGTTCGGCGTCCTGCCGCCGGTCTCGCGCCTGTCGCGCGAGCAGGCGATGTACCACTTCATCTCCGGCTACACCGCCAAGGCGCGGCCCCCGCCTTGGATTGGCGCCATGTCATGTGCCCTGATGTATGCGCCCGGTTATCCTTGACTACGTTTGGCAGGGGAACAGCGCAAACAGGGCAGGCTGCTCATTGCGTCACGCTTTGCTTGCTCTGAAGTGCAGGGGTTCAAGGCATGCACTGAGCACAGAAGGGACAAGCTGCTCTTGCGATGGGCTCTGCTCGTCGCGTCATGTGCTGCTCGTCCTGGGAGGCCAGGACGCGCCGTGTGTGCAGGGCGCCGATGGGGCTGTCTTAGCGCACCTCCCCTGAGCGCGCAGGTGGCAGGCACGGAGGTCGGCGTGACGGAGCCAGAGGCCACCTTCAGCGCGTGCTTCGGCGGCGCATTCCTGATGTGGCACCCCATGAAGTACGCGTCCATGCTGGCCGAGAAGATGGGCCAACACGGCACCACCGCCTGGCTCGTCAACACCGGGTGCGCCCAGGGTAGGGTTTAGGGTTTCGTCCTAGTCAGGCGCACAGCTCGCGCAGCGTGGCTCATGCGAATAAGATGAGGAGGCTGTGAGGGGCCGGAGGCCACGCGACTCAGTGCGCAATGATGGCGATTGGAGGCGCGCAGACCGGGGCGCCGGGCAGGCACGCGACGCTAGGGCGCGTATGTGCTGACTGTGGCTGGGCGGGCGGGCAGGTGGACGGGCGGGCGCTACGGCGTGGGCAACCGCATCAAGCTGCGCTACACGCGCGCGATCATCGACGCCATCCACAGCGGCGAGCTGAAGACCGCGCAGACGTCGGCCACGCCCATGTTCGGCCTGGCGGTGCGCAGCCCCCGGGCCTGCTGGTGTTCAAAGCGCTGCGCGTGGGCTTTGCGCCGCCTGACTGCAAGCGGTGTTGGACGTAGTATGCTCCCGCGGCGGCACATGTTATATTAGGACACTTGCAAACCCTACAGGCTTCCTATGCAACAGCCACCACCTTGTTGGCACTCCTGTTCCGCAACCTGTGTTCCATGTGGGAGCTGCTGGGAAGTGTCATGTTGAGGTCGACTTCAGCAGGGAGAGCAGCAGCAGCAAACTTGAATAATGACAAGCTTCGCATGTGTTGGCGAAATGACCGAGCTCATGCGGTCGCGCTGCGCAGGTGCCGACCAAGTGCAGCGGCGTGCCGGAGAACATCCTGAACCCGGCCGCCCAGTGGGCGGACAAGGCGGAGTTTGACGACACGCTCTCGCACCTGGCCGACCTGTACGAGGTGCGCCACAAGTGCCTCAATTCAGGCACAGTTGCCGCTGGTTGCGCCTGGCTGCTTAGAGTTTTGTGATTTTGTCGGGAGCATTTTGAGCGAGCCTGCCATTTTCTCTAACTTTCTGTGCCAGGTGGCCAGGCCTGCGCCTGTGTGCATGCAGTGCGGCAGACTGGAATCGTTGCGTCCCTGTATATTGGCACCTGCCGCACATGCCGGGGGTGTGGGTGAAAATGCCAGTGCTCTTGTAGCACAGCGCTGACGCGCACGCGCCCGCCCCTGCGCGCAGAGCAACTTCCGCAAGTACGCCAACGGCGGCGGCTTTGTGGAGAAGGAGCTGGCGGCCAGCATCGTCGCGGCCGGTCCCAAGGTCAAGAGCGCCGCAACCAACGGCACCGCCTAGGCGCGCAGAGCAGCGGATTGGGCAGGCCGCATGGGGCGGCCGGCGGTGCCCGAGCGGGACTTAAGGGTGTAAGGAAGGCAGCGCGGGTGTGCGTGCCGTGCGGGGCTGCGCGCGCTGCTCTAGGAGCCAGCTGCGGCAGGCGCGTCTGCCAGGGGCCGGGGCTGCTGGTGCGATGGCGGCAAGGCTGGGTCGGGGCGCTGCCGACTGCGTAGCTTACAGTGTGGGCAGCAGCCGTGGCGGAGGAGTGGCGCCTGGGCTCTGTGATAGGGCAAGGTGTGCAGCGCATGGGCCCTGGCTGCGATGTAGCTGGGTGCTCTGCATGGCGATAGCGCCTTTTTTGGTTAAGCAGAACCACCAGCAGAGCTGGTGTGGGTTAGAATGTTAGGTTTTACTTACCTGGCTGGCCGCAGTGCGACGTTGTATCGGTGCAGCATGCTGCATGCTGCAACGAATGCCTCGATGCTGTGTCTAGGCGCTCACTGGCCAGCCTTTTCAAGGTGATCAGCTACCTCTGCGCCGCTTGTTCTGAAGACAATGTTTGAAGAGTGGTGGGGTGTTCTAGCTAGGGAGCAGGCTGTGCATGCTGTGTGTATGTCTACACAGCAACTGGGTCACATGTTGACTGGGTTTACGCTGTCTTGAGCCCACTGATGAGCCTGATACCAGGTCTCTGACGCGGTGCTGGGTGTCTAATGCGGTGCTGGGCGCCTGTGGGCAGCTGCGGACAGAAGTAGGGTCTGTGCCTGTGTTCCTGTCTCAGAATCAGAAGTTTTGCGCGTGCAGTGCCCGCGCCTGCAATAAGGACATATACTGAGTAAGCATCATGCAGGTGTAAGCTTTGCAGCAGACTCCATACTTATCAACGAACACAAGTGCTTCATTTAAGCACTTGTGTTCCTTGAAAAACATTCTATCTGTTGTTGACCTATTTCGCCATCATCCAATGGCAAACTTTTAATGCAAGCCTAGCACTCAGAGGCCAACTTGATATCTGCTTGCACAAGCGGACAGGGAGTGGCAGCAAAATGCTGTTTACATAAGTAGTGGCTAGGGAAGGGAGGCTGGTGGCGGGAACGAGGGGTTTCCTACTGGCCAACATGGACAATGCGCCACCTGCTATGGTGGCTACAGCGGCGCGCCCTCCGCCCCTGCTTGTGCCTTGACCACCTACCTGTGCATCGACCACTCACCTGCGGTTCTGCGCTGTGCATCGGCTTGCACCCGCCATAGGTATATGTCCCTCTAGTTTGGTGTTCAGCAGCCGCTCAGCACAAGGCTGCTTTTGCAGGAAGAGCTGGCGAGGGCGAAGATTGACATTGGGTACCGAGACTTCTGCGCGCACCTGCTCATCCCGCTGAACGAGTGCCGGCGCGCGAACTTCTACCTGCCGTGGCGCTGCGAGCACGAGCGGCATGCATACGAGAAGTGCCAGTACTTTGACTACAAGCGGCGTGTGGCGAAGAAGACGCAGCAGACCGCGCAGCACCGCGGGGGACAAGCGAAGACACAAGCAGCAGAAACGGAAGCAGCGTAACACGTACGGCAGGCGTGCTGGTGAGGGTCTGGCTCAACCAGCTGCTGACGCTGTTACGCAGCATACGGCGTGCTGCGCAGCGAGTGTGAGCAGGTTGTGCGCTGTTCTGCAGAGCCTCACCGCGTGCCCGTCACAGCGCCTGAGACAGCTGCTCAACAGGGGTGTGACTTGCAAGTCTGGCCTGCAAAGTCGTAAGTGGGGACTGGCCAAGTACAACTGGCAAGCGCGGTGAACGGCGCAAAGTCGGCGGCGGCACACGTTGTCCAGTTCTTACAGAGTTAGCGGACCACGCTGCGTGTTGCTAGACAGACGCCCTATGCGGGCAAGAAATCCAGCTTCGTGCAGCTGCACGCCAAGCATAAGCGAGCAGGCGGCGGCACCTGAAAACATGAACAAGAGGGCGGCTTTGACCACCCGTGACTCTTCAGCACTGGTCCGTATGTGGTATGAGCATCGCACGAACATGCTGGGAAGACACGGCCGAGAAAGTACGCTAGCATTGCAGGCAACCAGTCGCATACTGTACAGCACCGCCATTGACCGGGTCCCCCAACAGACAGGAACCCTAATGTTGTGTGAAACCCCCATGCAAGGCACACTCGCAGGCGAGGCGCATGCCAGGCAGCAGCCTGCTGTGCCGGCCAGGCCTACCAAGGAGCACTAGGTCGGCACCCGCGCGGGGCCCGCGCGGGCAGCTCCCGCCCCCTCCGTGCCGCCGCTGAGCCTGTCCACCCCGCTGAGCACGGGCGCCGCCGAGCGCGCGGTGCCCAGCATCGCCCGCAACTCGCCGGGGCCCCCCATGCCCGCCAGGGTAGGGTCCGCTGCCCCCCCGAGCGGCGCCAGCTCAGCCACCAGCGACGCCGCCGCAGCAGCCGCCACGGACGCGCCCGGCCCGTCGCCCGCAGGGCTCGTGCCGGGGCGCGCGCCTGGGGCGGGCGCGGCGCCCGCAGGGCTCGTGCCGGGGCGTGGGCTGGCAGCAGCCGCGGCCGTGGCCGCAGCCGCGGCGGCCGCCAGCGGCGTCTGCAGCGGCTTGAGCATGTCCAGGATGTCGCTGAAGCTGGGCCGCTCGGCCGGGTCGTCGAAGCAGCGCGCGATCAGCGCGCGCAGCACCGGGTGCACGCCGTCCGGCAGCGGCAGCCGCGCGTGGCCCCAGCCGACGGCGCCCACCACCTGCGCCGCGCGCCGCCAGGACGCTTCAGGCTCGGCGCAATTGCTGGGCGGGGGGTGCGCCCGAGGCCAAAACACAACACTCTGCACCCATGCGCCACTGTGACGGAAGCACGAAGCAGCCCAGCGCTGTGTCCTGGTCTCCGTCATGACCACCACTTTCATTAGTAATATGCACATCGGCCCGCCATCCTCGCCCACACTAGTGAAAATCCCACACTAGTGAATTTCACAATTTGGCTGCCCCCAATGAGATTGCAAGGCAAGCAGCCGCTGCGCGCCACCAATGCCTGGACAAAACGCCACGGCCCCATCGCTCAAGCCACACACGATGCAGGGCATGCATGGTTTGCGGGTGCATGCAGGCAACACTGCCGCATGCGCTGCAGGGCGGCGCCGCGCCTGCATAGGCGTCTTCTCCTGCCAGGGCTCCTGCCCGGTGAACAGCTCCCACAGGATCACGCCGTACGAGTACACTGCGCGGCCAGCGGGCCTTGGTGCGGCTGCACAGCGGGCACCAGGAACAGGGCGGCAGCCGGGATGCGCGCATGCAGGCCGCCTCCCGCATGTCGACCCAGCAACGGCGCCCCTCTTCGCGTGCCAAGCATGCTGCTGCAGCGAGCGTGCTGTTCACGCATCTCGGACTGCTTGCACACACTTTGACGCCCACTGTCAGGGCCATGCAGGGAAGGCCCCGGGAATCACGACTACCACAGCGCGCGCGATGCCCATGAGAGCAGACGCAGGGCGCAGCGACAGGCGCCAGGCGCCGGGCGGGCAGCTCACCGTCGCTCTTCTCATTGAAGCTCTGCGGGGCCCCAGCACACTCCCCAGTCAGACCAATCAAGGGGAAGGCAGCAGGTCCATAGCATGAGCACCGACACACTCCCCAGCGAGCAACAGAAGGAAGGCAGCAGGGCCATGCATGAGCACCGCCACATGACATGCAGAGCTAGGAAAAGCGTGACGTCAAATGCAAACACACAGTGCCTTCCCCACGCACTCGCAGGCATGAGCTGCGCGGGCCCGCCAGCAAGGGCACTGGGTCCAATAACTCCCTCCCGCATATGAGACCTCCGCCCGCGCACCTGGCTGCGCAGGACCTCGGGCGCAGTCCACTCGGGCGTGCCCGCCTGGCTCTTTGTGGACAGCCACGTGCTCAGGCGCTGCTTGGATAGCCCAAAGTCGCACACCTGCGTGCCCCGGGGAGAGCGTGGCGGCCAGCGCAGCGCGGCACTGCCTGCCTGTCACACGTGCTGCGCGCTCCCGGCCTGTTTCTCGGACCAGGAGCCACGCCCGCAGTCGCGAAGCGCTGGTCAGGGCCTGTCGAGCTGGCGACATGCCTCTCTGGTTGGACACGACAAACCAGACAGGCGGCGCATAGGACCGGACACTCCTAATACTAATCCTATGGAGCGTTGCTCTGCACCACGCAGCGCAAGCGGCTCGAGCGCAGCGCTTGAGCGCGCCGCGGGCGGCGCCGGGCGCTGCGCGCCGTGATGGTGAAGTCCTTGTCGACAAGCAGATTGGGCGACTTCAGCTCGCGGCGGTAAACCCCTAGCCCAAACCCTATAAAGCGCGCCTTGATGGTGAAGTCCTTGTCGACGAGCAGGTTGGGCGACTTGAGGTCGCGGTGGATGATGGGCGGGCGGCAGGAGTGCAGGTAGTTCATGCCGCGCGCGGTGTCGGTCGCCATCTTCAGGCGCCGCTTGTCGTCCAGCGTGGCATGCGGCGTCCTGCCGCGAGGGCGCCCCGCCTCGGCCGCTGATCTTGCGAACTCACCGGCAGTCTTACATCCACGAACCGATGCCGAGTGCGTGGGTATACCCTGGGCATCTGTAAAGAAAGTGATTGCCAAGGGCTGCCACACAGCTGGGAGCCCGGGCGCGCGTTGCGCGACCTCGTCAATGAAGCGAGTACACGCACTAATGTTCACTGTGCTCTGCAGCACAGTCAAGGCTCATTTAGAGACTTTCGGTCTGAGACGTGTTCGTTTCTCTCGTCCAGGTCACAGAGCGCGCTCTCCCCACCAGGTCTGGGGCTCTGCGGGGGCGGCGCCGCGCCTGTGCAGCAGCCGGAAGAGCGATCCGCGCGGCACAAACTGCGTGATGATGGACAGGTTGGGCGGGTGCGCGCACGCGCCCATGAACATCACCTGCCGCCCCGCGCGCCCGCGCGCACTCAGGGCGTGCGGCTTGTCGCGGGTGGCATCAAGCGTGCCTGCCCTGCGCTGCGCAACACGCGCGCAGCGGCTGGGCCAGAGCCGGCTTGTGTCGCGGGCGGCGGCAGGCGTCAGCGCGTCGCGCCCCGGGGGCCGCTGCCGGCGCGCACCACGTTGGGGTGCTTGAGCCGCTTCATGATGGCCACTTCCGCGCGGAAGTCCTGCGCCGCGCGGCAGCCGCTCGCTCAGCGTCCAAGCCTTGCGGCCAGGCGCAGCCACCGAAAAGAAACACTGCATGATGGGTATTTCCTGATTGCAGAGTATATGGCGGCACGGCAAAGCGTCAATGCCCAGCCATCAGCAACGAGCCGCCGAAGCACGCCCTGCTGGAACAGCTGCATCCCCCGGCGGTCACGGCTGCACTGACCTGCTGCCATACTCATCCTCACCCTAAGCCTATCCTGCATCAGCCTGCTGCCACATCACACAACTCTGCCTGGAGCTGAGCAGGGCGGCCTGCGGCGGGGGGCGCCGGGGCGCGCGCCTCCATGAGCTGCGGGCAGATGTCCTGCTCCAGGAAGCGCTTGACGGCCACGTCGGTGTGCCGCCACGCGCCGCGGTACACCTCGCCGAAGCTGCCGATGCCGATACGCGGGCCGAGCTCGATCTCCGTCGCGTCGATCTCCCACTCGTCCGCCTGGCGCGCGAGCGGCGCGCGCTCAGCGCGCGCGGCCGGCCTCCGCCGCGCCGGCCTCCCGCGCGTCGGCCCTCTTGGGCCAGCGGGGCGACTCGAGTGCTTTGATGGCGCTGGTGCCCCCGCCAAAAACACAAAAAAAAAAAAAAAAAAAAAAAAAAAAACCATGGCACCCTGTGCATCCGCGCTTCCACTTTTCTACAGCCCAAAATGCACCACTCTGCTCCAGGTACCTCAGAGTGCTCGCCACCTGCGCGGCGGCATGCAGGTCCGGCCGCGGTCACAGGTCATCCGCAGGCAGCCAGGGCCTCCGCAACCATGCAGCGCCAGACAGCGCGGCGCCAGCCGAGCGCACGCATGTTGCGCCGTGGTCCCGCTGCGGCAGCCTCGGGCGCCACAGCTGGTCGGTGCATGCAGGCTCGCGCCGTGAGCGGGTCGGGTCCGGGCGGCAGGAGGGTAACCGGGAGGGTTTTCGGGGGCGGCGCCACCTCTTCCGCGCAGCTGCGCTGGCCGCTCGTAGACGTCAGGCCGCTGAAGCGGTACTGCAGCTCGTCGCGCTCCTGGCTGCCGCTGGCCGGGTCGGCGCCGGCGCTGCCGCTGCTGCCGCCGCGCGAGGACCATTGCTGCGCGCGGCGCGCCGCATGTCGGCATTCTGTGCATGCGAGCGAGCCACGGCCGCCGCAGTCTGGCAGGCATAAATGCACCGCGACTGCCGTGGCAGACACAGCGAGGCAGTGCTTCACTCACGCATTGGACATTGCATCTGGGGCTGCTGTGCAGGGCGCGCGTGCAGCAAGCTGGCGCTGGCCGTCATGTGCATGCGCAAATCCAGGGCAGGTACATGGTATGACGGGTTTTGTCGCCAGAGCGGATTCCGTCACCAGAGAAACCAAGGCTTTGCCGCTGCCGCAGGACAAGGCACCCTCGTCGGGGCTCTTGCAAGCCCTGCAGGGACTTTGCCAGCCCCGCTACCCCACCGCTCCCATGTGTCGGGCAACCAGGCCCCGGTGCCTAGTCACTCGCAGCGCACCCTTTCCAGCGTGCCCACAGCAGAGTCCGGCCGCGCGGCGCCGCCGGCGCCGCCGCCGCCGCCGCCGCGATGCCTGGCCGGCCCGCCTGCCGCAACCGGCGGTGATCGCGCCCAGCCGCCGCCGCCGCCCGCCTCGCGCGCCTCGCGCGCCTCCTCCGCCGCCGCGCGCCGCTCGGCCGCGATCTCGGCCGCAAGGCCGTCGACCTCGGCGACGGCGGCCGCGGCGGCCGCGCCGACGTCGTGCGGGTGCGCGTGCGCATACGCGACCGCCGCCTCCACCGAGCTGAACGGCCAGACCGGCGCGGGCGCCGGCTCCGGCGGCGCGTTGCGCAGCGGCGCCAGCGGCAGCACCGACGGCGGCGGCCTGCGCGCGCGGCCGGGATTAGGGTTAGGGCGCGCAGTGAGCGCGCGTTGCACAGCACGGGAGCGCCCAGGCCCCAGCATCAGCATGCCCAAGTCACGTGTGACGTGTCACTTGGCCGAAAGGATGCAGGGGTCTTGCATGGGCACACGTTGCATGGAGAGCGGACTGCCGGGGCACTGCAGTGTGGCGCACCAATCTATAAGTAGCAAAAGGTTCAGTGGCAGAGATGCGCGCCACACTGTTTGCCTCCTGCGGTGCCGCTGGACAGGCCGCGCACCAGAGCGCAGGCGGCTCCGCGCTGATGTCAGAGTCGCTGTGCCGCCGCACGCCGATGTCGCCATGCTCGCTCAGCGTGGGCATGTGGTGGTAGGGCGCGGCGCCGATGTGGCCGTTGGGCCGCCGCCGCGCGCGGCCGCCGCCGCGCAGCGGCGCCGGCGCCGGTGCCGGCGCATCGATGGGCGAGTCCGGGAACTCGTGGAAGGCCGACGCGGCACCGCGCCCGGGTGCCTGCCAGGCGCTCAGGGGGTTGGGCGGTACCAGAGGAAGCGCCTCACCCAGCTGCCTGCCTGGCAAGGTGGGCACTGTGACACCCTTGGCTTGTTGCCTCCAGGGCAGCCTGCAGGGTAGTGGTCATGCAGCGTGGGACCGCTGCGGCTGCCGTCGCCCCACGGCTGCCCCTCTCACCTGGCGCCCGCCCGAGGGACGAGCACTGTGAAGGCATGGCAGGCCTCTGTGAGGGCTGAGCCGTTCCTCACGCGCTCGTTGCCGGCCTTCAGGCCCCAGGTCAGAACCACATTGCGCAAACCCCGCTAACCCCTGAGGCCACGCAACGCGCCTGGATGGGAATCGCTGTGATCTGGTCGACGGCCGTCGGCGGCGGCGGGTCAAAGCCTAGCTGCATCTCGTCGCTCTGGAACGGCGACGCGGGCGGCGGCATGCGCGTGAACGCCGACCCCGCGCCCACCGGCGGCGGCAGCTGGCCGTCCTGTGCACGCCCAGGCGGCTCAAAGGCCTGCCACAATGGCTGACCACGCGCACCATGGGCTCTGGCCAGCATCGGAGATGCCAAGCAGTGCCAGGCCAGCCGAGGCCGACAGGTCGCAGGGCTCCATTTCCGGCACGCGGCCGGGGCGCACCGGGCTCGCGCCCTGCTCGGGGCCGCCCAGCAGCGCGGGGCCCTCGATGTCGTCCTCGGCCCAGTGCAGGCCGTGCACGCGGTCGCTGGGCGGCCGCGCGATGGACCGCGACAGCAGCATCGGCAGCTCGTGCTCGTCCGCCTGGCGCCGGCGAGCGACGCTCGGCGGCAGGCTTCGAGCACCAGCCTTCCGGCACGGACACTGCAGCATGCATGTCTGCGGTGTGCACCCGACAGGCGCGCGCCTCTCCACATGCAGGTCGGCACCTCACAGCCAGGTCACGCTCACCTGGCATGGGCCCTGCCAGACTGAACAAGATGCGCCATCGCGACAATAAGCGCGCGCTGTGCAAACACCAGCAAACGGCGTGATCCAACGGCCGTCCGCAGACAACATCGACCCTGACAGCGGCCGCGTGCGAGCGCACCACGCGCGTCGCGCCGGGCGCGTTGACCAGCTCCACCACCATCTCGCCCTGGCTCGCGTCTCCGCGCACGAGCACCACCGCGATCGCGCCCGAGTCCCCGTGCGGCCCTGCGCTCCCGCGTCTCGTGAGCCCGCGCATCCTCGGGCGCTGCCGCCAGCGCTCACCACACTCCTGCACTGCTGAGGGACACAGCGCATTGCTGGCCATCGCGCGCGGAGATGTGAGTGTATGGGGTGCGCGCGGCCGCGGGCGCAGCTCGACGGCGCCAGCAGGGGCGCTGGTCCCGGCAGGGTCCCTGCTGGCGCCGTACAGCTGCGCTCGCAGCCGCACGCGCCCCAACGACACCGGCACTGCAGCCCAGCCCTGTGACGCACACGGGTAGGCGCCAGCATGACACACTGCGCCTAGAAGGCCGTGTGGGAGCCGGCGGGGGCGCGCCCAGGTGCATGGGCCCGCGCAGCAGCCGGCAGGGCAGCTCGCACGCGTCCGCGAGCGCCTTGAACAGCAGCGCGCGGTGCCGCGCCAGGCCGACCTGCAGGTCGCCGATGCGCGTGACCAGGCCGCCCGCGGCCGCCTTGCGCTGCGCGGCCGCGGCCGCGTAGCGCGCCTCCAGCTCGTCGTACGCGAAGCGGCCGCCCATGCGCTCAGCAACCACCTGCGCCAGCGCCTGCGCGGCCCCGCGCCGCATCGGGTCAGTTTAGGGCCTGATACGTTTCACGATTCAACAGCGCGCCTCCAGCTCGTCGTACGCGAAACGGCCGCCCATGCGCTCGGCGACCACCTGCGCCAGCGCCTGCGCCGGCGCACGGCGTGCGGGTTGTGTTCGGGGCCGGATAGTTTTGCAGCAGCGTTAACAGCCACCCGCGCCAGCTCCCGCGCGGCTCGCCATGCTGGGGCCCGCCGTCAGCGCCGCTCAGGAGGACAGTGCGCAGCGCGAAGCGGCGCCGTCTGGAGGGTGCCTGGTTCGGCCAGGGCGGCCGGCTGGCCACCTCCCATATCAGCGCCGCCGCAGAGCGGGCCGCCGCGCGCGCGCCGCGCTGGGCAGGGGGCGCGGCGCGGGCGGTGCTGTACCCCCCAAACAGACACACTTCACACATGCTCCTGGCCACGTCCACACAGATGTGACGGCCCTTGGCCACACAGCGCGCCACGGCTGCAGGCGGTTTCGGCGGGCGCGGCGCGCGCCCGGATGCACGCCACCAGGCCCTCGTCGCAGCAGCGCGTGAGCGCCTCCGACGCCAGCTCCGCCGCCTCGCGCAGGCCGGGGTCGCAGCCCTGGTCAACCACGACCACCTGCGCCCCAGCGGCAGACGCCCTCAGCGCCCGCGCTGCGCCCGGGCGCGCCCCTCCTGGGGCGCGCGCCGGGCCGGCTGGCAGCCCGTATTTAACACTGGAATGCGTTTGCCGCATAGCCTGGGACGGCCTGTCGGCCCGGGGCGCTCCCGGTGCTCATGCGCACGCGGCCGTTAGCCCTTCCTGGGGCAGCGCGCTGCGCGAGCCGCCCTTGGGCGCCGGCAGGCCGCCCAGTCTGACTGGGGCCACCGCTCCCAGCGCCTGAAGCGCGGCCGCCCTGCTCGCCGCCGCCTGCAGCCAACCGCTCACGGACAGGCCTGCCTGCCTCACGTGCCTCACTGCGGGTCGCCCGGCCGAGCCGGCGGGCTGCGATCTTCGCACAGGCTCAGCATGTCGGCCAACGGGGACCCCACTCGGCAGTCTTCACAGCGCAGCGCCGCCGCACCGCCGCCGCCCGCACTTCAGGCCTGCTCAACTCGCGTGAGGGAGCGCAGCGCCGTCGCACCTCGCGCGGGTCGCCCGGCCATGCCGGCAGGCCGCGCAGCTCCTCCAGGCTCGGCAGGCCGTAGCCCGTCTCGCCGTGCGGCACGTGCACCAGCTCGGGGAACACGCCCCAGGCGTCATACAGGCCGTCCGCGACTCTGTCGCCGTAGTCCAGGCTGCGAGCGCGCGCACACCCGGCAAATTTGCAACGTGTGCGCCGCTGAGCGCAAAAGCAGTGATGTGCGCTGCTCAGCACACGCATGGAGGCGCAGGGGGCGGCGTGGCGCGTCCCGCCGGCGCAGCGCACCCATTCATTAAATAGGCACAGCCGACACATGGCACACACAGAGCTGCGCTACGCCCTCCTCTTACCCTCTGGACTTGGCGCAGCGACATACGCACCACGGCCGAGCACATATCAGTTGTGTATCATGACTGCGCAAGGTTTTGGCGCGGGCGGAGCGCGGGCCACACCTGTCCGTCTCCCACAGCTTACAGCTGACCATCTGCGCCCGGCTCGGCGTCCCTGACAGCGAGAGCCGCTTGGCAAACAGCAACTCCATATCGCCATCCATCTGCGCGGCGCGGCGCTGCGCCTCGGCGGCGGCGGACTGCGACAGCGCGGTGGCGATCTCCAGCTGGTCCAGCTCCTTCTCGTAGGCAACAGGGTCCCACGTCTGCTCCTGCGCGTGCGCCACCGCCGGCTGCACCGGGCCCCGGCGGAACCAGTCGCGCAGGGCGGACATGGCACAGGGAGCAGCGCGGCTGCCGCCTAGCTCCTGCCGCTGGGCGTCACAGGCAGCCCCATGGCCTCATGCACAGCCGATGTGCCGCTGGTGCAGTGCTTTATATTTTCACGCTAAGCGCTTAGATTGCACACAGAATATAGGGCACTTCAGCAGCCTCTCACCTCCAGCTCCTACCTCTAGGCGAGGGTGATTAAGGCTGCCAGAGTAGCCACCGCCGTGCACGCCAGCAGCACCGTGTTGTCACTGCACTGCTCACGTCCCAGCTCCAGGCAGACCTGCACTCGCACGGCACTTGGCGCGCCACTGGCACGAGTCGGATGCAGTCCGCGCAGCAGCAGCTCCTGCCGCTGCTGCGGCAGCTGCCGTGCACGGGGGCTGCTAGTTGCGCAGGCCCTGGCCTGTCAGCGCAGGTCCGCGCGCTGAGCACCGCCATTGCACAGCCTTTCTGGAGCCGCTGGCCGGCGGCGGAGTGCTCGCCGTCAGACGCGGCGGCCCCAGGCAGCCGAGAGCCGACAGGCGACGCTGGCGGGTGGCCGAACGCAGCCGCGAGCCTGGAGCACCGGCGGTGGATGGCGGTGCCGAAGAAGAAGGCGAGCGCACGCCTGGTGACAGAGGCTCGGCGGCGCTGCTTGTGTACGGTTGGGTCTGACTTTTTTGGTCCACTGCTAGGTATCCGCGCACCGGAGGGGGATGCGCAATCAGCACCGGTACATCCGCCGCGTGCCGGTGATCGCAAGGTGCAGGTGGGGCCTCGCCACCGCTTTGCACCTGCGCTGCGCTGCTTCTGTGGCCGGAGAGTGCACTCTGGCGACCGCGGTCACTGAGACTGGCCGTGTGCGGGAGCAGCAAGTGCCAAATGCTGTTGCAGATCCACCAGGTGCCTCACTACTTCTGCAAGGAGAGCGAGTGCCCGTCCAAGGTATATCTCGACTAGCTGGGCTTGCTAGGAGGCCTGTTGCAGAGTGGACTTGAAGACTTTGGTGCTCTGTGTGCGCTGCGGTGGCGCCCTGGTCCTTGAGGAGCGCGCCCGCTCTGCATACACGCAGCTGTTTACTGTACCTGCTAAAGTAATGCGACGTACACATGTGACGCAGTACCGCATGCAGGGGCCCTGCAGCATGGCAGTGGCTGCGGCACCTGTGCTTGCATCAAAGCCTTGGATTCAGACCTGGTGCTAGAGAATGTATCAGCGAGCTGCGGCTATGCACAGGCGCAGCCCCCATGCAGGGCTGCGCAGCATGCTAATCAGGGCATAGCAGCACAACGCTCGGCATGCAAGGACACAGCCTGCTTGGCAACAGCATGCAGGCGCTGGCGACCAGAAAGGCCCGTATCAAAAGTGTGCATCATTATATCCCTTGCATAGCCCCCCATCATGGCGCGTCAGACCGAGGCGATGCGCAGTGGAGTCCTGCAGGTCTGGGGGTGGTGAGGTTGACAGGCACACAAGCAGCGCAAGCCGCACCAGGGGTCCCCGTGTCTATGGGCGCACCGTGCGCCCACAGCAGCCCTGCCCTACACGTGCCGCCGTTGCGACTGCAGCTTGCTGCGCGCCTGCGCGCGGAGGGGGCCAATGCGGCGTGCTCAGGTGCTCGCCAGCTCCCTCTGGGCGTATCTGAACCACCGCCTGGCCGCGCGCGGGGGCGCTGCACGGCAGCCAAGAGCCTGCTCGAGCACTTAAAGGCGGAGCAGTGTTTGACTGGGCCCAATGCGCCCAGCACTTGCCAGGCCTGCATCAACCTCCGGAGGGCATGCGTGTGGCTGGCACTGGCTGTGCACGTGTCCCCGCAGCCTGTGCTGACAGGTCGGCCGTGCAGTGCACAGCGTACTGCAACCTTGGCCCCCGAATGCCAGCCGTGCTGCAGGGGCAACCGCGCCAGGCGGCTGCGTGCGTGATGCGCTGCGGCAGCGGCGGCGAGGAGCGCAGCAGCGCGGCAGCCGCGGAGCGCAGCGGTGGCAGTGCCGCGCGGGCGCGGACGCCGGCGGCGAGCCGCCAGCAGCGGGCGAGGGCGGGGCGGGGCGCGGCGGCGCGAGCAGCGAGTGGGCGCGGCTGCTGCTCACGCTGCCGCTGGAGCTGTCCGCGATCGGCGCCAAGACCGAGGCGCACTGGCTGCAGCGGCGCAACCGGTCGCGCTGGTGGCGCGGCAACAGCAAGCTGCGGGTGCGCGCGCCGCGCGCGGCTCTGCGCACCCGCCCAGTGCAGGCCTGCGGGGGGCCTGTCGCGCAGCCCCTGTTTCTGCGCCGGGGCCTCCCCATGCGCGCCCCCTGCTCCCCCTTTCGCCCCACGCCGCTCGCTACACAGGCCGTGGAGAGCCCCGTCTCCGTCTGTGCCGGCCTGGACAAAGAGCTGACCAGCCCCTGTCGTTTCGCCGCGGCCCGCACGCCAGGGCCGCATCTCCCACAGCTGCCGAGAGCGCCAGCCAAAGGTCTCCGACTCCAGCGAAACGACCAGCGTGCCTTGCAGCCGGGCGGCTGCGCGTGCAGAGAAGCGCCCTGCAGCCGCCTGGCGCGGGGGGCACCCGCGTAGCCCGGCGGCCGCGGGCCAGCGGCACGCGGGCCGCGCCACGCCGCCTGCGAGCGCCTGCGCAAGCCCTGAAGCCCTCCGCACACGGCGTGCGAGCGCTTGCTTAAGCCCTAAACCCTGAGGCCCCCGCGCGCGGCGCGGCGCCAGGTGCCCGGCGACAGCCTGGCGGCGATCGAGGCGGCGCTGCCGGAGCCGACGAGCGTGTGGCAGAAGCTGGTCCCGCTCGCGGTCATCTTCTTCAGCGCCGGCTTCAACCTGACGCTCATCCAGAACGCGTCGCACAGCCTCATGGCGCGTCGCCCGCGCCTGCCCCGCGCCCCCTGCATGCGCCCGGCGCCCCCAGAGCGGACGTCGACACATGCGGTCGCTGCATACGCCCCCCGGGAGCGCCATGCGCCGGCCTGCCAGCGCGCTCGCTGCGCGTGCGGGGTGCCCGAGGCAGGCGCGAGCGCGCGCGGTGGCTGGACAGCGTCCCCTGCAGGCGCCCGGCGCCCCTGGTCGGGACGTCGGTACGTGTGGTAGCCACATGCGCCCTCGAGGAGCGTCGAGCGCCGGCCTGCCAGTGCGCATGCGGCGCGTGCGGGGTGCGAGCTAGCTGCGGGCGTGGGCGGTGGCCGGACGTGCGCGCGCGCGCGGGCGCCAGGTGACGAGCGCGGGCGCGGAGGTGCTGCCATTCCTGGCGTCCTGTGGCGTGCTGCCGGCCAGCCTGGGCTTCTTCTTCTACTACGGCCGCCTGGTGGAGGCGCTGCCGCCGGCGCAGGTATTCTACGCGGCCGTCGCGCCGCTGGTCGCGTTCTACGTCGCGTTCGCGGCGCTGCTCTACCCGGCCGCGCCCGTGCTGCACCCCACCGGCCTGGCCGCGGCGCTCGGGCCGCGCCTGCCGGCGGGCTTTGCGGGCCTGCTGAAGGCGCGCCCCCGCACGCTGCAGAGTCGCACCGGGCGCCGAGCTCCGCCTCTGATACCTCCCGAAAGAGCCAGCGAGGTCCGGCGCGGGCCGCGCCACCCCTGCGACGCCGTGCCTGTTGACTGGCGAGGCCTGCCCCCTCGCGCCTGCGCGGCAGCTGGGGCTGGGCGGTGCTCACATGCAGCATCGCATGCATCGCGGGCGTCTCCTGAGTATGGGTGCAGGGGTGCGGCTCAGCGCGCGCGCGCGGCGCGGCAGATGGTGGAGTACTGGACGTACGCGCTGTTCTTCTGCGTGGCCGAGCTGTGGGGCCCCATCGTCATCAGCCTGCTGTTCTGGACGCTGGCGAACGAGGTGTGCACGGTGCAAGACGCGCGCACCATCTACCCGCTCATGGGCATCGCGGCCAACATCGCGCTGGTCGTCGCCGGCGGCTTCATCAAGCACGTGACCGCGGCCGTGCCGCAGGCGCGCGCCGCCCCGGCGCTGCCCGCCGCTCTTGCCGCCGTGAGGCAACGGCCTCCGGCTACGAGTCTGTGTCCTGGCAGCACTGCAACTGTATCCGTGAGCTTGATCGCGTGCCTCACCCCTGCAAAGCCCCGCACCCTGGCAGGTCGTGTTCGCCAGGGTGCGCAGCGCGTGCCACGCTTGCAGGCAGGAACGTCGCTGCCCGAGCTGTAGGGAAACCAGGTCGGCCAGCGCCGCCCCCCGGCCGTGCGCCTCTGCGGCGGCCGGGCGCGCGCTCACTGGGCGGCGCGCGCAGGCGGGCGCGGCGCTGCGCGTGCTGATGGGCGCGGTGCTGCTGCTCACGGGCGTCATGGTGGGCACCAAGATGTACATGGACCGGCGCGTGGCGGTCGCCGCGCGCATCGCGCCGCCCAAGCGGCCGCCCGGCAGCAAGCGGCGCGGCAGGTGCCGGGGCCCTGCGCTGACCTGTTCGACCCCGCTCAGGCAGGGTGGCATCGGGGAAGGTCCGGGCGTGGCCATGTGCCTGCCCTGTTGGTGGCCCCATGCCAGGTGGGCCCGCATCTGCTTTCACCTACAGTGAGCACCCTGTTGTGGGCTCGCCGCTGTTGCCTCCTCCCATGCCTGTGCAGCCGGCAGAGGCGCACGGCACTGCGCCAGCCATCGCCCGCAGATGCCTTACTGGCAGGGCCGGGCAAGGCAGGCAGCACCAGTTGCGGGCTCCGCAGCGCCAGCGCCAGCAGGGGCGGCGCGGGGCCTGGAGCCCGCCACTGAGGGGATGACGAGCCATGCCGCGGTGAGCGGTGGGCAAATTTTGCAGCACTCGGTGCCCGGGCGGCGCCAAGCCTGACTGCCCACGCCCTGCTTCTAACCCTACCCCGTATCTGCGGCGCGCAGCCTGGCGGAGAGCTGGGCGACGCTGCGCGCGTCGCCCATGATTGCGAGCCTGGTCATGCTGGTCGTCGCGTACAGCGTGTCGCACCGTCTGTTCGAGTTCGCGTGGAAGGGTCAGCTGCGCACGCTCTTCCCGTCCGCGCTCGCGTACCAGGCGCGCGCGCGCTCGGGCGCTCTGCTGCCTGCGCGCGCGCCTGGCGCGGGGCGCCTCGGCGCCCGGAGGGGCCGGCTGCGCACTCGCGTCCCCCGGCCCTCGTGCACCGGGCGCACCTGAAACCCAAGCCTACCCTGAGCAAGCTCACCCGGCGCCTGTGAGCGCGAGTTTGACTTGGTCGGTAAGGGTCTGGCTCCGCACGCTTGTGCCCGTCGGCGCTGGCCAGCCGGGCATGCCCCTCTGCGCGGGACCGGCTGCTTTAATAGCAGCAGCCGCATGCCAAAACACGCTGAAGGCGAGCGCCGCGAGCCCAGCCGCGCGACACGTCCTGGGCGCCGCGCCCGGCCTGCTGACGCGCGGGCCGGCCGCGCGCGCAGAGCGTGCTGGCGGACGTGTCCATCGCAACTGGCTACGCGACCATTGCGCTGATGCTGGCCGGGCGTCTGGTGTTCCAGTACCTGGGCTGGGGCGTGGCCGCGGCCACCACGCCGCTGGTCATGGCGGTGACCGGCGGCGCGTTTTTCGCGTTCTCGCTCTCCGGCGCGCCCGAGACGGCGACGCTGGGCGTGTACGCGGGCGCGGTCACGCAGGCGCGCCCGGCCGCCGCGCGTTGCCTGTTGGCCGTGGAACAGGGTTAGGGTAAGGATGGGGTGCGCGCTCGACGAGGCGTTGTGCGGTCTGCTCTGGCGCGTGGGGGTGCGCACATCGGCGCGTGCCGCCGGCCGCGTGGCTACAGTCAGTGCCGGAGCGCTGCAGGCGTGTCGGGGTTGTCGCGCTACTGGCCTTCGCGCCCACGCCGTCAAGCGCGCCAGCGCCGCTTCAGTCTCGGGCTGAGAGGCAGGCTCGACTGCACACCGCGCGTGCCTGCCTGCGCCCGAGGCTGACATGCGCGCGCGTCGCCTGCAGGTGTTTGCGCGGTCGAGCAAGTTCTCGCTGTTTGACCCCGCGAAGGAGATGGTGTACATCGGTGCGCCCCTGATGCGCGCCCGTCGCCGGCTATCACCAGGCGCCTCCGAGGCTAATAGTTGTGTTTCTTGCCTGCAAGTCATTTAACAAGTAGTGGCAGCCAAGGGCCTGCTGACCTGAGCCTGATAATGAGCACCTCAGGGGTACAGCGGCTGATGAGCTTGTGCGAGCAGGGCAGCACAGCAGCGTGTCCACATGGGCCTGACCGCCGCGCAGAGATGCCGGCCGAGGAGAAGCGGAAGGGAAAGGCCGCGGTCGACCTGGTTGGGAGCCAGGTGCGGGGCCTTTGCGCTCGCCAGCTCTGTCCAGCTTCCAGGTGTGCCGCATGCCCTTGCGCTTGCCTGCGAGAGTGGTAGACGAGGTGAGGCGATCTGCTTGGGGTGAGTCACCTGCGCACGCCGCCAGCTGCGCATGCGCATTGTGCTGCATGACAGGTTCACACTCGCCCCGCCTGCGTGCTGCGATATGTGCACGCTGGTGCCGCATGCTGGCATGCGGCTGTTGGGCGGGCTTCAGCGTCGGCGCTTACAAACACGGCACCAGTTTGCTGCCCACCACCGCGCGCTGAGCGGGGGCCGCGGCGCCGGCAGGTGGGCAAGTCCGGCGCGTCCTGGATCGCCCAGGCGCTGCTGCTGGCGCTGGGCAGCATCGCGGCCGCGCTGCCGATCATCGCCGCCATCTTCGCGGCCGTCATTGCGGCCTGGCTGGGCGCCGTGCGGCACCTGAACGCGCAGATGGAGGCGCGCTATACCTGACCTTGATCCTAACCCAATACCCCGCCCTAGTGGAGGGCGCACTTTGCGTATGGCGCCAACAGCACATGCCGGGCAGCAATAGTCAGCGACCAGGCGACCAGGCAAGGAAAAACTGTAGGGCCAATGCCCGGCGCGGGCTCCGGCTGCTCGGATCAAGCGCGCAACAGCTCCGCGCCGCACGTGCTTGAGCCTGGACTGGAGGGGGCTGGGTGGTACCGCAAGGACTGACACGCTTTCCTGACCGCGAATGAACAGGCTGCCGGCGCCCCCGGCGCCGAACTTGCCCTAGGTGTGGGGCGTCGCGGTGCAGCCGCTCCCAGTGACTGCGGTGTGGCTGTGCCGGCAGGAGCGGGAGCGCAAGCGGCCGCCCGTGGGCGGGCAGGGCGCGCAGGGGGCGCCCACAGTAGCGCCGCCCGACGCTGCTGCCAGCGACAACGGCGCCGGCGCGCCGGTGCCTGCGCACGTTCAGGCGGCAGCGGACGTGGCGCTGCTGCGCGCACCCACTGCCCCCTCTGGCGGAGCCCCTGCACCCACAAACGGAAACGGGGTTGCGAGGAGCAGTCTGTCCGGCAGAACCGTGACTGGGGAGCCGCCGGCTGAGGGAGCAAGCACGCCCGCCGGCAGCAACGGCACGAGCGCGGGCGGCCATGGCGGCCATGCCGGTTACGAGACCGGCAGGGGAGGCCGCGAGGGGAGGACGGGAGCTGTTTAGAACTGCAGCGACACGTGAGAGTCACGCTCAGACCGAGGCAGAGCCATGAGAGCAGCCAAGTTACTGGGGCTCATGTGCCCGCTTTGGCTAGCATCCGTACAGCCTACCCTTGTCTGTGACAGCCAATGCAGAGTAGAGCGCCCGTGCGTCTTGTATGGCGTGCGAGCTCATTGTAGGCGTGCCATGCATGATCTGGGACTGCAGCCAACGGGCAGGTCGAGGGCTGCAAGGGCTGCCATAACTACCATTGGGGCGCCATGTGCCCGGTCGATGGGAGGCATGCTGTAGACTGCCAAGGGTGGCCGCTCCTGGGGCAGCTGCCCGCTGCTAGCTGCAGCCTGCTGAGTGGCTGCTGCCCCGTTTTATGGCATGTGTACGTCTGTGGTGTATCGTGTATGTTTGGATGGAGTGTGGCTTGAGGACTGCGCTCGTGTTTCTTTTTGGCGTGACGAGAAGACTATGTTTGTGGGGCCTTGCTGGAGTGTACAACAGACCGGGCGAGAGGTGGGTGGTGCATCACGTTTGCGTGGGTGCAGCAAGCACTTTTTGCGTTGCATGCACCGCTCGGCCGCATGATTTGGTGCCTGCATGGCCGCGAGCTGTGCACCAGCGCATGTGCAAGACAAGATTATGCCACCCTGGCAACAGGAAGTATGCTCGCGCCTATCCCTGCGATCTGGATGGCTGCTCGGCATGCGTGCATCAGAAGCCTCTCGGCATGTGCAGACATTTATTATCAAGTACACATTTTGCAGTACACATTCTACAGTGTGAGCATGTTATGCAGAACTGCTTGCGACCGGCAGGTCTATTACTTACAGAGATGCGCGCATACGTGAGCACCACCACAGACTCACAACTTTGCACGGTGGCCATTTCTCTCTCCCATCAAACTCCTCTCACAGCCGCAACACAGCTGGCACTCCTAGCTAATACAATTGAGCTCGCCGGCTATCTCCACACACTCACTCTCTGTCCTTGTCGCCACTGCAAGCTCAACAAATGCAACAGACCCGCCTTTCAGACCAGCACAGACGCTCTCAAAATTCTTGTGCACGAAGTGCATCGCCAATGCCGGGCTCTGCTTCCACTGCGCTGCAGTTGCGCTGACTCACTTGGCGCGGCGCCTGGCGTGTCAGTACTGCCATCCACTCTTCTGCCATGCCGTTACATACAGCGTTACTGCCATGTAGACCCAGCTGCCATGTAGCTTTAGGTCTGCACGGCAGACCCTACGCCTCCACCACGCGGAAGGAGCGCTGGATGTGCCGCAGCGCCTCGCTGGCCTTGCGCCACTGGCCGCCCTTGGCGTCCAGCGCGATGAGGAACATGCGATTCCTGAACGCGGTGGCCGCCACCAGGCGGTGCGGCCGCAGCTCCCTGCCCGCGCACGCCCGCCCCGGGTCAGCGAACCTGCCGCTGCGGGACGCCCGGCGCGCCTGCATGGGTGCTGAGCGGCCGGCGCACGCAGCCAGCGCAGAGCTGCCGGGCGCCCTGCACGCGCTCCCGCCATGGAGGAACGCCCGGAGCGCAGCCATGGTAGGGCAGCCAGCTGCCGCCGCACCTTAAGGTGGCGGGACGGGCCTGGCTGCGGTGCCATGCAAGAGGCATTCCCCCCGGACCTGCACCCAAACCGCGGCGCTGCGGGCACCGCGCCCGCGCGCATCTGCAGGCCGCAGGGCGCCCGGTGGCCCTGCAGTCGGGGAGCGCGGGCAAGGCACGGGCGCACCACTGGTAGTATGTCAGGGTGCCCTTGCGCGCAGTGTCCGTGTCCACCACATCGCCGTCCTGCAGCGCACGCAGCAGGCGCTTGGGACCCCGGTCGCCCGAACCGCGGCAGTGCGAGACTGCATGCACTGGGCACAGCACGCTGCTGTACGCGTCAGGCAACCCGGCCCTGAGGGGCCGCACCCATGCCAGGCAGAGTGGCGCAGACCCTCCGGCTGGGGCAGCTGCCTGAGGAGCGCACCGACAGCGGCGAGCCGTACAGCTCCGGCGCAAACCCCTGGATGATCTTGTCAGGCGAGCCCAGCTCCTCGATCGTCACGTTAGCGTTGAACCCAATATCTGCGCACCACAACCCGAGTTGAGACAACGTTTCAGAGCACAGCATTGGGACCTGGAACAGGCCTGCTCGCCCTGGGCGGACGAGAGCGCCACAGGAGGCACAGGGTACCTTGGAGATGCGGACACCGTCAAGACAATGCAACAGCAGTGCCCACTTCACACTACACCAACCGCCGCACAAGCATGGCTGAGCGGCAGCCCGGAAGGCCGACCAGCAAAGCGCAGCACGGGCGCCACAACGACCGCGAGGCTGCCCTGGTCGCGGTTGGCAAAGCGCACGTCAATCTGCGCGCCATGCGGCACACTCATACGGCATACCTGCAAGGCTGTCTGCAAGGCCGCAGCACCACGCTGCCAGGCGGGTCAGAGGAGCGCGGCGTGCAGACACCACAGCTGTCTGTCCAGGCGCGCGCGCCTCTGTGCCGCCCAGGTCGGCGATTGACACGGGCGCCTCGACCCAACCTTCAGGGATGTCGAAGGCATATCGCGGGATCTCGCTCCAGCCCACGCCGTGCCCGCCTGCGACGCACACTAAGGGCGTGGACAGACCAGCCCTGTGGCCACACCAACATGTGTCGCGCATGTGTAGCCCGATGCAGTCACTGACCAACACCAACTTGTGAACGGGTCCCGCACTTGAGGACAGTTGGGCACGGTGACTGCCACACCCACACGACTGCAGGCCTCGCACGGCCCAGCTCGCATGGCCCAGCCAGGCCGCTCATTTAGGCACAGGCGCTCACCGCTCTTCCCTTCAGGGCGCATATACGTCAGATAGCCGTCCTCGTTCTTGGTCGCCGACGTCCCTGCCAGCCCCACGCACTTGAACGACTGCGCACGGGTCCCAGCGCCATGCGCGTTGCCATGTCGGTCAGGCTTCTTTCACAACAGGTGCTTGTCCCTGCTCTCCGAGCCAGACGCCGGCCTCTGCAGGCGAGGAAGACTTGCCTGGAACCCTGCCGGCTGTCAGGCCTTGCACAGCAAGCGCTGGCCCCGCTGGCAGCAACGCGGCTGCAGAGAGCACCGCCGCGCTCAGAGCAGCGCGCCGCGAGCAGCTCGCAACCTCCTGGGCCTTGTGGTCCTGCAAAGCAGTCGCTCAACATATAGAAAGCAGCGCTGACGACCCACTCCGACGCCAACAGCATATTGGTAGAAAAGCGAGAAGCAGGGCTAGCAGTAGCAGGCGACCAGTTTGCTATATGGCAAAGCGTGCGTTGCCATGAGCACACGCTTCCAGGCTCACCTGCGTGCTGGATGCCTGTACGGGGTGTGCTCGCACGCAGCATTGCTTCTTTCCCGGCACGTGCGCCCTGAATAGGTCTCTGCATAACACTGGCCGGAAGGCTGCCATCCTGCGCATCAGATGTGCTGAGTAAGCAGCCGTCCAGAGCCGCCAGGCCTTGTACCGGGCATAGCTCTGCTTAGAGACATACAATGCTTGCCTGGTTTCTCAGTATCGGTGAAGCACTGCCCAACCGCGTGCTTGGAATGCACTTAAAGCGAGCGTGTTCGAAGATTGGTACCTGAGAACGCTCGTCAAAGTAGACGATAGCTGTTCCGACACCAGTAAGCAGCTGCTAGACAACAGTGGACTTGTGAAAATCGGCCCAGACCCTCTCCTCCACCCTATCCTCCGCAGCAGGCCACGCATACTCAGTTTTGGAAAGGACAGCGGAGGGAGACATTGTGATTAGAGGCAGACTTTTCTCCAACGCCATGGGTCTATCATGACAAGCGGGGCAGTAGCCGAGCTGTGGTGCAGGGCGAGCAGGCCAGCATGCATGGCCATGGCCAGCGCCGCGCTGCGGGCCTCCCGCCGCTGCGCAGTGAGACCGTGTGCGCGTGGAGGGCACCCCACAGGCCTGCCAAAGGCCAGCGCTCGCACCACGCACGGCAGGCGTGGCTGGGATGCGCGTCAGGCTGCGCAGGCAGGTAGCGGTGAGCGCCCGGGGCGCGTGCTTGACCCCGAGCCGCTCGCAAGGGGAGATGAAGAGCCGCAGGATGACCTGTGGATACACACCGGCCTGGTGCTGCTGCTGGGAGGCCTGGTGCCGTCTCTGGTCGGAACGCGGTTTGTGGATGAGGTGCGCCGCGCAGTGCTCCTTTGCCAGCTGCGCTCTGTTGTCACGCAGGGCGTATGAGCAAGGCTGACGCGCCCGCTGCTGGCGCCCTGGCAGCGTTGTGCCGGTTGAGGCTCGGTTGTCACTGAGCGCCAGGCGCGACCGCAATGCGCCGAGCTGCAAGCGCACGTGCGAGCGCAGGTGCTGTCCTTGAACCACGAGACGCGTCTGCTTTTGTTCATGTCCGTAGACTGTATTTTTGCCGCCACCACCTTCGCCTTCCTGTTCCTGGGCGAGAGGTACGGCGACCAAAGGAATGCGCGCTACCCGCGCTACCCGGGTGCGCCCCTGGCAGCAGCCCGCGGAGCCTGCGTGCCCTGGGATGGCAGGTGCAGCGCGCTGACTCCGCGCTGTGCTGGCAGGGCCGTGGGTGGAGCTGTCCGGGGACCGGAGGCTGCCGAAGCACTTCAACCTGTACCTCCAGGCGCGCCCGGACGCAGCAGCTGCTGCCGCTGCTGTGGCAGGGCTCCTCCGCGCACTGTACTGCATTCCAATGATTTGCAACTTATTCTACAAGCTGAGCCACCGGCTGACCCGCCCGTGCCTCGCGCAGCTGCTGCCCGCCCTGACCGGCCTCCTGCTGCCGGTGCTGGCGCTGCCGGCCGCGGCGTACAACGAGCACGGCTGGCTGGGGGCCACCGTGCTGGTGCCCTACCTGTTCACGCTGGGCGTCCAGATCTGGAGCGAGACGTGGTACAACAAGCGAGGTGCTGCACTGCTTGCCGAGCCAAATGGTGGACCGTTTGGCACGGTGGACCGGCAGAGTGGCTCTCCCTGCAGCATGGTGTGCTCATAAGTGCATGCCTTGCAGGTGGGTCTTGGGCATGGCGGATTGAGTGGCAACTTCTGGTCTTGTGATTGCTGACAAGGCTATCTTTGCAGCACGACAGGGCTGTGCCTTGCGCGCCTGCGTAAGCGTCTTGCTGCCCAGCCAACGCTCGCGCTCGCGTGCGCGGCGGCAGGGTCGCCGATGTGGCCGATGACGCCTGTTGTGCACATGATCTACCGGCTGTGGCAGCTCGGGCGCGGCAGCCTGCTCGTCAGCGTGCTGGACGGCCCCACCTGGCTGATCTACCTGCAGGCGCGCCCAGCTTGCTCGCGTTGGGGCGCTGGGGCGCGCGCCGCCCTAGGGCGCAGGTTGTCAGTTGTGCAGGGGGCAGTATGTCGTTCAGGCTGGGTGCACGGCGTGCTGCTGCTGGCGCGGACGGGCGGACCTCGAGCAATTGATGCATGCATGCCAGCTCCGGCGGCTTTGTGCCGAGAGGCACCCGCCATTGAGAGGCACCTGCCATGGCTGCTCAAGCGCACACACGTGCGTCCGCTTGACGCACTGCGCTCAAGTAGCGACGCCGTGCGGGCAGGCGTACCTGGCGGCGCTGTGGGTGTTTAACTTTGGAGCCGTCATGGCGTGGATGCCGTGGATGTACCGCTGGCACCTGCAGCCCGACGCGCCCATCGACAACGAGGGCCCAAAGTAGCGCGGCAGCGCGCATGCCGCAGCAGCGGCTGCAAGCAAGCGCGCAGGTGTGGCAGCACTGGCAGCAGGCGCCAGCGGCGCCAGCGCGTCCCTGGGGGACGCGCGTGGCGCGAGCACGCCCCGCAGAGCCACGCCGCACCATGCCCAGTGGGCGTGGCTGCTGGGTTGCCCCTGCGCCGTCGTGCAGCGTTCGCTGGGTTGGCTGCCGTGTTGGGGGACCTGGGGCGCTTGGTGCCAGACCGTGGGAAGGTGGTTGGAGTTGTAGAGCTGCGCGAGGTGCTGCCCGCATCAGCCGCCATGTCACTCTGTGGCTGGCGGCCTGCACAGCTCGCGCAGAGCGGTGCGCGGTGCCAGTCGGCCGAGGCTGGGCTTGCTGAGTTGAATTCTTTGTGACGGAGTCAATATGAATGTATAGTGACGGAATTCTTTGGCGGGCGCCCGCCCGCTCAATCTTGTGCGCGCCCGAGGCGCTGCATGGGCTCCGGCGGGCCTTTGCTGCGGCATGCGCGACGCGTCACGCGGCAACGCCTGCTCGGCGGGGCACTGCCCGACTGCAAGCGCAGACCCAGTGGGCCCGCTCGGCCGCGCCTGGCACCGGAGACGTGACCGCTCAATTGTTGCCGACGGTGAGCGCACCCTGTCAGATCAAGTGTAGGAGTGGGCGGGGCTGGCTTGCACCGTCTGTAAGGAAGAGTGGGAGTGTGAGCCTGGTTTTGCTAGCTTGTTGATTTGCAGCTTTGATGCTGAGTCCGGGTGTGCCGGCGCGGTGCGGCCCCTTGCGCGACGGGCGGAGCCCGCCGGTGGGGCACGCCCGGCGCCTGGCTATAGGAAGGCTTCAGGTGCGTCTGACCTGTGAGTGCTACCATTGAGTCGAGGGCTGGCCGTCATTCGCTTGCTTGCTGTGCAAACTGGCGGGGTGAGAGCGTGACAGGCCAGTGCTGGATATGCAGTGAAGGCCAGTGGCCTTCATCAAGACCGGTGTTAGCCTGGTTTTGATTGAAGTATGTAATGTCATAGCACGCTGGCATGCTGGCGGGCCCGGTTGAGAACATGGTTTCCGTCCACCTGTTCTGTGCCAAAAAAAAAGTAATGCGCACGCAAGATAGCACTTTGCAACCCTGCCTTTGGAGGATACTGAGCGCAAAATGCTCCCCCGCGCCTGGGCTCAGCATTCAAACGTTCTTTGTGGCGATCATACAGCAGTTGGCGCTCCTGGCCACGGCAGCTTGGCGGATGGGCGTGGGGGACCTAGCTGACAGCACACAGCTGGCTGCTGTGCATGTGAAGGCCGCGGACGCATACGCGATCAGCATGATAGCCACCTCCATGAACGCAGAGAGCGACCTGGGTGAGCCCGCGGTCGAGGCCGCGGTTGTGGATCAGCCGGAGGAGCTGGACGATGGCGGCGAGGACGCAGTGTTGGAGCAGGACGAGCCAGAGGCCGTAGAGGAGGCAGCCCCCCCGCCCGAGGCGCCGCAGCCTGCGGCGCCGACCGCCGAGGAGCGCCAGGAGGCCGAGCGTGACCGGGATCGCAAGCGCTTCGAGGCCCGGCGGGCGGGCCGGATGTACTTCGTGCGCCACCCGCGGGCGCCGGAGGACCCAGGCGCGCCCGGCCGCAGCGCGCGTGCCAGGCGGCCGCTCGTGCGAGCGCAGGCAGGCGCTGAGCACGCTGGGGCGCAGGGGAGCTGCACACCAAGGGCCTGGAGCACGAGCTGGAGACATACCAGGTGCAGACGCGCGTGCTGAATGAGAGCATCAACCTGAAGAAGGCGCGCACCCTGCGGCACTGCTGCTGTCCGGCCAGCCGCACTGGCCTCGGCTGCGCTGCCGGGGTCGGATCACTGCCATCGTGGGTGCGGGGCTGGCGGGCAGCTGCCAGGCTGCCCCGCTTCCTCCCCCATACGGGCTGCTGCGTCAGCCTGGGAAGGGGCAGCCGGCTTCCGTAAAGCCGAGCGGAACTGCGCTGCCCTGACACGCCCCCGGGCTGCAGATGGAGCGCGACGGCGCGCGCGACGCGCAGAGGGTCGCGCAGGACGCGCTGAACGCCTGCCGCGCGTCCTGCAACAGCAAGGTGCGGCGCCGCTGCCGGCTTCCGTGCGTGCACACGGCGCCGCCCGGTGTCCTTGGCAGCCCCGCTCCGGAGCCAGCGCGCGCGCAGCTCCGCTCCCCGCCCTGCCGGCTGCCACATTGCGCGCTCCGGGCTCACCAGCAGACAACGCGCCGCGGCTTGACGAGCGTCCTGCGAGTCCCTCAAAGCTGCACCTCGTGGCCGCGCGCTCGAGGGCTTGCAACAGGGCCATCCTAGACATGCGCGGCGGCGCAGGACGCGGAGATCGCGCCGCTGCGCGAGCTGCGCAAGCAGCAGCGCGAGGGCCGCAACGCGGTGCGCAGCCTGTTCGACGACCTGGACGTCGGCAGCGAGGCTGAGCTGGACGCGCGCCTCGGCGAGCTCAACCACCGCATGGCGCACGAGAGCAACACGGTGGCCGAGGAGAAGAAGATCATCGCCGCGCTGAAGAAGCTGGAGGCGCGCGCCGCCCTGAGTAATAGGGACAGGGTAGAGTAAAGATAGGGTGTATGGTAGCGTACAGGGCATTGGTTAGGTTAGGGAAGCCCAGCCAAGGGCGCGGTGTTTGCGTGGGAACTCTGCGTGTCCGCGCGCTGCAGCGCGCGGTCGGGGCCGAGTGCAAGCAGCCTGCAGAGCCGGGACATCTTTAGAGCGCCTTAGGGCGCGCAGGCGCAGCGCGAGCGCGTGGTCGCGGCCGACGCCAAGCGGCAGCACCTCAGCGTGGCCGCCAGCGCTGCCGCCAACTGGCAGGTGCGGCCCGCGGCGGGCCACGCGCCTCCTGTCTGCGGCGCCTGGGTGCGGCGCCTGGGTGCGCGCTGGAGTGGCACCCAGCCGGACAGCGCCAGGCACCGCATACACGCGGCGCACTGCAAGAATGCATGGCAGCATGCTTACATAGATGACAAGCTGACTCAATCGTCGTTGACCACATCATGAGCAGGCACGCGGATGCTGCGGGCTCCCAAGGCCGTGCGCGTGCAGCCGCGGCCGGGCTTTGCCCAGCCCTGCCCTAGCCGCTGACGGAGCACGCGGCGCCGCGCCAGGCGCGCCTGGCGGAGCTGGAGGCCGAGCGGACGGCGCTGCGGCAGGAGCTGGAGACCGCGCTGGCCATCCGCAACCGCTGCAAGGACTCCGAGGGCGCGCTGAACCAGGCGGTGGAGGACATCATCGCCGAGCGCAAGCGTGTCAAGGAGCTGTCGGCACGTCCCCGGCCGGCCCTCCCCCTTTATTCCTTAAGCCCGCCGGCGTGCTGGGTGTGAGCTCGGCGCCCGCTACGTCAGGTGCGAGGTGAAAGGCGCTGCGCCGTCGTGGCAGTCCGGGCACCAAAGCGCCCGCCGCGAGCCTCCGTCAAGCGCCGCTGCGCTTCAGCCGCGGTCGCGCACTGTGCCCAGAAGTGCCGCGTGCCCTGATCATACCCCAATCCTGAGCTCTCCCGCCCCGCGCGCGCGCAGGACACGGCGTACGGGCGGCTGCAGGCGATGCGGCGCGACAAGCGCTCGCGCAACGGCCCCTTCCTGGAAAACCGGCGCTTCAGCGCGCACGTGCGCGACCTGATCCGCGACGGCCGCGCCGAGGAGGCGCGCGCCAAGTGCGAGAAGCAGGCGCGCCGCGGCCCCGCGCTGCGCTGCCCGCCGCCGCGCCGCCGCGTTCACCTGCAGAGGAGGCTGCACAGCTCCTGTATTTAGTTGGTGACAAAGATTTTTGATAAGAGTCAAAGCGGCCAGAGTCAAGCGGCCAGAGACACGCGCTGTTCGCGACATGTGTGCCCAAGGACCCGCCGTACAGGTGGTGCGGAGTGTGGTAGCCGCGCTAGGCGGGCACGCCGCACGAGCGCGCCGCGCCAGAACTGCAAGCGACCGGCGGCTCAAGGCGCGCCGGCCGGCAGGTGGACGCCGAGCTGGCGGCGCTGACCCCCGGTAACCATAATTCCGAACCCTACACCCGCGCGGCAGGTGGACGCCGAGCTGGCGGCGCTGGCCGAGGACGGCGACGCGCGCAAGGAGTACTATGCGCAGTGGGACGTGCAGCGCAAGTACGCATTCTGGCAGGCCGACGACGAGCCGCCGGCCGCGCCCGCCGGCGCCAAGGCGCGCCGCCCTCGGGCCGGCGGCCCACCCCGGCGTCCACCCGGCGCCCGCAGCGCCGGGGCGCCTGCCTGCTCTGTCTGCTTTCGGGCGGTGCTGCGCGCAGCGCCTGACGCCTTGAAGGGTAGCAGGGCCTGCGCCGGTCACCCAGCGGCATGCCCGGCGCGCGCGCGCATGCAGCACTCTGTCTCCACCATGTCAGCATGGCCGTCTGCGGCGCTCGAGGTCACCAGCTTTCGGTTGGTTCCGAGAGAGAGTGCGCGCGCTTAATGTGTGCGCTATGCCCGAGCGCCGCTGGAACAGACGAGCGCCGGGCGCGCAGGGCAAGCAGGCGCCTGGGCCGGCGCCCGGCCCGCCGCAGCGCACGCCGCAGGACATCATCGCGGAGGCGCTGCGCGAGGCGCAGGAGGAGGCCGCTGCCAAGGCGCGCATCTAACCCTACCCCAAACCTAACCTATACCCTCACTGAGGAGAACGTGCAGGGCCTCCCGCTGGGCGCGCTGCGCCCGCCACTGCTGCGCCCGCCTGCGCCTGCACACCCTGCGCAGGCGATGTCGCGGAGGCAGTATGGCTGATGGCCGTCTGTAGGACTGGCTGTCAATGCACTGAGAACCAAACTTGACAGCCTCATCGCGCCGTGCAGCGTGCCGCAGCGGGCGGCGGCGGCAAGGCGGCCGGCGCGGCCGCGCCAGCGGCGGCGCCCGCGGAGAACGGCGCGCCGGCAATGGCGGGGGCGGCGGCCGCCGCGGCCGCGCCCGCGCCCGTGCCGGCCGGCCCGCGCGCGCCCATTGTGGTCCCGGGCGCAGAGGCGATGGCAGCGACAGACGTGGCGGGCGAGCGTGCGCGCGCGGCGAGGCGTCGCGCGCGGGAGGCCACCGAGGCTGCGTCCGCGCGCGCGGCCGCCGCACTGCCCGACCTGGGCCGCGACGAGCCGTTCGTGCCGCCGAGCGCCGCGCTCAAGACGTGCGGGCCCGTCTTATGAATGAGCGAGAGTGATGTGCGCCCGTGCATGTCTGGGCAGCTGTGGCGGCTGCAGCGCTGCTCCAAAACAGGCGGCGGTGCGGCCGTCATGATGGTCTAAGCCTACGCGTCCACAATGTACGCTTGTCCACGCTTGTGCCACCTGCCGTCAGCTGTGCGGACAGGGTCGTGCCCCAAGCGGGGGGGAGCTGAGAGTGTTTGGCAGCCGGAGCGCTGGCGCGCACCGGAAGCGCGCTGGGGAGAGCAGCGCCCACGCTATTCACGCCTGCATGCCTGTACCGGCAGACGACGTGCTTGCGCGCCGAGCAGGCCGAGGCGCACGCACGCGCAGGCACGCGCATAGCCGGCGACCGAGCATGCGGTGGATAGTATTTAGGGTTAGGGTTGGAGCCGTGCTGCAGGGGCACGCTCCGGCCACAAGCGCGACCGCGGGCCTCTCACTGCCCGGCGCGCGGCAGGGAGGTCGTGCTGAGCGCGGAGGAGGCGAAGGCGCGCACGCGCGAGCACAACGAGGCGGCCGCGCGGGAGGCGGAGGCGCGCCGCAAGCGCGCCGCCGACAAGAAGGCGCGGCTCGCGGAGGCCAAGGCGCGCGCCGCCGCCGAGGCCAAGGCGCGCGCGGCCGAGCCGGCCAAGGTGGGCCGCCCGCCAACTGGAGTGAGGGCTAGGCCAGGGGTTTGGGCTGGCCGGTACACGAAGTTGTTGTGGCGCTGTGTCCGCTGTGAGCGCCTGGCTTGCCGGCAGGTGTGGGCGACAGCATGGGAAGCCCTTGTATGGCAGAGCCTGGGGGTGCCCAAGCCTGATACAAACAGTGCACACGCACTTCAAGTGCATGACTTGAAGCAGGATGGCGGTGGGTCCTCCTGCACCCGGGAGTGCCGGCTGCGTGCAGAGCATCATGCACTCCACCCCCGGCGATTCCGCTGCTCTTTGCAAAGATGCCAGCGTGCCTCGTCAGTCTGTGTATGCGGCCTGGCCCAAAGATCCGCGTCGTGCGGCCGCGCAGGAGTCCGCGCAGGCCAACGGCGACGGCGACGCAGCGGCGGGCGGCGGCCCTGCGGCGGCCGAGGGCGAGGAGGCGCCGGCGGCCGCGAGCGTGGCGGCCGAGCCCACGCCGGCCGCCAAGCCGGCGCCTTTGGCGGCCGCCGGCCAGCAGGCGCGCTGCAACAGCCTGCGTGCACGCCGGATGCGCTGCAAGTGGCTGCGCCTGGTGTGTGGGCTAGGGTTGCCTGCTCGCCACCGTGCTCCATGCCAAGCCGGCACAGCGTTCGGCGTCTCCAGCACCGCAACTCAATCTGCTGCGCACGCCTGACGCGACGCCGCGCTTGCGGGCAGACGGGCGCCGCGAACAGCGCGCATGGAGACAACAATGAAACAAAACGCGGGCGCCCCGCAAGCGGGCACCGCCGGGCGCGGTATCGCTGCGCGCTGGGGCAGGCGGGGGCTGCGCACTGCCTTCCCTAGCCTTGAGTGCGTGAGCGGCGCTGCGCGCGGCGCAGGCCAAGAAGGCCAAGAGCGCGGCCGTGCCCAAGGCGCGCATGGTGCCCAAGGCGCGCAAGGGCTGGCAGCGCCACCTGCCGCGCGACCCGTACGTCCAGGCGCGCGCCTCCTGCCGCCCCGCGGCTCCCTCGCCCGTGCTTGCGCACTCTGAGCACCCCAAGCATACCCTGAGCAATAATCGCACCACCCCGTTTATGAGAGGCACCCTTGAGCCAGCCGGCGCGCGTAGCTTACCCGCATGGCTTGTGTGACTCTGTGACCCGCGCCTGAGCTTTGCACGTTTCGCAGCCCTGTTTGCGTAATGCATAGCCATCCTGGTTCAGCGCCATCAAGTGCGCACGGCGCGCAGATGGCGCTGGCGGCCGTGGCCGTGGCGCTGCTCGCCGCGCTGACGTACCAGGCGTTCCGGGTGCTGTCGTAGGCGCGGCGCGGCGGTCTTGCCTTGCGCGCCGTGCGTGCTGTGCAGACCCGGCCGCGCCCGGGGGTTGGCCGGCGGGGTCGGCTGGCGCTGCGCAGGCATGTGTGGGGGGCGCGCTGTTGACAAGCGGGGCCTTGCGGGGCAAAGCGGCAGCAGGGTCAGAGGTGGGGGGGCGGGGGAGCGGGGTGTCCGACCGCCGTGACTCCACCTCTGCATACTGCGCGATGAGCTAAATCATGGGATAGCTAATATAGGATGTGCGCAGCGTGCACAGTAGGCGCGGGAACGTTCACTAATGTTGTCGCTGCCAGCACTGGACAGGCACTGGGACTGCGATGACGTAGCACATTAGCCACATCGAGCGTTGCCAGGAGCCCAGGAGTTGGCGTCTCAGAGTTGCCGTGCGGTGGCCAAAGCTGACTAGCAGGCAGGGGGTGCAAAGCTGACTTGCAGGCAGGACTGCCCGGCCTTGTGATGTGTGGGGCAGGGGCAGCTGGCGGCTATTCGGCTGAAACAAGGGATTGAGCCCCTGCGCAGCAAGTATGGGTCGATGACAGGCGCTCGCGCTAGCGCTGGAAGGCCCTCTGCATGGCAAGGTGAGACCAGCGGCACGAATGGCGGGCCTGGCAGCTAATTTTGCTCAAGCCTATCACACTTGTCAGTTACGTCTTGCATGCGCTGCATGCGTGCGGCATGCGTTGCCTCGAGGCCATACTTGCAGGTGTACGGGCCACTGGTTATTGCTTCTAATAGCAGATGTTGAGCTGCGTGAAGTGAAGACCTGTAACAGCGGTCGATGCAAGTCGATGTGTTGCAGTGCACGGCTAAGTCAGCGTCCGTGGCAACCTGCCTTGATGCCCATGCTGCACACACGCTCTCGCAGTTACACTTCAACACTTCTCAGCACTTTTGTCTTGCCCAAGATGCTTGCAATCGAGACTCTTTACGAGCAGGGTCCCTGTGCAGCAGAATCAACAACGTCACGCGCAAAGCGCTTGGCCAGGCAAGGCTATCAGAGCACGCACTCAGCCGCCAGTCGCTGCCGCTGCGGACGCCGTCAGCTGCGCCTTGAGCCCGTACACAACAGAGATGGACGCCGTCACCGCCTGCTCGCCGATGCTCGCCACCCGGGCGAGGCCGGCGTCCACCGGGCCATCTGCGCAGCGTCACACATGTGAACCCCCCGGGGGTTGGGCTCCCAAACTAGGTGTGGCTGCGGGGCTTGCGCACATGTCTGCTGCATGCAGAGCTGTGAGCGCCAGGCTGAGATTGTGCATGGGGAAGCCACCGACAGGCTCACATGCATGCCTCTGATGACAGGGAAGGTGCACCCGATGGCCCCTGGTGTGAGGCACTGCTGCGCACATGAACGCGTGTGGTACACAGGCGTGCCTCCCGGCAAGCACGTGCAAACTTGTCTGCGCCCCTGAGCACCGCTCCGCCTCGCAAGCGTGGGGCGCACCGTCGCTGCTGCTGTAGCTGCCCACCGGGGCCACCAGCACGGACGACTCGCGCAGGCTCACGACGCTCCCCAGCTCAGTGCCCGCTGCCTGCGCGCGCTGCAGCAGTGGGATACCCCAAAAATGAGCGCTTGCATGCAGCCGGCCCACCTTGCCTGGCCCTCCGTTGCTCGTCAGGCATGTCACGGTTCCCAGCGCGAGCAGCTCACGCAATTGCCAGATGTCCGCCGCCGCGTCTGAGGTGAAGGTGCAAAGTCACAGGCATGCCTGCTTGCAGTCAAGCAGCAGGGCCGGCCGCCCACCTGTGCGTAGAGCCGGGCGGTGCCAGCGGCGTCCTGCGCAGCCTTGTTGCGGGCGGTCTTGGTCAAGTTCTTCGTCGTTGCCGGCGCCAGGCCGAACTGCGCGCGCCGGCAGGCCCCGGGTCAGCCGGCAGAACTGCCGCCACCCGGCGCGTCTTCACGCAGATCAGGCAGCCCAGCATGCATGGCAAGCCCCTGGCTTGCAGCCTCAGCTCTGTATAAACATGCAGTGGGGCAGTCTGATGTCATCCGGCACGTCAAGACAGCCCCGCCGTACGGGCAGCGTCAAAGCGGGCCTGACGCTCCCGCGCGAGCATATGCGACGCCGTCAGGGGCTTCATGCTAGCGCAGCCGCCCAGCGGCCGTGCGCGGCGGAGGGGCCGCTGTGGCCGGCCAGCGGGCGGGCGGGGCGGGCGCGCACGCTGATGGTGGAGATGGTGGCGTCGCCCGTCTTCACGATCGCGTCCACCACGCCGGCCAGCGACTGGGCCGTCACGTTGCTGCGCGCGCGCCGCCCGGTCACGGGGGCCCAGGCGGCCTGCCAGGCCATGGGGGCAGGCACGCGCTTGCACGTGCAAAGCACGCCCACTAGCGAGTCAGCGTCGCAGCCTTCAATAAGCAGCATGGCCTGCCACATAACAAGGGCAAACACGGGCGCTGGCACATGCGGGGCACGCAAAGTGGCACGCAATGTGGCGAGTCAGGGTTGCAGCCGCAAAGAGCTTTTTGCAAGATAAGAAGTCAGCGTTGCAGACTCGCTAAGCTACCTCAAGCTGCTCATGTCGCAGGCCCCGCACAGGGCTGACCATGCAGTCATAGGCGGTGCCAGCGACCTTGAGGCTTGTAATGACTCAGCGGGCAACCCCTGGACTGTGCCGATGCGCCATGCACACCCATGCAGTGCAGTTGGGCGGGATCCGTTATTGGCCCGTGTCGCTGAGCGGGGCCAACAGGCGGCCCGCACCCAATGTACACACGAAGCGACTGCGTGACCTTCTGTCCATTGTTGTCATTCTTCTTTGTCACGCTGCGCGCGGGAGCACAGCCCATCACGGCAAGTGGGCTCCACCTCACCACAGCTCGCCAGGAGTCATGCAGCGCACACCGCACGCATGCATGCCAGCCACGCTGCACCAGGGACACGGGGCCGCCGCGGAGCGCGCGGTCAGGCCCGCGCCTGTTGTACTGGGTGTCGGGCGCAACGGACAGGCTGGTGGTCTGCACGCTGAACGCGCTGGTGCCCAGGTTGGCCTGGCGCGCCCGCACAGCCGACCTCAGCGGCGAGGAGCGGCCTCAGCAGCGAGGCGCGGCCTGAGCGGCAGGGGGTCGGCGCGGTGCGCACAGCCAGAGCGCCGCAGGCGCGGGGCACCGCAATGCACCGCACCTGGGCGAGCGCGGACACGATGCTGTTGACCGCGTCCGACACATTCCGCCGCGCGCTGCTGGCGAGCGCGCCCGTCTTGCTCACCGAGCACAGGATCTGCGCGCGGCGCGGTGGCAGCTTCACGTCCGCTGCTCGTTCTGAGCGCCTGCTTCGGACAGTGCAGCCACACAGTGCTGGCAACAGCCTGGCGTGAACGCACCCCGGTGTGGGCCCTCCTGCATGCAGGCTGCAGGCAGGTGGCAATGTGCACTTTCATGATCAAGCAGGCTGCCGGGTTGCAGCCGACTGGGGAGGCCGCGCACGCTGACGGTGTCAGAAGGGGCCTGGATCCGGCCGTAGCCGGTGACGTTGACGTTGGCCGGGGCCGCGCTGCAGCATGCGGTACCTACAACCAAGAGAGCCACCAGGAGAGAGCCTGCGTGCTGGATCGCCATTGCAGTGATCGCTGTATCGTCGCGCTTCAGCACGTATGTGCGCAACCCGGCTAATTTGACCTGACGAACCTGCCCTCGACCTGCCCTTGCGCTCTATCTGTGCAGATGACCAGCTGGAGCGAGAGCGCCAGTCCCTGCACACTTCGCTGCTGCCCACAGCCATAAGTATGGCTCGCAACGTTCTGGCCCTGATCTTGGCGATCGCCTGCATGCACGCTGCCCACGCGCAGAACGCCACCGAGCGCACGATCACCGTCACAGGCAACGGCGCGTTGCAGCGGCAGTCGGACACAGCCACGGTACGACCGCCCGTGGGTTGAGCCAGGCCCCCAGGGGCCTGCAGCCCCGGGCTCTGTCTCAGTGCTACACTGCCGCCTCCGGCACGTCAAGCTTCGTGCCTGTCCCTGTAGTGATCAGGCGCCACAGCTGTGCTCTCAGGCTGAGCGACTGAAGCGCCCGGCTTGCTGCCGCGCGCACGTCCCTGGCTTGCACTGGGTCTGAACCCGGGCGCTGGCGCCGCGCAGGTGTCTGTGCAGGTGTCCAACACACAGAAGCTGGCCTCAGACGCGCGGCAGAATGTGTCCGCCACGGTCTCGTCCATCCTCTCAGCGCTGAGCAAGGTGATCCGCAGCTGCCACGCATGCCTGCCTGCCAGCCCCGCGCCAGGCCAGCCTGCTGGCTCGAGGACCAGCGCGGCCAGCTCCCAACGCTGCAGCGCGCGGCACTCGCTGCGTTCGTGCGGTGCTGGCCCCAGACGGCTGCCGCGCGCTGCAGCAGCGCCTCACCGCCTGCGCGCGCGCCCCAGGAGTATGGCAGCACGGGCTCCGTCGCCGTCACCACGGCCTCCCTCAACGTGTACCCGGACTCCGAGTACAACTCAACGACCGGCGCGTACAAGCGCATCGGGTACCAGTTCAGCCAAGGGCTGACGATCTCCATCAGGTGCCCCCCCTGTGCTGCGGCGGCGGTGCGGCATGCTGGGTGCCCAGTCCAGCCCAAGCCGCGGGCCTCTAGCAGCCACCCACCCAGGATGCGGCGTCTTGGGCACAGGCTCCAGCACCAGCTGCGGACCAGTGTCAGGTGGAATCCCGCCTTGCCGTGGTGCATGCCCGCTCGCCGAGCACCCCGTCAAGAACCTACGCTGGGTCATGCTGGCCCACCCTTGCATGGAGAGGGGAGCCTAGGGACGCTCCGCGCCTGATGCGCTCACATTTTGCCCGACAGACCCAGCGCCACGAAGCAACAAGCTGGGCGCCCGCTGTGCTCGCTGCATTTGCGCGACCAGCAGCCCGCACGCCTCCCACGCATGTGGGTTTCCAGAGCCACAGGCCGGCGCTCGTTTGCCTCGCCCTGCACCTGCGCCGCCCGCAGCGCCCGTCGTGAGCGGCCGGCCGCGGGTGCGGCGCGCAGGAACGTGACCACTGCGCTGCTGTCGGGCGTCATCGACGTGGCCGTCAACCAGGGCGAGGACGTTACCATCACCAGCATCTCCGTGCGCGCCCCGCCTGCACCCCATGACTATAGGTTTAGGCTAGGGCTTGGGTATGTGATAGGGCGCAGCGGCACTAGCAACATGCATGAGCCTTCCTTCCTTCCTTGCATGTATGCCTCCGTCGGCGTTGACGCTCCTGCACGCGGTCACGGCCTTCCTGCATCCTCCTGACAAGCAGCAAAAAAAGTGAAGGAGGCAGCTGCACGGCGTCGGCGGCCGCTCTCTGCCGTCTCTGAAGTGAGTGGTTCTCAGCAGGTGCCCCATTTGGCCAGTGCAACAGCATCAGCTGGTTGTGAATACTGGCTGTGGCACCTTGACGAGATGGCAGCGTGCGGCGGGGCGCGCAGTTCGGCCTGTCCTCCACCGTGAAGGGCAAGATGTGGCTGGAGGGGCGCAACGCAGCCGTCGCTGACGCCAGGGACACCGCGCAGCTGTATGCGCAGGTGCGGCCCAGGCATGCCGGCAGGCAAGCAAGCAGGCGCTGCTCTGCTGCATGCGCTCCGCGCCGAATGCCAAGCGCTTGCCTGCGTGTGCCTTGCTAGTCCAAATGGGAAAGAAAAGAGTGATCATAAACTGCCTGCTCTGGGTGCAGGCGCTGGGCGGGGGCCTGGGGCCCCTGTACAACATGCAGGAGGTCAGCGGCTCCAGCGGCGACTCCAGCGACTCCCGCTCCGGCTCAGACGCAGGCGCGCGCCCCGGCATGCGTGCGGGCTGCATGGGCAGGGCACGCAGTTAGGGCTGCCTTGCAACCTCCCCAGCATGCAATTTGAAGATGTCCGCCATGCCCCTGCACCCTCATCGAGGGCTCCCCGCATGCAAAGACGCTGCATGGCAGGGCAGGAGGCAGGCACGCCCGCTGCGCCGCACACGCCGCGCACCCTGCGGGGCCACAGGGCGGTCGCTGAGCGACGCGCCCTGTATCCGCTCCCCTGCCTGGCCCTTCCAGGGTCGGCCGCTGCTGCGGGGCGCGCGCGAGGCGGGTGCCGCGCGCAGGGGCGCCCCCGCCCGCCGGCAACAACTCCGCGCTGACGCCCGCGGTCAGCATCGGGCAGCAGACGGTGACGATCCAGGTCGCCGCGGTGTACCTGCTCCTGCCGGCGGCCGCGCCCGCGCCCGCGCCCGGTGCCAGCAGCGTGCTCCGCGCGGCCGGCCCCGCGGCCGGCACGGCGGGGCGCTGATGGCCGACCTGCGCTGCGGCCGCGCGGCGGCGGGGCGGGCGGGTGTGGCGCCGCGGCTGGGCGGAGCTGACCCCGCGCGCGGGTGATCGCAAGAGCTGGGTGCTTGTGACGACTTTGCCAGAGCAGAGGGCTGCCACTTGCATGCCCGGGGGAGGGATGGCATGTCGAGAACGGTCAGCCGAGGGCGCAGAGGGCGGCGCTGAGATGGAGCGGGTTGGCGCTGCAGCCATGCGTGCAGGGGGCTCCTGTCATGCTCCGTGCTACAATTTTCGCTTCCTACGCAGAAGTCTGCGGGCCTAATGAGGGTGTGAGGCAGAGTCCGACCTGTGCGTCGGCGGAGATGGCCGAGCGTGCATGTTTCTGACAATTTGGGAAGTACAGAAGTGGAGGACATGGAACAGGACATTTGTAATCAAATGGCAAGGCGAGCGAAGCTGGCTGTCAGTGTCAAAATCTTACAGGCCAAGTAGGCATCCACCAGCGCATGTCAGCTGCGCAGCACAAGCCCTGTCAGGGCGCGCCCCTGCTCGCAGGGGCCGCACAGGGGCACATGCGGTCCAGGGGCGGCCGCAGGCGGCCGCGCACGCGCGCGCAGGCCCAGCCCAGCAATCCCAGCCGCGCACAGTTCACGGCCAGCACCCTGGTCGGCCGGGGGGCAGTCTGAATAGGGGATCCCGGTTCGCCGAGGGCGCAGCCCAGGGTGTTGCTGACATGCGGCCATCAAAGTACCCGGCACGAGCACCAGAGACTGCAGTTTGATGCGTGTAAGGCACACTCGAGTGCCCGCACAAAATGGCGCTAAAACGCAGCGGCCTCGAGGCGTGCGCTGCCTGGCTTGGCGCCCCCCCCAGCACGCAGCGCGCCACTGGTTGCTGAAGAATGTCAGTCCAGTGTGGGTTCGCCCTCGTCCACGACCGCTAAAGGCGCCAGAATACTGGGGCTCGTCACGACAGAGACATCACCATACACAGCTGCAGTTATGACCTGACATGACAGCCCGCCCTCGGAATACGCTGCAACTGCACGGCCAGGACCGGGGACTTGAGTACACAGCGGATAGACTGGCTGTAAAGCGGCCACAAAGTTAGCCCTCCCAAAAGACGGACTGCATCGGCAGTGCCAGCACCAAGGACGGACAGGGCGGCACCTGTGCCCAAAAAGGGCGGCACCCGTGCCCGAAATAAATCCCTCGACCGACAGGTGAACCCTGGAAGGCAACAGCTAAGGAGAGGGTGAGTGACCCATGAAATGTGACGTCGCACAGGCATGGTGACCCGAGGAGCAATCGCTAGCTTCATGCCTTGCCAGTGGGACTGCCATGGAACGCCAGCGGCACGCCCGTAGGGCTCCCCACCCAGAAAACCCTGGTGAGCTGCTACCAAGCCTGATATGCTGTCTGCAGCATGCTCGCCGCCCTGTCATGCGGGTCTCACCTCCAGGGCAGGCTGCCCTGGGCAGACCGCGTCGTGCGGATATGCAACCAGGGTAGGGGTAGGGTAGGGCTAGCCCTATGCTCCGGCCGGCGCAAGACGGTCGCCTCAGCATCCCGGCCCAGGCCAGGCAGGGGCTCAGGAAGAGGGGCCCCGGGCGCGCGCTCGGGTCCACAGACTGCCCCGGAGCCATGGAGCGGCGCCCGACGAGCGCCCCTAGTACGGCCACTAGTACACCAGGTTGGTCCCCAGCTCGCACGCTGCGGCGCACTGGCCGCCGAAGCAGTTGCAGTGCTGCGGCGCGACGCACGCGCCCGACGGCGCGCGCGGGTAGGGGCAGCCCTGCAGGTGCGCCGGGAAGGCGGCCGGGTCGCGGATGCCGACCTCCACCACGATGCCCGCGCTGGGGTGCAGGTAGGCCAGGCCCGGGTGGCCCGAGGCCAGCAGCGGCGGCACCTCGCCCTCCGCCAGGCCCAGGAACTCGCGCAGCAGGCGCGGGTGCGTCGCGTGGCTCAGCTGCGCGGCGGGGCGGGAGGTTCAGGGGGTAGTGTTAGGGTAGGTTTTAGGGTTGACCTATGGCTGTGAGCGATGCCGCAAGCGCCAGCATGCGCTGCAACGCGCACGTTAGGCGGCGCTGCTCGGCCTGCCATCCATGTCGTGTGGATGCCGATGGGCGGTGTGAGCTGCACAACCCCGGCTGAAAGAGGCCTCAAGCATGCTGAGCGCTTTTGCTCTGCGCGGCTTGCCTCCGCCGGAGCTTGCGGCGCCGCTGGTCAACCACGGGGTGCGCTTTCAGCTCTTAATGCTTTGGGTATACTGTCTCCTGGATTCCAGCATTGACAACTCCCGTGCTGCTGTCCAGTCGCACCGTGCGCCTTGCAGAAGCTCGCCTGCCATATGGACAGCGCCATGCGGCTGGCACAGTATGTGTGCATGCCCTGCCACAAGACCTCGGGCGGCGGCGGGCGCCGCGCAACGAATGCCCATGCGCCTGCTGCCCAGCGCTGCATGCGCCCCAGGACACCGCTGCTGCCGCCGCCGCCGCCGCCGCCGCCGCCGCCGCCGGCCGCAGCCTGCAGTAGCAGCTGCCGCCGGCGCTGCGGGGCTGCGCAAACGGCCACGCCGCTGCCGGCGACGCCAACGCCGTCGGCGGCCGGCACTGGCACGCCAGCCCCGACCCCTGCGACGGTCACGTGGGCCTCCAACCCGCCCGCGGATGCGAGCACCGGGTCGGGCACACCCGCGCCCACGCAACCGGCGGTCGCATGGGACGCGGGGACCGCCTCGGCGTCGGGCACGCCGGCGCCGACGCCGCCCGCCGCGAGCGGGGCGACGGCGACGCCGGCGCCGACGGCCGCAGCCGGCACGGCGCCAGGCACGAGTGCAGATGCCGCGAACGCTGCAGGCGCGCGCTGCGCCCACAGCGTCCACTTCTGTGCGACCAATGCTAGCTCATGGAGAAATCCTGGCCACTTTCCATCCGTTGCCTTCATGAAGGATGGCTGGTGCAGTGCCTGTTTTGCGTAATGGGCATTACGCAAAATGGCATAAATCCAACATTGTCGGCATGCGCGCCTGAAGCGCCACGCTCGACCGCCATGGCAAGCAAGGACGAGCGCAGATAAAACTGCTATTGGCACAAGTATGTTTCGTGTTTACTCCTTGCTGACATCAGCCGTTGTGCGCTGTAGCGCCGTTGGGTGCGGCCGCCGCGCCGAACTCTGCGCCCAAGCCGGCCAACACGTCTGCCAGCACCGGCATCGCCGCGGCCGGGCCGTCAGGAGGCCCGCCCGCGGGGGATATAGCGTGGGCGCTCGGCAACGCATCGGCGGGGGGAGGCGGCGGCGCCTCAGCGCGGCGGCGCCTACAATCCGCGCTGCTGGTCACGCCGCTGCCGCAGCCACTGCGCCGACGTTGGCGTCGGCGTCTGCTCCCAGGACACCGATGGCGCTGTGGGCGCCGGCGTTGTGCTCGCAGTCGGCGTCGGCGCCTGACCCCGACACGCTTCAGGAACTCACCATGCGACCCTCCCACTCGCTGCAGTCTCACGGGGTCTCCTCCTCCAGACCATGTCAGACAGCTGGCTTCACCCGCACCTGCACTGAGCGGTGCACCAAACAGCGTTCATGAGCAGAAGCGACCGCAGTAATGCTGTGCGGACTAACATCGCAGGCGTGCGCACCGTCGTTGTGCCCCAGTCGACAGGCTGCGTGGTGGGCGCGGGCGTTGCCGACTTGGTGGGCGGATTAGTGGCCCAGTCGACAGGCTGCGTGGTCGGCGCGGGCGTGGCCGTCCCCGTCGGCGGCGGCGTCGCAAACGCGGCGGGCGATGCCGTGGGCGTCGTCGTCGGCGGGGGCGTCGAGAATGAGGTTGGCGACGTCGTGGGCGCCGTCGTCGGCGGCGGCGTGCCAAAGGACGAGGCCGGCGACGTGGTAGGCGCTGGCGTGGCCGGTGTGTTTGTCGGCGGCGGCGTTCCGAAGGACGAGGCCGGCAACGTGGTGGGCGCTGGCGTGGCTGGCGTGCTGGTCGGCGGAGGCGTGGCGGGCGCCTGCGCACCATACACCGCGGCCTGAGCGGCTTGCCCGCCACGTTGCCTGTGGCAGCCTCATGCTCCCCCCCGCATGCCTCCCCAGCTACAAGGGGCTATGGATTGCACTGCTGCGCGTGAGTGCAGGCATAAGAGCAGCACCCTACCCTGCATGACATGCATGCAGCTGGCTGCAGTGAGGCCGCAAAGGCATGCGCCTCAATCCGTGGGAGGTGCATGCAAGTCATGTTCTAGCACGCAATCTGCTGCTCAATGCTCGGTAAGAATGCCTCCATGTTGCTTGCTGAAGCAAAGGGCGGATGGTGGGGTGCACATGCGACGGCGTCGGCGTCGGCGTCGCCGACTGCTGTGTACCCCAGGCGCCCGGGGTCGGCGTGGCCGCTGTGGTGGGCGCAGGCGTCGAAGGCGATTCCCAGGCCACAGCTTGCGTCGTGGGCGCGGGCGTGGCTGATGAGGTGGGCGGGTCCGTCTTCCACGCCACCGCCTGCGTGGTCGGCGCCGGCGTAGCCGTCGTTGTTGGCGGCGGCGTCGCCATGGAGACCGGCTGCGTGGTGGGCGGCGGCATGGTAAAGACTGCCTGGGTCGTCGGCGCGGGCGTCGGCGCGGCCGTCGTCGTCGGCGGAGGCGTCTTTGCGGCCGTTGTTGTCGGCGCAGGAGTGGGCGCCTCTGTCGTCGTCGGCGGGGGCGTGGCCGGCGCCTTTGTCGTGGGCGCAGGTGTGGGCGCGGCCGTCATCGTTGGCGGAGGTGTGGGCGCTGCCGTCGCCGCGCTATGCGGCGGAGTGGGTGCCGCAGTGGTGGTGGGCGGGGCTGTGGAAGCCGCCATGGTGGTGGGCGCCGGCGTGGCCGCCGCCGTGGTGGTGGGCGCCGGCGTGGGCGCCGCCGTGGTGGTGGGCGGAGGCGAGGCCGCCGCCGTAGTGGTGGGCGCTGGCGTGGCCGCCGCCGTGGTGGTGGGCGCCGGCGTGGGCGCCGCCGTGACGGGCGCAGGCGTGGCCGACGGCGGCGGGTCCAGCGGCGCGGGCGGCGTGCCGGTCGGCGTCGGCGGCGGCGGCGGCGCGGTGGGCGCGGTGGTGGGCGCCGGCGGGGCCGGCGCCGGCGTGGCGCTCTCCTGGGTGGGCGCCGGGGTGGGCGCCCCGCCGCTGTACAGGCAGCACGAGGAGCCGGAGCCCGCTGCGCGGCCCCGCACACCGGGGTCAGCACCCGCCGCCTGCCCGCATGCGGTACGCGCCCGCACCGCATGCGCGGCACGCTACGTCCTCGGGCTGCATCGCAGGCACCCCGCAGCGCTGCTCCTCGCCCATCACGCGGCACTCTCATGCGCTTGACGGCCACGTCGTGATAAAGACTGCAGAAGCTCATATGACACCAAAGCTCTGATGGTGGGCGGCGAGCTGGCACGGTGCCGGCCAACGAAAGGGACGAGCGGGGGTGCACAAGAGGTGCGCTGCCAGCCCGAGCACTCGAGCAGCTGCCGGTGCAGGCGGTGCAGGTGCTGCGCCAGCAGCCACAGGCACTGGCGGGAGGGCCGAGCGAGGGCGCACAGGTGGTGCGCTGCCAGCCCGAGCAGCTGCCGGTGCAGGCGGAGCAGCAGCTGCTCGCGGACGACGCGCCGACCACGGCGCTGCACTCGCCGGTCAGCATGGCGCTGCTGCCGCCGCTGCCGCCGCTGACCATGTAGCAGGGCGTCGTTTCCGGCGTCGGCGCGGCCGCCGGCGCGTACGTCAGCAGCTGCCGCCCGCGCTCGGCGGTCGCCGTGCGCGCCTTCATGTACCAGCGCGTCCACCTGCGGCCGCGGCGGTCGGGTATGGGCCATGGAAGGGCGCGCCGGCGGCTGCCGCCCGCGCTCGGCCGGCGCCGTGCAGCCTTCTTTTTCCGGCAGCCCAGCTGCGCCCGGGTCGGCCAGGGCACCGCGTGACACCCCCGTGCTAGCCATTGCGGCGGAGATCCCGCCAGGCGTCAGTGCTCGTCGCACCCTGCCAAACAGCTCGCGTTGCAGTACGCAGTCAGCAGCCGCCGCGCGCAGTCTCCATGACGCGCCTGCACCCCCGGGCTGTAGCGGCACTGGGGGCTCGCATGAGCTGCACGGCAGCCCGGGACTTGCTCCCTTGCGCTGCACTGTGCTCCTCTTCTCTTCTTAGCCTCAATGGCCGCCACTTCATCGGCCTATTCTGACTCTGTGTTATTGGTGCTTGTCCCTGGGGCTCGATGGACTGCCAGGCGCCGGCGGCGGGCGCACTGTTTGAAGACGGTGTCCTCCTGCGCGCTGCGCTCGGCCTCCTGGGGCTGGTGCGTCGCCGCGGCCTCCGCCTCATACTGCGCCGTCAGCTCATCCTCGTGCGTGCGGCACAGCTCCTCGCGTTGTTGTGCTGGCACCTGCGCGCGGCGGCCGCGGCTGCTCGACGGCCGCTGCGTGGCTATGCTGGCCGTGCTACAGCACGCAGCTGGAAGCGCTACAGTGCGCTCCTCACTGCCCCGCGCTGCCCAGGCAGAGTCAGGGACCTCCAACAGAGGGCTCCGACGTGCTCCTCCTGCAGCAGGAGCCCTGGGCGCTTGGCACGTCCCAAGTAGCGGCTGTAGCTCTACCGACACCCGCCCCTCGCCAGGGGTGTGCACCTGCGCAGGGCCCGCACCTCCGCAGGCACGCACAACCCGAAGCCCGCGCCGGGCGCCGACGCATGGCAGACGAGCGCCGCTCGCCGCAGGAACACATAGCCCAGCGGCAGCTGCGTGAACCCGTGCGGCGCCTCCCAGTCGCGGGCTAGCGGCGCGCAGGCAGCCGCGCCCTCGCTTAGGGCGCAGCCCTGGCACAGCTCTGCAGAGCGTTCCTGCCCCCCTGCGCACCATCAACCACTTTTTACGGTGCTTCATAGAGTGCTGGCCGAGGGGGAGCCGGGATGGCAGCCAGCACAAAGCAGGCGCGTCAGCTCACCGAGCTCTGCCGACGCCCAGCCCGAAACCAAGGCCAGGAGCGTTGCGGTCAGTACGGCAGATCTCATATGAACAGTGCCGCGCCGGTCACCGCCACTGCTTCTCCGAGCATGCTAGCTCCGCTGCCCCTCGCCGCGCGCTCCGCTCGCTCGTCCCCGCGCAAGCTTGAGCAGTGCTTTGTAGCACCTTCCGGTCGTGCACAAGTATCGGGCGTACACCAGTTGGGACGAGTTGATGGCCCGGACAGGTCGGTTGCGGCGTATGAAACTCAGCTGTCGAAATCAGGTGTACGAGTCATCACCCTAAACCGCAGGGCTTACTATGTGCGCCTGTGGCGAGAAGCAGCAGCAAGGTTGGAGGAAGCGGGACAGGGGGCGACGGGGTGTTTGCTGCAGGCGGCGCCGCAGCATGCTCGTGTCCTGGGGCAATGCCGATGCGAGCTTCTGGATGACTCTGTTTGGGCGCATACTGGCCACGGTGCGCCGCTATGTCCGTGTACAAGCCATAGCCTTTGGTTGACAGCGCCACCGCAGAATCCTGAGGTTTTGAGCTGCGAACGCGCCCGCGGCCTGAAGCTCGTTTTTTAAATGCAGGGAGGCGCGCTCACCGGCTTGGTCATCACCCTCATCTACGTATTCCAAGAGAAGCTGGTGCACCCCCCGCCGCTGGCAGCTCCGATCGAGGCCGGTCGTCGAGCGCGCGTTGCGTGCAGCCTGCCCCTGCGCCACTCACGGTCGGGATGCTGGGCGGCGCGCCGCGGCAGATATACATCCCGCGCATTCCGGGCGTCCCCAACACCTTCCCCTACCTGCCCGACAAGTTCGGCCTGGACTTTGAGGTGCGCGCGCCCCGCACCGTCGCCGCTCACCCGCCGCCGCCTGGCGCCCCACTCGCGTGCGCCTGCCAGGACAGCGTCCCTGCTGCGCGCGTGCTCCGCCCGCACTGACGTGACCTCCACCTTCCCACTGCCCGAGTGCCCCCGAGCGCCTCACGCGCGCCCCGCCTGGAGGCAGCCCAGGCCCCAACGCCCCGGGTCCGCGCCAGCCCGAGCGGCCCCCCCAGCCGGGCCGCGCGCCGACAGGATGTCTGGCTCACCGCGGAGGACGGCACGAAGCTGCACGCCTGGTACCTGCACCCGCGCACGCTGCCCAGCGCGGCGCAGCGGCGCGGCCGCCCGGCGGTGCTGTTCCTGCAGGAGAACGCGGGCAACATGGCGCTGCGGCTGCCCTTCCTGCGGCTGCTCGCGCGCTACCTGGACGCCTCCGTGCTTGCGCTCAGGCCCGCGCGCCGGGCGCCCGGGTCTAGGGCCCTGCCTCTAGGCCCCTGCCTCTTGGGCCCGGCATCCTGAAAGGCGGGCGTTGGGTGCCGCATGCAAGGCTTGCATGCGCTGCAGCCGCCCGCTTGCGCCGGCGCTTGCGGCCAGGCGCTGTTGCGTGCCTGCACGCGCCCAAATCCCTTGGCACAGGGCAAGCATGGCGAGCCAGGGCGGGGCAACAAGGCAGGGGCTGTGCAGTCACAACAGGGGTGCCTGCTCTTTCAGGCATTTGCCTGCACAGCATTTGCTTGCACAAGGGCGGCGCTGCCCGCGGCAGCGCTGTGCCAGTGCGGGTTCTGCCACGCCAGCCGCACAGGCAGACGCTGTGCAGCGGGCAGCGTGCGACTCCAGGCAGTGTCACAGACCGGGTTTTGGTAAACATGCGGGGCCCGCGCCCCGCCGCGCTGGCGGAGGAGCGCCCTCCTCGCAGTGCGCGCGCCAGCCGCACGGGTCACGGCGCCGCGCGCCGCACCTGACGGGCTGCCTTGCGCGCGCACAGCTACCGCGGGTACGGCCTGAGCGAGGGCTCGCCCAGCGAGCGCGGGCTGCAGCAAGACGCGCAGGCCGCGCTGGAGCACCTGCTCACGCGCCCAGACGTGCACCCCCGCCGGGTGCGCGCTCGCCTCACCCTAGGACGAGCGCGGCCAAGCACCGCAGTCGTGCACTGTTGCACCTCGGCTGGCACCCGGCGAACGCGTGGCGTCCGTGTGCGCGTGTGGCCGCGCTGGGCGGGGTGCCGGGCGGCGCCGCGGCGCCACATGCAGCGGCGGCCAGCCGACAGGGACCCTGCGGCAGCGCGCCGTGGCGAGCGCGCGGTGCGCGCGCGCGCAGGTGATCGTGCTGGGCAAGTCGCTGGGCGGCGCGGTGGCGCTGCATGTGGCGGCGGCCAACCCGGGCCGCGTGGCGGCAGTCGTGGTGGAGAACACGTTCCTGTCCATTGAGGACGTGGCGCCCAAGGTGGGCCACGGCCGCTTGAGCCAAACATGCATAGCCTGTTGCTGCCTTCCCTGGATACAACGCGGACACCGGTGCCACTGAAAGTGCGCTTGATCCACCCAGATACGTGGCTGCCCACGGGGGGGGGAACAGCCTGTCATGCAGTGCACGTGTTTGGCCAGCACGAAACCGCGACACGGGGCAGACACTCAGTGCCCTGGCGCTGTGTCAAGTGTCGGGCGGCGCTGGGGAGCCATGCTGCCCTAGCGCGGTGTCATGTGCCGGGCGGCGCTGGGGAGCAATGCTGCCCTGGCGCGGTGTCAAGTGCCGGGCGCCGCTGGGGAGCAGCTGATGCCGAAGCGGTGGCTCGGTGTGGGACATAGCTGGAGGCCGCACCTTCGGATGGCAGGCCTCGCGCCCTGCGCGGCGGCGGCCCTGATGTGCGGAGGGAAGCCGCGCCCAGGTGCTGCCGATGCTGCGGCCCGTGCTGGGCCGCGGGCGCGTCGGCAACTTCCTCGTGCGCAACAAGTGGCGCAACTACGAGGCCATCCAGCGCTGCCGCGACCTGCCCATGCTCCTGCTGTCGTCGCTGCGGGCGCGCGCCAGCCTGCGGCCCGGCGCCGCGTGCGCATGCTTATCGCATGCGCACCCTGCAGCCGGCGAGCTGCAGTGCCGAGGGCGGGGAGTGGTGGGAGTTTGGACGCCTGCTTGTCAGCGTGTCACAAGGGCCTGGCTAGTAATCTGCGCTGCCGGCACGCGCTCTTCCTCAATGGCTGACGGAAAGGGAATGCTGTAGCGCCCTGTGAACTTGCCCACAGCTGCTAGGTGCGATGGAGAGTGGAGATCGCGCCGCGCGCGCAGGACGAGGTGCTGCCGCCGGTGCAGATGCGGCAGCTGTATGAGGCGGTGGGCGGCGAGGCGTGCGCCACGTGCCGATGGGTGGAGTTCCCAGAGGTGATGGTAGAGCGCCTGGGCGCCGTTGTTTGCTGAAGAGCGCGTGAATGCCTTTGATCAGAGTGCTCCTCACTGCCGTGGCGACTGGAGGTTGCTTGCATGCCTGGTTGCAGGTGCCGGACAGACCAGAGCAGCTCTGCAGTGTGCTTCAGAGGAGCTTTCGTGGGATGTCTTGCGAGTCTTCATCCACAGCTGCCGTGACGCTGATTTGTAAATTCGTGTGCAGGCGCACCACATGGATACGTACGAGGTGGCGGCGCAGCAGTACTGGCCGGCCATCATCGCGTTCGTGAACTCGCTGGGCAAACCCGCCGGTGAGCATCCCGCTGCAGTGACCCCTATCCCCACTGGTTATGCTGTGGGTAGGTATTGCTGTTTGCATGCATGCAAAGCGTCCGCAGCACCCAGGGTGTCTGCTGGCTTGCTGCAGCAAGACGTGGTGCTGCGCGGTCCACACTTGAAGGCCTGCTGTGTGGTGAGCTGTGCATGCACCGGGGATGCAGAGCTGCTCTTGGGGGTGCCAGCTTGACCAGCAATTCAGGCTCTGCCGCACACAAGCGGCGACCCCCACTAGCAGCCTGCAACAGGGCCCGAGCAGGGTTGCATTATGCTGCCCTGCCAGACAGTGATGTGCTTCCTCAGGTCGACCGACCCCATCCATGCTGGCTCACACCCTGTGCGCTCTCTGCCATATGCTGCACACGCTCAGCACGGCCGCGCACCGCGGCGGCAGAGGAGGAGGCCCAGCCAGACGTCGCGCGCGCGGCCGGCGCCGCCGCGCAGCGGCGAGCGCGGGAAGCCGCTGCAGCAACCCCCGCCCCGCCTGGCGGCGACGGCCCTGCGCCGGACGGCGTGCAGGCCGACGCCCGCTAGCTGCTGCGTAGGCGACTCTGAATCGGGCCTTGGTGCTGCAGGGCGGCGTGCGCCGCTGGGGTGCTGTGCTTCTGGGAACTAGCAGGGCTTGCATGTTTCGTGTGGCCGCCAGTGCAGGGTCGACTGAGCCTGATGTGCAGGACAGACATGCCTTTGTGCTAGCTCAACCAGCCAGCTGCTGGTCAACCGCTGCAAGTGCACTCCCGGGGTGCTTGTACGTATATGGACATTGAGCTACGTGCAAGGGAAAATAGAGCCTAGGGCCGCAGGGTCTGCTGGTGCTGTTCAAGTCGTGTGTGCAGGAGGAGGCGCAGCTCCCTCCTCTGCGCAGCAAGTTTGTGATTACACAGGCACGTCCAGTGATGGCTAGTAATGCCCCTGCACCTTGCGCGCGTGCGGGTGCCCAGTGCGTTCAGGGCATAGAGGGCTGGTTGTGGCCCCGCAGCACGCAACATTCGGCGGTCAACCAGGCAGTGCGCGTGTCGGGCGCGGAGCCGCCGCAGGCGCAGCGGAGCGGCGCGTGCGCGAGCTCCCGCTGCAGCATGCTGCTCGCACTGTTCAGGCGGTTGGCCGCCGCGAGCGCGCAGCACTCCGCCAGGTAGGCTGGCCGCAGGGCGGCCGCAAGCTGCTGGTGGCCCTCCACGCGAACAGGGGTGCCGCCCACAGCCCGCGGGGCGCTGGGCAGAGCGAGCAGAAGCTCCAGCAGGTCATGGTCGGTTCTGCCCCAGCGCTCACTGTAGGCAGGTGAAGACGCACGGCAAAGTCGCACGCAGGAGAGGCACTCACGAATCGACGCGGGTAGCGCGTGACCTGAAGCAACGCGTGTTTGCCGCGTCACCGTCCCCCTCTGCTTGCCTAGTGCAGAGCCGCATATCTGTACCCGACAGAGCTGCAGGACCGCGAGGCCGGGTGGCGTCATTGCTCAGTTGGTGGCACTCCTGGGCCACCCAACCATCTATCCCGGTACCCACACTGGCATTGACGTCCCTCGCGAGCAGCGCTGGGCCGTCCGCAGCGCTGGGCCGTCCGCAGCGCTAACCTGGCACCTGTCTGCGCCTGAGCGCTCTGCGCGCCGCACGACCCTCGCCGCGGCAGCGGCCGTGAGTGGCCCAGCGCTGCTTGCGGGCGATTTCAATGCCGGATAGGTACCGGGACAGATGGCGGACGACCCAGAAGCGCCACCCAATCGGCGGTGACGCCACACGGCGCCGCGCTCCTGCAGCTCTGCAAAGATACGGACATGCGGCTGTGCACTGGGCGGGTAGAGGGGGACCGGGAGGCGGCACACACGTATCACTTCAGGTCGCAACCCATGCACACCAGTCACATGATCACCTCTCTTGCAGGCCTGCCGTGACTTTCCACCTGTCATATAGGGATGAACGAATGAATTACAACCGTGTATCAGCCAACTTTGGCTGCTGACGGGCGTGGGGGTAGTGCGCGCGCGCACAGCGGCAGGACAAACCTAACCCTTGCATATTTTGAATATGCAAAGGGAAGCCTCTTTTCTGACCATTGATTTACTGCTTCCCGGCGTAGGCTGGCAGCCAACACTGGGCGCTACATTTGGTGCTGGGGTCACGCCAGGTCTGTGCCTTGTCCAGTGTCAAGCAACTCTGAAGTGAAGATCTGCGCTCTGTGGAGCCCCAGGGTGGTCAGCAGCGCACCAACAAGGCAGCAGGTCTGCCAGTGACGCGGCCTCGAGCGTCTTGCTGTACACGGCGCCTGCACCAGTTTCCCAAGCCGGGGCGGCTCCCACGGCACCCCAGTGCTGGACGTTCCCTGTACAGGGCGCGCCGTAGCGTCCTCCTGTTGCGCTATGGCAAGAGGGACGCAGACTGCGCCTGCAGGCGAAGTCCGCTGCGCCCCCTGCAGCTGCTCGCCAGGAGCGGGGCAATGGGAGGGGCGGGCTTGCGGCGGGCGCAGCAGCCCACCTTGTGAACCAAAGCTGGCGTTGCCACGCTCCCTGGACAGCGCCTGTCAGCCTGGGCGGCGGCGCTGGCGCCGAGCAGCGCCATGGCCGTTGAGCGCACCCCATGCCGCGTTGCTGCTGGCAGCACTGTTGGCTGCGGCGCTGCCGGCTGTGGAGCCCGCCACACGGATTGTCATCAGAGCAAAGGTGTGCGCCCTGCTGTCTTGGCCTGCCGGCGCTGACTGTCGCGCACGCGCCTGACGTCTGGCGCGCACGCTGCAGACCGGGCCGGGCGACGACGACGTGCTGCTGCCGCCCCTGATGCCTCCCGGTGCGGCGTCTGCTCTCTGGCAGTGTTGGTCAACGGCCTTGGGTGAAGTCAAGAGCCCGGGGCAGACGAGCAGGGCTGGCGGGGCCGCTGCAGCTGGGCTCTGCGCACGCACCCTAGCCTGGCATATGTTGATCAGCCACACGCGCGCCCTTTTGCGCGCACCGCGCTTGCTTGCGATTGCACCTTGACGTGAAGCATATAATTGCCGCTGCCTAATCCCGGGCTCAGCTGCTGTGCGCTCTTCCGCTGGCTGGCACCGACTGGTCAACAGCGCAGTAGCCTGGGTAAACGCTTGACCATGCTCCCGGGTTCAGCTGCTGTGCGGTGTGCTGCTGGTTGGCACTGACGTGTCAACAGCTCAGTCGCCTGGTCAACAGCTCAGTCGCCTGGTCAACAGCTTGTTCGCCTGGTCAACCGCTTGACCGGGCTCGCGGGCGCCATGCGCCAGGGCTGGGCATGTACGTGCGCTACGCGCTGGCCGGCGCGCTGTGCTGCGCGCTGACGCACGGCGCGGTCGTGCCGGTGGACGTGGTGAAGACGCGCATGCAGCTGGAGCGGGGCGTGTACACGCGCGGGCTGCTGGCCACCGCGGCGCACCTGGTGAAGGAGGAAGGCGCGCCCTGGGCGCGTGTGCGGGCTCGGACAGAACTGCCCCAGAACTGCCTTGCCAAAGTCATGAGCGCGAATCTTGCTGGCTGCCGCTGCGCACCTGGGAGAGAAAGTTTGTCTCCACACGAGCCGGGGGCGCGGTGGGGGTTTGCGTCTGGTGCCGGACAAGCTCATGGGGCCAGGCTCCACACTGCCACCACACCAGTGCCGCACTGTGCCTCCTGACTGGAAGGAGCGCCTCGGCAGGGCTGGGCGTGCTGGCGGCGGGCGCGGGGCCGACCCTGGTCGGCTACTTCCTGCAGGGCGGCCTGAAGTTTGGCGGGTACGAGTTCTGGAAGGACGTCATCGCGTCGCTCGCGGGCGCCGGCGCAGTCGCGCGCTGCGCCGCGCTCGTGCACATGGTGCGCGACACGAGCACTGGATTAAATAACGAGGAACCGACCGAATGCGGACGTCTGCACGCGTCCCAGGGAGGCATGCGCACAGCCTGGTCGCGGGCCCACCCGGCCGGGGCCGCCGCGTTCACGAGTGTGGCAGCGCCTGAAGAGGCGGCCGGCCTGTCCCGGCGCGCAGGCGGCGAGCGCGGTTGCCGAATTCTTCGCCGACATTGCGCTGTGCCCGCTGGAGGCGGCGCGCATCCGCCTGGTCGCGCAGCCCGGGTACGCGCCGGGCGTGGGCGGCGCGCTGACGCGGCTGGCGGCCGAGGAGGGTGTCGCGCGTGGGCTGTACGCCGGCTTCGGGCCGATGCTCTTCAAGCAGGTGGGCGGGGCCCAAGCGCTCAACCTGGCGCCCCTCGTCGTCTTCTTGCGTGCGTGCAGCGACGGGGCTGCCGCGCCCTGCCCCGCGCACCGCGCTCCTAGGAGCCTGACCAGCGAGCCTTGGCGGCACCACAAGCTGCCGCCTGCCTGCGGGCAGCTTGCGGCGCCTATAGCAGCGAGCGCCGCGGGGCCACGCTGACGCTGCGGAGGCGGCTGGGAGGCTAGGCAGAGCGAGGGCCGTCCCGAACCTTGCGCGTGCGCCCAGCGCGCGTCGTGCGCTGCCGCGCAGATCCCGTACACGGTGGCCAAGTTTGTCGTCTTTGAGCACGTCGCGCATGCGCTGCATGCCGCGCACGCGCTGCACGCCGAGGCCTTGGCCGCGCTGCCGCTGCGGCCCGGCGGCCCCCCGGGACCGCCCGCTGGCCACCCCGGCGCGCTGCCCGGCGCGGCGCTGTCGCCGGCCGCCGCCGCGGGCATCAACCTGGCGGCCGGGCTGGCGGCGGGCTGCGTGGCGGCGCTGGTCTCGCAGCCGGCGGACACGCTGCTGTCGCGCATCAACTCCGCCAAGGCCGCGCCGGGCGCGCCCCGCCCCCGGCCGGGCGCCCCTTCAGCAGGCAGCCCCGGCTCCGATGCTGCTGCAGCCCCTGCCGTCCGTGCGACGCGCTCTGCTCGCGCGCGGCCGCTGCTGCAGCCTCTGTCGGCCCAGTGGGCTCAGGCCGGGAGCCGCAGCAGCGGGCGCAGGCAGGGAGGGGGCAGCCGCACCGCTGCCGGCGGCGACGCACAGCAGACCACAAAGCACGCACGAGCCGCTTGCGCTGGCATGCATGCACTCTGCATGCCCTTGCCGCGGAGGCGCGCGCAGCGGTGTCGCCTCTGGACAACAACCTCTAGAAAAAAGAAAATAAATGGGCGCCCGCATGCGTGCCGAGCAGGGGTGGCGCTGCGCGCAGGCGAGGAGAGCACGGGCGCGCGGCTGCTGGCAATCGCGCGCGAGCTGGGCGCACGGGGCCTGTTCGCCGGCCTGGGCGCACGCATGGTCCTTGTTTCCGCCATCACCGCCAGCCAGTTCGCCGTATATGGCGACCTCAAGCGCCTGCTGGGCATCGAGACCGCGCACTGACCCGCGCTGGGCCTCAGGGCTCCAGCCTGGCGCATGGGCAGGCCCGCCGCGCTGACTTGTCTCTCCTCTATTGTGCGCAGCGCCGCCCTGTTGCGCATCGAGCTGAGTCGCGCCCTGGAGGCACGTCCGGAGCCAGGCGTTGCATGTTGCACATAGGCATAGTCAGCGCCTGGCACATGGTCCAGCTCACCGTGACGACTTTGCCAGTGTGCTGTGTACAGCAACAATGTCTGTGAGGCGCTGCCTGGTCGAGGCGCTGCATAATCAGACTTACCCATTTACAGCTACATTTGGTCCTGGTGCTTTCGGTGCGTGGTAGCGTTTGTCCAGTCGCCCACTAGGCAGGTTGTCTGTGTGCTCTAGGAGCGTGTTTGAGGGGCACGCAGGAGTGAATAGGAGGTCGTGTGGCAGCGCGCTGGCCCCCAGCTAGCTAGACCCCAGCGGGCGCGCAGGCGCTTCGTATATAACCCCCTATCTAGCATGACCCCAGCGTGCGCACAGGCGCCCCGTATACAACCCCAGGCTGCGTTGTGGCGGGCAGGGGGAGAGGTGGTTGTCATGCCTGGACTGCCCGACACCGCAGCCTCAGGTGCGGTGTCAGGAAGCGCGCAATGTGCCGAGGCTCGCTGGGCTGCCGCTGTGCCATGCAGGCCTGCAGGCAGCGAGCGGGCGGGCGCCGTTGCCCTGCCTGCCTTTCACTCATGAGCCGTGTAGTGGCATGTGGTCTGGCCCAGGCTCTGCAGCTCGCGGGGCTGTTTGCATGTATCCGCCAAGGTCTCAGGCCAGGGCCGTTTCGCCTGCGTGAGGAGCTTGAAGGATACATGCATGGAGCAGCAGGGTTCAGTCGGGTGGCTTAAAACGCATGCGTGCGCGCCCCCGCGCGCCAATACAGGAGAGTGCTGTCTGCAGGATGGTGTGTATAGTGGTGTTCCAGCCTTTTTCAGGAGTCATGGCACGGTGCTCGCATGCAGGGTGCACCCGAGCAGGCAGATACTCGCCAACTTGTAAATACAGGCTTAGCTGCCGCGGCATGCTTGCTCTTCTTTGCATGCTACCACTGACAGGCTTAGCTGCCACGGCATACTTGCTCTTCTTTGCATGTTACCACTGCTGCAATAGAGGCCACCAACAGCCATGCGCGTGCGGATGATGGCTACGCGAGCGGCTGCAGCCGTACATGCTAGCCAGCAACGTGCCAGGAGCCCTGACCCCCGGAGCCTGAGCCTGGAAGTGGAACGTGACCTAAGCCGCTCAGCGCAGACGCCTGGGCTACCTGTCCATAGCAGACTCCTAGGCTATGTAACCCAGCAGCAGCAGGCGAGCATGGAAGCAGTTTCTGCGCTCGTCCGGCGCCCGCGCTGGAGCTTGGCATGAGGCTACAAGAGGTTGTGCGGCAGAGAGGAGTGTGTGCTACAGGGACAGGACTGCCGCGGCGTTCGCGGGCGCCGCGGGAAGCGCTGAGCGTGCGTTGCTGGTGCACTTGCAGCTAGTGCATGAGCTTCTTTGGGAGTAGCGTCTCACACACTTAGTGGCGTATGCAGTGGCTTTGCATGGCCACATGACCGTGGTGGTGGGGCATGCAGTGGTTGTTCGCGGGGTGAGAGGGGAGGTTGCGGGCTGTAGAGGCAGCTGCTGAGCTGGGCAAGGCTGGCATTGCGCCCATGGAAGGCACAGGCCTACATCACGATTGGTCACGCAGCAGAGGCATGGACCCAGACAAGTGTCTGTGCTTATGCCCGGTGAGCAGGCCCATGGGAGGGACGAGCGACCCATGACAATCAGCTCTGGCAGACACACATATTTGACAGCAACCAACATTTGAAAGCGTGGCAAGCAGCTTTCAAGCGCAGAGGCGCCTGCATGCCTGCCTCTCGTGGGACTCCTCTCAGATGCCCCGCCAGCTGGCCGTGCAGACATGCACACAAGCATGATCGAATGCATATACGCTCATGAGTGCTGCTTCAGCAGCGCGCTGGCCGCGCTGACGTACACGTTGCCGCCATCCGCGCCCGCATTGCCGAACAGCCGCGGCTGCGTCAGAGGGTCCAGGCCCGCAGCATACGCCACCACGCCTGCAGCAAAGGCGGCCGCCACGACGCGCGGCCGCGCATGCTCCGCCACGGCGCCCAGGTCGGGGAAGCCCAGAGCGTTGCAGAGCGCGTGTGCGGCGACGGGCGCAGCCTGCATGCGCTGCCCGGGTCAGCCCCTGGCTGCCTGGGTGGCTGCTTGCAGGCGAGGCGAGCAGAAGCCACCCCTGGGTTACTGCGCAGCGGCCCAAGGCGTCTCCGCCAGGGTGTGCGCATATAACAAGAATTCGCTGTCAGGTGTTCAGCAGGGCTACTGCACGCTCGAAGCAGGTGAGCCGCGCACCAGGTGCCCGCTGCGGAGGAGCAGCCATGTTGCGAACCAGCCAAACAGCGTGGTGTAGCCAAACTGGAAGGCCACCTGCGCGCCAGCAGCCTCCGTATGTGAACGGGTTCCAAGGCGATGTGGCATCCGCTCAGCAACATGCTGTTCAGGCTTCCTTCAGTCGCTGCCTGTGGGCGCAGTCGGGCCACAAGCCGCGAAGGAGCAACCACTGACATGTGCGCCCCTGGCAAATCGCTGCAGGGCAGCACACGTCATGCTCTGCCCTCTGAAACGGACCCGCTGCATTGAAATGCATGTGCCCAACAGCGCACCTGCCCACTAAGGCAGTGCGCCGGGGGCGCATGGGGTGCGCTCGCCATGCCGGACGCGCGCGACAGCGCATGGGGTGTTGTGCAGGCGTGCGCCACGCCGAGCGCGGGCCGCAGCATACAGAGCAAGTGGTGCAGGTGTGCAGGCTCATGGGATGGGGCGGGTCTGGGTATGAGCCGGGCGCGCGCCATGCAGAGCGCGGGCCGCAGCGCGCAGCCCTGGTGCACCACGTGCTCGCGCAGGTGGTGCAGGTGCGCCACGCCAAACAGCAGCGGCGTGGCCAGCACCGTCGCCGCGGCGCTGCACCCCTGCGCCGGGCGCGCCGCCTCAGGTGCACGCAGGCAGCGGCGCCCTGGTGGCGCAGAGGCGCGGGCGTATACTTAAGAAAACGAAGGCTGGTGTGCACAGCTCCTGCTGGACAGCCTCCGGGCCCTTTCGGCAGATCCAGGCGAGAGCGTCGCCAACGGCCAGCACATGGCTGATGCCACAACCCCCGCGCCGACCGGCCGCGCGCCTGCGCCAGGAGCAGCGGCGCCATGCACGCCCGGAACACAAACTCCTCCGTCAGCGGCGCCACCACCACGTTGCGCAGGACCTGCCGCCGCGGGCGTCCTCGCTCAGCGGGCGCGCCTGCTCGGAAGGCGCATGCAGCGCATCTTTGCGCAGCAGCGGCTCCACTAGCTGCATGTCCAGCACGTCACGCCCGTGCGCACACAGTGTGGCCTGTGCTGTCTCAACTAGTCCAAGCTGTCAGGGCAGGGCAGCGCCTGCGCTCTTCAAGAGCCTGCGCTCGGGAGGGAGGCGCCTGCAGGGCGCGCCTGCAGGCGGGGAAGGCGGAGCAGGGTGGGCCGCGGGGCGCCAGGGCGCGCCTGCAGGCGGGGAAGGCGGAGCAGGGTGGGCCGCGGGG
>JAABUJ010000168.1_pt1 | contig 142796 bp, 182 predicted proteins | sample 5559131 | NCBI WGS metagenome assembly JAABUJ01 (sample SAMN10711875, study PRJNA513366) | rock metagenome | isolation source: Antarctica rocks | place: Antarctica: Victoria Land, Mt New Zealand nord | collected 2016-01-07 | reverse complement strand
GGTTTGGCGAGTGGAACCTGAGGGAGACTGACCTGCTGAGGGTTTCTGCGCCAGGTTTGGCGAGTGGAACCTGAGGGAGACTGACCTGCTGAGGGTTTCTGCGCCAGGTTTGGCGAGTGGAACCTGAGGGAGACTGACCTGCTGAGGGTTTCTGCGCCAGGTTTGGCGAGTGGAACCTGAAGGAGACGGACCTGCTGAACACGCTGCAGCTCATCACCGCCAAGCCGACGGTGTACCTCATCAACCTCACCGAGAAGGCCTTCATCAACAAGAAGAACAAGTGGCTGCTCAAGGCGCGCCCTGACCCTAGACCCTAGACTAACCCCACACTTGCTCGCGCGGGCACCGTTGGACGTCGCTTGTTGCCATGATGGCACTCGGCGGTGCATGCTCCCATGTCGGCGCGCACGCGTGCATGAGGCGGGGGCTGTGCGCGGGGCAGATCTTCGAGTGGGTGAAGGCGCACGGCGGGGAGCCCATCATCCCGTTTAGCGGCATCTTCGAGAACAAGCTGTTTGACATGCCCGACGACGGGAAGGCGGCATACTGCAAGGAGGCGCGCCCTGCCCCCACCCTGTTTTCCTCGGCGGGCTCTGCAGCACTGGCCGCTTGGAGTGATGGTTATGCAGCTGTACTGCTCATGACTGCGCATGCGTCAGCCGTGCGTGGGGCCCGCAGGTCGGCGCTCAGAGCGCGCTGCCCAAGATCATCACGACTGGGTTCCGCGCCATCCAGGTGCCCCTGCACTTCCAAGCCTGGAAAAGCATAATATGAGCGCTGCTTTACTCAGCTGCGACAATCACCTGTCAGAGCCATGTAATCCGCTCGGCCTGGGTCAACGCTGCATGCCCAAGCGTTGCGCTGCGGTGCCCCTGGATGGCATGCGGGGTGGCCTCAAGCAACGCGGCTGACGCCGCACGCCCCGGCGCGCAGCTCATCTACTTCTTCACGGCCGGCGAGGACGAGGTCAAGTGCTGGCAGATCCGCAAGGGCTGCAAGGCTCCCCAGGCGCGGCCCATGATTTGCTCACAATGAGGTGCCACAGCTGGCTGCTGCATGGATGTGTTTCATCCAAGCATGACTGCGTTGCTCGGTCGGCTCAGCCCTATCTGCGCACGCGGGGCGTGCCCTCTTCAAGACTGCACCAGCGCTTGCTCAAGTGACACTCCGAGCAAGGTGTGCTGTCTGGAAGGCAAGCGCCCACCGCTGTGTCCTTTGCAGTGTGCCGTTGGTGTCAGTGATCCTGGCTCACTGGCCGCTGCAGGCAGCCGGCGCCATTCACTCGGACTTTGAGCGCGGGTTCATCTGCGCGGAGGTCATGCACTACGACGAGCTGAAGGAGCTGGGCACCGAGTCCGCCGTGAAGGCCGCGGGCAAGTACAGGCAAGAGGGTGCGGCCCACACTGCCAGCCAGCCTGGGTGACAACGCTTTAGACGTGCTTCCTGTGCTTTTGCGGACTCGCGCCGCGCGACACGCCTCTCAACACCTGTGCGTGCCAGACGTGCGCACACTGGGGGCGCCTGCAGAACAAAAGCCGGGTGTGGGACGGGCACGGTGCAAGCCCCCGCTACCGGGCGCAGGCAAAAACTACTTGGTGCTGGACGGCGACGTGATATTCTTCAAGTTCAACGTCACCGCCGGGAAAAAGTGAGCGCGCGGCGCGGGCGGCCGGGGCTTGGCTGGCGGCATCAGGGGTTGGTATGCCGCGCGGCGCGACCTCCGTATGCGCGAGCGGGCGCGCCGGCGCGCACCGGATGCCGGCAGCGAACACTGCATTGAACGCTGGGAACACTTGTGTGGAACCTGGTTCAGCTCAACAGTCTGCCGTGGTCCGATGTCCATAGATTTGCTGTCCTGATGCTGTGGTGCACAGTACTGCCCAGGTGTCACTTGATTCTCACCTCAACCCCAGGAAACCCGGCGATGTGTGTTAAGGCTGAAAACAACTGGCTGCGCCAGACTTGGGTGGGTTGCTCGCTGTGTTGAAGGCGTTGACGGCCAGGTGCAGCGCCCAAGAGAGCCTATCAGAGCTTTGGCAAGTCAGCAGGTGGCTCCCGCCTTAACTTGCTGATCCAGTGAAACCTTGATGCGGGCCTCCCGCCTAGCCTGCCTCGGCTGTTTCCGGACACTGGGTGCCGGGGCCGGCTGAGGAGGCGAAAACGGAGCTGAGAGCTGGCATGCGGCAGCCAAATTTGGGGCGGGCGTGCTTGGGCTCCTGAGTGCTAGGTTGACGCCCCAAAGGCGTGCAGTGGGTGGCCGCAAGCACTGCACTCGGCGTCCGAGGCGAGCACAAGGCCGCTGGCACGCCTCGTGGGCGTCCAAGGTGAATACAAGGCCGGTAGCGGGCCGCTGATTGTGCGTCCTGGGCGTCGCAGGTGAGCCGAGATGCGGGAGTCCCAGACGCCCGTGCAGAAGCTGCAGAGCCGGTACCTGTGGAACGGCAGCGTGCTGGCCGTGCTGGCCGCCCTCGTGCTCGCCCGCGCATGGGTACGTTGGCCATACGTAATGATGAGCGTATCCCAACTCCTTGAAAAACGCTGCTGGGCCGGGCGGCTTGTGCACGTGCAGAGGGGCGAGCGCGGGCGCCTCAACCTCTGCGCTTTTTGAATTGGCGGCAAGCGGTTGCGCTCATGAGCGGCCGGTGGCCTGGGTCGGGCCGCCTCCATGCGGCGCTGTGCGTGGCGCGCAGGCTGCCAGCAGCGCGGCCGAGTACGAGGCACTGTCCAACCTGGTACAGCAGGCGTGGGCGCAGGCGCCTCATGCGCTGGTGCTTCCCGCCCTTGGGGTCACCACCTCGGCTGCTGTGGGCAGCCCAATGCGGCGCACACTGGCAGCCTGGCACCAGGGCAGCGCGCTGGGTGCAGCGCACGTGCATCAGCGCATGTGGCGCCGGCTGTGTATGTCTGACCAGGTGTGACAGGTGTGCGGTACTCGCAGCGTCAGCTTGTAGCGCTTGCGCGGCGCCTGCGCTGTTGACAAGTGGCGGCCGGGCCGGGCTGCCGGTGTGCATCACCACCACATTGGTGGGGTGGCCGAGCAAGGTCGCTGGCAGGTTTGTCAGTGCGCGGCGCAGTCGGCTTTTTTGTACTGTGGAGGTGTGGTCTGCGGAGGCGGAGTTTTGGGGAGCAGCATTGTTCAAGAAGCCAGGAGCTGCACAGCTGGTCTAGGAGATAGCGCTAGAAGGGGCCACGGCACAGCGCGGCCAGCCAGGGGCCCTGGCAAAATCTTCCGCACAGCGGACCGGGAGACGCTGCGCTGCCGGCTGCTGTGCCTTTCCTGTTGAGTGCGCCGGCAGGAAGGAGCGCGCGCCTTGCTGCATGGCGCGGCGAGGCACCAAGTGCGCGGCCTGAGGCGGCTGTGGCTTTGCCGCAGGCGCTGAGCGCGCTCACGGTGCTGCTGGCGGTCGCGTACGGGACGCACCGCTACGCGCCGGCGGCCGTGCGCAAGGTGTACCTGCTGGACACCTTCACGTACAAGCCGCCTGACAGGCGCGCGGCGGGCCTGCGCGTGCCCCGTGGCTGCCGAGCAGCCTGTGTGCGCGCTCAGGCAGCCTGTGTGTGCAGTGGTTGTGCGGCGCGAGGGCGCGGCCGCAGGCTCTGGAAGTGTGGGCGAGGGTCTCCGCCAGCCTTGTAGCAGTTGCTGCGGCGTGCTGCCGGTGGCGTGCGCGCAGGCTGCTGAGCCGCCAAGCTCTGACGCGTGGCTCGCTCTGCGGCGCAGGCGGGCTTGCCTCCAGTGCCAGGCCGCATGTCACGCCAGGTTCTGTACCGGGCTGCATGCAAATGCCCTGCCTTGAGGCCGCCGGTATGTGCGACGTTGATAGCAGCAGCGCTGTGCGCGCGCTGAGGCGCGCGCGCACCGCGCAGGATGAAGGTGTCGCGCGAGAACTACGTGCGCGGCGCGCGCATGCGCAAGATCTGGGGCGAGGAGGCGCTGGACTTCCAGGAGAAGCTGCTCAACAGCAGCGGGCTGGGCGACGAGACCTACTTCCCCGACAGTGCGCGGCCCCGCTGGCTGCCAGCCGCGTGTGCTCGCGGCGAGGTGCCCGCACTGCAGCCTGTGCAGGGTGGCAGGCGTGTGTGGCTTTTGCACGCTTGGTGTCTGCAGAACGCTTGATGCACCCGTGCTGACAAGGTTGTGTCAGCTGGTGCTGCGAGTGCAGGCAGGGTGGGCTCTGGTGTATGTAGGTACATGTGCTCGTGCTTGGCTACGCTGTCATCACATGCAGCAAAGCAGGCCTGCTCAGGTGATGTAGCGTGGAGTCTGCTCGCAATGCCACACCTTGGCGCCCACTGTGGCGGTCTGCGAGCGAGCCGCGCGGCCCCCGCGCGCAGGCATCATCCAGGAGCCCATGAAGCTGACCTGGAACGCGGCGCTGGAGGAGTCGGAGATGGTCATGTACGAGACCGTGCACAAGCTGTTCAAGCAGACCGGCTTCACCGCCGAGGACGTGCGGCGCCCGCTCGCGCACACAGTGGCCATGTCCTGTTGCAGCATCCAGGCCCCGTGAGCACATTCCTGAGGCTGCTGTGAGCGGGAGCGTGACGCGCATGTCTGTTGTTGCTGGAGTGCTGTTGCTGTCTTTTGGAGTGAGCATGGCCGCTTGTCTGAAACGCCAGTGGTGTGCACGCATGGCATGGCTCCTGCTGCTCTGTCATCAGGTCCAGACGAAGTGAGTGTGATGTGCAAGCCTGGCATGGCGCCTGCTGCTCTGTCCATCATCAGTCCGACCAAACCTGGGCGCACCAAACCTGGGCGCTGCGCCGCAGGTGGACATCCTGATCGTGGTGTGCTCGTGCTTCGCGCCGACGCCGTCGCTGGCCAGCATGATCGTCAACCACTTCAAGATGCGCACCGACGTGCTCAGCCACAACCTGGCCGGCATGGGCTGCTCCGGCGGCGTGGTCGCGCTCGACATGGCCAAGCAGTTCCTGCAGGCGCGCGCGCGCCCCTGGGTGCTTGTAAGTAGCAGGCAAGGCTGGGCTGCACACCAGGCCATGGCAGAGCGCTGCTGAGGGCTTGAGTGATGCGGTTGGGCAGGTGTCGACAGAGAGCTCTTCATTGAGCTGATGCTGACAGCGCATTTGTGGGAGCTCCGTGTCCCCTGTGTGCAAGGGTTGCATTTGCTCTTGAACGGTTTGTCACAAATTGCTGCCAGCAAGGCCAGCCAACAGGCATTCACAAGATGCTGCTAGCAAGGCCAGCCGGTAGACACCGGCGTACAAGTCGCTCTGCGATGAGCGCCGGCCGACGGCGGCGCCGCGCGGCGCAGGCGCTGCCCAACAAGCGCGTGCTGGTCGTGGCGCACGAGAACATCACCAACAACTACTACGCCGGCAACAACCGCTCCTGCCTCGTCTCCAACTGCCTCTTCCGCGTCGGCGGCGCCGCCTGCATGCTGTCCAACCGGTGCGCCCCCCCGCGGCCGCGCGCGGGCGCGCGGCGCGCCGGCTCTGCCACTGCATCGCTGGTGCATGCAGGATTTCTGTGTTGCTGTTGCATCTCTTCGGGAGCACGTGAGCTGGCTTGGTGGTGGTGTGATAGGTACAGGACTTGTGCCGCTTGCCTGCGTGCCAGGATCAGCAGCTGGGGTGTGCCTGGCTCAGCAGGAGCCTGGCACTGAGAGCAGGGTTTAGTGTGCGGATGTCGTGGGCTGCGCGCGCTGACGCAGCGGGCGCGCCGCGCGCAGGCCGGCGGACCGCGCGCGCGCCAAGTACGAGATGACGCTCACCGTGCGCAGCCACATCGGCGCGGACGACGACGCCTTCAACGCCATCCGGCAGCGCGAGGACGAGGAGGGCATCCGCGGCATCTGCCTGCAGCGCAACGTGGTGCCCACCGCCGCGCTCGCGCTCAAGACCAACATCGCGTCGCTCGCGCCGCACGTGCTGCCGCTGACCGAGCTGGTGCGGCACAGCCCGCGCTCCGCTGCCAACACAGGGAGGATGGTGGTGACGATGGTGGTGAGGTAGCATGATGGCAACTGGCTGTGGCTTTGCCATTATGCGATCCCCATGTATGGGGCCTGTGCCGCACGGCGACCGTGGCCGCCACTCCTGCAATGAGTGGCCGCTGCTCTTGCAATGCTTGGCTCTTGATATAAATGGGCGAAAAAAAAACTCCGTGTGAATGAGAGCTGGTCTACTTGAGGGCCACGAGCAACCTTGCTCCTCCCTGCAAGGTGTGAGAAGCTGTGATTCCGACTGACAGCCCGCGGCCGCGCAGGTGCGCGCGGTGATGGACAGCAACTACATCCCCAACTTCAAGACCGCGTTCCAGCACTTCCTGGTGCACACGGGCGGGCGCGCGGTGATCGAGGAGGTGGAGAAGAAGCTGAGCCTGGCGCCCGGCGACGTGCAGCCCAGCAAGGAGACGCTGTTCCGCTATGGCAACACCTGCTGCGCGGCCGTCTTCTACGTGCTCACCAACATGGAAGCGCGGGTGCGCGCGCGCCGCCCTGACCCTACCCTACCCTACCCTACTCCCTTCTGCGCCGCCGTCTTCTGTGTGCTGAGCAGCACGGAGGCGCGCGTGCGCGGGGCCCGCGCGCCGCCGCACTGCTGGCCGCTGTCCTGCAGCGTCGGAGCGGCGGGGCAGACAGGCCGCCTGCGCAGGCACGCTCCGGAGCAGCGGGGCAGGCGGTCGCGCGGAAGCAGGCAAGCCTGTTTACAGCGCGCATGTGGACGGCGCCGCGCCGCGCCCAGCCAGCAGAGGGCGGCGGGGCGCCGTCGATGTGCTGGGTGTGGATGGGCTTGCCTGCTTCCATGCTAACTGCGTGCCTACTGCTGCAGGGCATGCCCGCGCAAGCAGCGCTGCTCTGCAGCATTCTAGTCTTTTGCTGCCCAGCGGCTGTGCAGGCCAGATAACCGTGCGCGTCGACATGTTGCGAAGCAGTGTGTACATGAGCGCACCAGTTGCGGGGAGGTGTGCGAGAGCGCGGGCGCATGCGCGCAGGTCGGCGCCAAGAAGGGCGACCGCATCTGGATGCTGGGCTTCGGCACCGGCTTCAAGTGCAACAGCGCGGTGTTCAAGGCGGTGCGCGATGTCAAGACCGACCACGAGGCGTGGCAGTGAGCCCGCCGCGCGCGCGCGCCCTGGCCTTGCGCGCCGCGCGCCAACAAGGCCAGGGCGCCCTGTCCGTGCGGCTCCCACGGGGCTGCGCTCTGTACTGGGTGGGCAGACTAGGGTGCGCCGGGGCTCTGACTGTCCTGGGTGGGGGGCCTCGCGGCGGCAAGCGCGCCGCCGCCCACCCAGCGCGCATGCGCACTATAGGCGCGTGTGGGAGCACACGTGTGCCGGGCGCTGTGCCCCCGCACAGTGCGCTCGTCCAGGGCAGGAGCAGGCGCGCGCAGCGCGTTTGCGCGGCCGCTTGCGCTGGCGCGCACGCGCGGCGTCGCCTGCTGGGGTCTGCCGGCGCCACCCCTCCCGGCGTGTGGCCGTGCCTGGGTTGGATCGTGCGTGTAGGATGTTTAGCTTGTTAAGGGGTGGCAGTGCGACAGCGCGGGCGCCACACGCTCCCGTGCGCAGAGGGGGCCGCAGCGGGCGGCGGGGCCCACGCGCCCCGGCGGGGTCGGGCTGCCCGGCAGCGGGCGTGATGAGTCTGCTCTGGCGGTTGGGGGCCTCGCGCTGGTCGTTTGGCAGGTGTCGTGTGCTCGAGCTCTTTGCAGTTGAGGTGCGCGTTACAGTCGGCGGGGCCCAACCCCAACCCTGAGCCGTCCGCACTGTGGTCTGGAACCTGTCGGTGCTGCGTTCACACTCCGCCCGCCGTGTACATCTGGAACCACCGTATCGCCGCACACTGGGCAGCGTGTGCCCGCACATCACAACCGCCGTATGCCACACAGGGCCGCGCGCACCGTCGTGGGCCTCGCAGGATGTGCACTGGAACAGTTCTGCATTGCTTGCCATCTCTGTGCGGGGTGTGTGCTTGTTTTTTCGCGTACCTGCCGGCGGGCGCCGGTGGTTCAGACAGGTTCAGGTGCCATGGGTGCATGCCATGTGCCAGTGTCCGTGCTGCAAAGCCAGTATTCTGTGGTGAGCCCGATTATGATGGATTTAAAAAGTAAGAGCAGTTCACAAAAAGTATGTAAGGAAGCTGCTGCAATGTGCAAATGTGCATTCACACCAATCCTGCAGATCTCTTGGATGGGCACCAGCAAAGTGGTGTGGCAAAAGAAAGTGAATACATTGCTGGGATGTTGATAGGCTGTGCCAGTCTGTGCAGGTCTGTGCTACACTCCTCCCTTGAGCATGCTTGCGTCCTGCACATGGTGCGGCACACTCACTGTTACCTCACTGTTACACACACATGCCGCTGTCTGGACATGTGCGTGCGCCGAGTGCAAGCCTGCTGGGGAGATGCCCGCCGCTGGGCACACGCAAGCTTATGCGCCGCGGTGCATTCATGCGCATGTGAGCTTGGAAAGCAGCTGGCTAGCATACACACACCTAGGCTAGATACACTGTGATGCATCCGCACATTTGCATGCCCCTGCAACTCTCCTGGCATCTGCCCGAGGCGAGCAAGCAACACTCGGCAGGCACGCACTGACGCAAGTATCATCTGCCCAGCCGGGTCGCCCCAATACCATTCAGTGATAAATTCAGAGACAGTGTTCCAGTATGTTCAAGCTGCACCGCGAAACAAAGGTGCAGATGTTCAGGCGGCGGCCCCGCGTTGCCAGAGCTGCACGCCGGCGTGCAGACGCTCACACATGCGCCTGCTTGCCGCTGCGCTCAGCGCCAGCCAGGCTCGCGGCCGCTGGCCGCTTGCCCGCCTTGGCAGTCGCGAAGGGCGTGCCGCATGTGGTGCACTCCGGCAGCGCCTGCCGCCCATGGCCACACCAGCTGCTCTCCCACTTTAAGCCAGCGCCCGAGCCAGTGTGCGTGCGGCCCTTCCGCACTACTGGGAATCTGAGTCAGGTAGCGACCGCGCATGGTATCATATGGCGGGCACCAGGCAGTCCCGCTGCCGGCCCCACCGGGCCGCTGGTAGCCGCGCATGACAAAGCAGCGGTTCCAAGGTGCACAGGTATCCTGGCCCCAGGGCCGCGCTTCGCAGGGGGGGCGCAGCCGCGGCCACAGGGCTGGAGCGCAGAGCGGCAGGCGAGAGTGCAGCGCAGAGCGGCAGGCGAGAGTGCAGCGCGGAGCGGCAGGCGAGAGTGCAGCGCGGAGCGGCAGGCGAGAGTGCAGCGCGGAGCGGCAGGCGAGAGTGGAGCGCGGAGCACAGCGCGCGGGGGCGGAGCGCAGAGCGGCGCGCGGGGCGGAGCGCGGAGGCCGCCGCGCCTGGCAGAAGATGGACAGGCAGACGGAGCAGACGTAGCCGAGGTCGATCGCGCGCTGCGCGCGGGGCGGCGAGCGGGCTCAGCACTTGCCCATCTCGCGGGCGGCACAGGACCGGCGCAGCAGGGCGGCGAGCCCTGCTGACAGAGCTGCCACGGCTGCAAGCAGGACCGGCCGCTGCGGCGGGGGAGGCGAGAAGACTTCCACATAGGAGAGCCCAGGCCGCCGCGCCTTGACCAGGGCCTAGGGATTTCACCAATTGCGCCCGGCAGGGCCTGCCGAGCAGGGTCCGCGAGCCTGGTGAAGCGCCGGCGCACAGGGTTGCAAAGCAAAGCCCTGGCACAAGCACACATGCCCTCGAGCCAGCCTGTGAGAGGTTCTCCCGGGCCCCACCTTGTGGCAGAAGCAGGAGGCGCGGAAGTCGACCGCGCTCGCGCGCGGCAGGTCCAGGAAGCCGCGCGAGTAGGTGTCGCAGCAGAACACCGTCTGCGCGCGCGCACAGTAAACCCCCGTCGGCGCAGGCCCCGGCCTCGCGCGTCGCGCACGCTCGCAGCGCTTCACGCCCGGGCCGGGCCAAGGCGCCCCGACCACAACAGCCTACAGGCTGGTGGCCGAGGAGCATGCCCGTCGCGCTGGGCAGCAGGGCAGTGCCAGACACGGCTGTGCTGGGTGCTGCAGGCGCGGCGCCCCGCCGGGCGCGGCGCGGCGCACCAGCAGCGTCTGCAGCAGGCCGCCGGGGCGCGGCGGCCGCAGGTACAGGCCGCCGGTCAGGTGCGCGGCCTGCTGCAGGAAGGCCGAGTCCGCGCCGCCCACCACGCACGCGTCGACAACCACGTCGCTGCGCTGCGCGCGCGGGCCCGCGGGGGCGCCGTCACGGCAGGGAACGCTTGGACAACAGGCCATGCATACCGCTGGCGTGACGGCATCGAGCAAGCGCGGCTGCTGCGCTGCATGCGCCGGCCCAAAGGCATCGCCGCCTTTCACACACATAGCAGTGAGGTGCTCGGCGCAGGTGTGGTGCCTGCAGGCTCGCCGCCCAAGGCACCAGAACAGGCTGACCAGGGGGCAGCTCACGCCAGGCAGCTCGGACAGAGACGCAGGATGCATGGCACGATCTGAAGGCCTGCTGAGCGCACACCGCCGTGCTTGTGGCGGTGAAGGCAACAGAAACAGGCAGTGTGACACAGCAGTCTGCGGCGCCACAGGAGACGCGGAGGCGCCGCGCGGCGGCCCCTAGGCCGCATGTCGTGCGGTACCCCCTTCCCCTACCGCACGGGCTGCAGTACGGTTAGAGCCCCCCTACCCCTACCCTCTAACAATGCCCTACCCCCAGCAGGCGCACCAGCGCGGAGAAGATGGCGTTCATGACCGCGATGTATTGCGATGTCACATCGGGGCAGCCGGCCAGCACCAGCACGCGCGGCTTGGGCGCCTGGCGCAGCGCGGCCGCGCCGGCGCCTGCCGCAGCGCCGGGCGGCGGCCGCTGCACCTTGTGGATGAAGCACAGCGCGCGCGACAGCGCGCCCGCCAGCGCGCCCGGCCCGCGCTCGGCGCCGCCGCCTGCGCTGGCGCGGCGGGTTTGCGCCGCAGCCTGGCTGGCAGGGGGAGGTGGCGGGCGGCCGCGCCCTCTGCGCCGCAGCACCCGACGGCGCCCGCTGCACCATAGAGTATCACACGCAAGCCGACAGCAGAGCCGCCACTATGCCCTGGGCCCTCTCAACGCGGACGCCCGCCACACGAGCTCTGCCACATGCACACAGCCCAAACTCTACCTACATGCAAGAGCCCGCTTTGGTGTGGTGCGACAGCCCAACAACCTGCCTCGGACAGGCACGCTCACGCCCAGCCAAGGTCGGCCAGCAGCGCGCCCGGGGGCGCGCCGGCGCGCCGCTCGTCGTCGGCCACGAGCAGGCGCAGGCGCTGCAGCACGCTCTGCGCTGGCGAGCTGCTCGCGCCGGGCGCCTGGCGCCGCCGCGCCTCGCCCAGCAGCGACGGCGACAGGTACAGCAGGTGGCTGCGGTGCGTGCAGCGCGGTTGCAAGCTGCCGGCACAGCTGGCTACAACACAGTGCGCTTGGTCGAGGGCGCCCGGCGCGCGCCTGTCGCTGCTGTGCATCGCGAATACGGCCAGCCGGTTGCCGTCGTTCAGCAGCAGGAACGAGTTCAGGAACACGAGCACCTGCTCCCATGCGGCATTAAGTGTATGTTGGTGCTCTGTACGAGCAAGATGCGTGCACAGCCGACTGAACCGCTGCGTGTAGCATGTAACTTGTACGGGGCCAATGCCTGCTGCACAAAGTCCTCTGGGGCCAGCGCGGTGAAGTCGGCCGCGCTGGCGCCCTCGCTGGCGGCGCGCAGCCTGTCCCAGAACTCGCCGCGCGTCTCCAGCAGCACCACCAGCAGGCTGCTGTCGCCTGCCGGACGTTTGTTCTGCCATCAGCGCCTCAGCAGTGCACCCACTCCCCGTTTCGTCTGTGCAGCAAGCTCTTGTGAGCGGTAGGTAGAAAGCAGAGATGCGCAGGCTGGCGCATTGGCAGCTTCTGACTCTGGAACTGGGGACTGCGCCAGGTTCACCGTCTTCCATGGCGCGTAAAGCAAGTCAGGCGGCGCTGTCCAGCCTGACCAGACAGGGCAAAGCACTTTTGCGCAAAGACAGTGATGCTTCGCCCACGGCCGTGACAGGCTCCTTATTTACACAAAGCCTCACAAGTTCGGACACACAGAAGACTTGGTACAACGAAAACAAGCAGCGATGCTCAAAAGGCAGTGACCACTGCTGCACAATGCAACTGATGTTTGCCAATGCGAGTGCCAAACAAATACAAGGGGTCAAATATTCTGCACCACACTACATGTGACCACCCCGCAGACGTGCAGGCAGTCACCAGGGCACGGGCAGCGGCGGCCGCACGAAGACCTCGATGCCGGCGGGCGCCCAGACGCGCAGCCTCACCTCCCCGCGCGCGCCCGGCACGTGCACCGCCACCCAGCCCGGCAGCCCCGACACGCACACGTCCGCCACGCCCTCACCGCGCGCGCCTGCGTCCAGCGCCACCTGCGCGCCGCCCACGTTGCGTCAGCCCAACCCCAACCCTGCGTCAGCGACTCCTTCTCCGCGTTCGGCGCAACCTACCCGCCCGGCCCCGCCGCAGCATGTGACAGGCTACGCGGCAGCTGGCAGGCTGAGCGGGCGGGCCGCCTGGCAGCGCCTGTGCCGCCGGAGGCGCTGCGGGCTGGCCAGGCGCCTGCGGGGCTGGGCCAGCTAGAAAATTATAGTTGCTATGCAGCGCCCCCAGTTTACCCTCGCCCCGGCTCAGCACATGTGGCACCTCCTCAACATCACATGTGCCAACCCTCATCTTCTCTACACTGAGAATGCCGAAAACAAGCCTATACCTGCTTGTACCACACTGACGCCGCACACCTGCAGAGGCGGCCCTTGGCAAGTCCACCCCTGCAGGCAGCAACCAAGGCCGGGCAGACATGGATGCCACGTTCACACCGAACACATGACGCCAGCGCTTATCTGCCATGCGGGGCGGCGCGCCTCGCGCGCCACACGCAGGCCGCCCCAGGACGCGGCGGCGGTGGCGCCGAACAGCGGCGCGCCAGCGCCGTCCTGCGCGGCCGGAGCGTCGTCGCGCGCGTCGCGCAGCGGCGATGCGATCACGCGCATCACCTGCGCGTCCCGCCCGCCCTCAGCCGCGCCACCGCTCCGGTTTGTGCGGTGACTTTGATGCAGCACTGGGCCACTCCAGGCGGCGCGCCAGCAGCATCCAGCGCGGAAGGAGCGCCCATGCGCGCGGCGCTGCCTCCAGCACAGTGTCGGCCTGCTCTGCCAAGCGCAAACTCCTGGCTATCCAGCAGCGTCCTGTGTAAGGACAGAGCAAGCACTGGCGCGGTCACCGCGCACGTCCTGATGTGCGACACGCCCGCCACCGGCCACCTGGCTGGCACAACAGACGGCCAGGCAGGGCAGCCCATCCTTACCTGGAGGCCACCAGACAGCTAGACACGGCCTCACACTGTTGACCACACATATGGCCACAGCGCAGCTCAGCTGAATTTCACCTTGAGGATTGCCGCGGAACAGCAGGACAGCGAGTACACAGCACGCAAGCGGCAGAGCAGGAGATGAATGCGGGCAGAGAGCAGAGCATGTTGCTCTGGCACGCTGCGAGGAATGCGGCCAGGGCCCCCAGCTGCAGGCACCTCCGAGCCGTAAAACACGAGCTCGGTGGTCGGCGGCGCGGCCAGCACGTCCACGCGCGCCAGGCCGCCCCACAGGTACGTGCCCGCCGCCGGCCTGGCAGCCCAGGCACACCCTCTGTCAGGCTGCGCCCAGGACGGTGCGCCATGCCCTGCATGCCACTAGCGTCCGACGCTCACTTGACGCCATCAAATTGCGCACCAGCGCTGCATAATGCAGCTTAGCGGCCAACCGCCAGCTGTAGAGCTTTTGGTCGCAGTAGTGGCAGCTTGCAGCACTGGCAGCGCTATCAGACAGCTTGCCCGAACGCGCTGCCCGCGCAGGCCCGGAGCCGCGTGCCTGCGCACCCAGGGCCGACCGCCTGCCAGCCAGCACCAGTGCGTATGCGGAGCGCCAACCGCCGTGCCCACGCACGCGCACCCCATGGCCGCCCGGCAAGCGCGGCGCCTGAAGCGGGCCTGGACATGTGGGCCCGGCAGGCGCACCGCGCTGCGCCCGCGGCGGCGCCGCCGGCGGCCAGCTGCGCGGGCGGCGGCGACCGGAAGGCATGCAGCGGGCCGCGCGGGTGCAGCGCGCGCGCCAGCTCCGGGCCCAGCAGGTGCGGCAGCCGGTGCGCCAGGTGCACGCCCGGCGTGTCTGCACGGGCCGCGCGCGGCGTGTGTCACGCCTCGCTCGTTTGTGTGGATGTTGATAACATGTTCTAGGGCGGCTGGCATCCTTACGCATGACAGAGCACACGCTGCCGCTCCATAACATGACCTGATGCCTTGCCACACCTGTGCTGTGACCAGTCAACCGCTGTCACCAACCGTTTGTTCGCACTTCACATGCTTGTTACCATGAATTTGATACAATGCCTGCCTGCCGCCTCAGGCACACGTTAAGCCGCCCACTGTCACTGGGCTCCGCGCTCGGCAGGCATGCCCCCGCATGCGGCCGGGGCCGGGGCGGCACCGTACAGGACGCCGCCGGCGGCAAACGCGCGCAGCGGGATGGGCGCGAGCGTGGTGCCGGGCACCGCCGACTCCACCGGCAGCCGGCGCGCGGCGGCCAGCGCCGCCGGGTCAAACTGCGGCGAGGTCGCCGTGCGCATCTCGCGCATCAGGGCCCTGCGCGCAGGGCGTTCGCCACTTCTCATCAAACACTTGTCCTGGCATGCGAACTTGCACTATAAAGAAGAATGCAGCTTAGGCTGGAACATTTGCACACTGCTCACTGCAAACACATCCGTTCTGTCAGGGCCAGCACGGGCAGTCACGTACACCCAACCTGCAGCACCCTGCACAGGCTCCATGCGAGCAGCCGCCTCGAGCGCATCCAAGCCGGGCGGGGAAGTGCAGCAGAGCCCAACCAAGCTCGCCCAACCCTCCTCCGTCAAGGCTGTGCACGCTGCGCAGAGGCGGGCGCGCCTGACGAAGGCGGACTTGCCCACGTTGGCGGCGCCCAGCACGTACACGTCACGGCCGCGGCGCTCCTTGCGCAGCGTCGCCACGGCCTCCGCCACGCCCTGAGCCGCCACAGGAGCGTGGCGCTGTCACAGGCAGGCGGCGTGCTTCGGTTCCCGCGCGCGGGCGCGCGCCTGCAGCGCAGCCGGGCCCGCGGCCTCGCGCGAGGCGCGGGCCTGCAGACACCAAAGCAGTCTGCAATCGGCACGCAACTGCTGCGTGAATGCGCTCGGTCTCAATCCCTGGCAGGCGGACTGCCTGCTGCGATAGTCACATGCGTGACACAAATCCAGCCTCAAACGCAGGACGCGGCTGGCCAGGCTCCTGTCCGCGTCTGTCGCCCATGGGCCGCTTCTGTCGCCCATGGGCCGCTTCTGTTGCCCACGGGCAAGCGGGCGGCCCAGCGAACGAGCGGCCCCGGGGCCGGGCGCGCCTCGCCGGTGCGGCTGCTGACCAGGTGGGCGTGGAATGCGGTCAGGCGCTTGTGCGCGGCCGTCGCCAGCAGCCACTGCGTCACGGCCGCCGCGTCTGCGCCGCGCGGCAGCAGGTCCGCCTGCGCGCCGCGCGCTGACGCCTCGAGTCCCCCGGCGGGCGGCCGCGCAACGTGCGCGCTGCCGGGTCGTACGAGCGCCGACAAACAGGGCGAACATCATCCTTGCTTTTGAGGGGCGGCAAGCGGTGAGGCGGCGCCCAGGGCTGAGTGCGCTCGGATGCGCCCTTTGCGGCGAGCGCTGCCCCGGCGTGCGCGGGGCCTGCGCCGCCCTGCAGCGGCTCACCACTGCAGCGTGCTCCCGGGGGCTGCTCGCCGCAGCGCGGCCCTGCCGCAGCGGCTGGCGCAGCGCCGGGCGATCCTACCCTATACCCTATAGCCCGCGCGCGCCTTGGTGCCCAGCAGCAGCACGGGGTTGCGGCCGACCAGGTCGCGCACGCGGCTCAGGAAGCTGCCGGCGGCGTCGGTCAGGTCCACCAGCAGCACGGCCAGCGCGCGCTGGCCGGCCACCGCCGCGAGCGCGCCGCGCAGCTGCGCCGGCGACGCGAGCGGGCGCGCCGGGTCGGGCGCGCCGCCGCGGCGCCGCTCGTCGGCCACGCCCTCCACCAGCGCGCCGTTGCTCAGCGCCCGGCAGCGGCTGCCGCGCCGCAAGCCCGGTTACCTGCACGCGCGCCTGGCTGCGGGTGCACGAGCATACCGCGCCTCGCTCGACTACAGGCTGCGATCCGCAGTGCAGGCCAAATGCAACAACGCTGCACAGAGGTCCTGCCCACTGAAACACCTGGTGTGCCTGGATTCATACATCTGTCATGCCGCTTCCTGGGCCCAGCCGCGCCTGCACAGCAGCTGGCCCAGCTGGCGGTGCGCGCGCTTGGCCTGCGCCCTGTCGGCCGGCACGTAGCCCGCGGCGGCGGGCAGCTCGGCCTGCACGGCAGCGCCGCAGCCATAGCAGGTGTCCGCGGCCTGCGGCCCCCGCTGAGTGGGGCGGCCGCGGCCGCTTCGCTCCGAGGCTGTCCGCTGCGGGGCGCCCGTCTGGCGCTCGCTGCGGTCACCGGCCTGGCTCCCTGCGATGGGCGTGGCTCCGCGCGTGTGCTCGCCAGCGGACGGCGCGCTCTCGAGCCGGGCGGCGCGCGCGGCGTGGCGCAGCGGTCCTGGCCTCCGGCAAGTGGTCGCGCGCGACTGAGCCACATCAGGCACCAGCGCTCGAGCGGGGAGCCGCATGCCTGTGGGCGCAGTCACGTGCAGCACGCTGCTAACTGCTTGGCTGGTCAAGCAAAGGCTTGAACTCTGGCGGTCTTCTTTGCTTCAAAGCGGCGGGAGTCCTCATTATTGACATTTAGGGGGACCTGCATTTCAAGGTGCTGCAGCCAGTATACAGCGAAGCATGTGCCTCATATCGAATTTTAGTTACATGATCACGATGCCCGCTCCATGGGGCAAGCTGTAGGCAATCAAGCAGATACAAACACTTCACACACAGCAGGCCCACAAAAGCAGGTATTGCAGGGCCACGCACTCCCCAAGGACAGCACTGCTCTTGCGCGCCGTGGCATGATGGCTCAACAGAGCATGGGCTAACACCAGCTGCAGACAGGCCCTAACCACCTTGGCTGGCCTTTCAACGAAATGAAGCCACCCGCAGGCCCGCGCGCCGCAGCGGCTCAGGGCGCCGGCTGCGCGCGCGCGCGCACGGCCGCCTGCACGGCCGCGCGGTCGGCCGCGAACGCGCCCGGCGCCACGGGCGGCGTGACCACCAGCCGGCCCGGCGCGGCGTCGACCTTGACCGGGTCGGGCTGCAGCACCGGCCCGACGCCAGCCTCCGCTGGGAGCACGTCCCAGGTCGGGGTGACGCTGATGAGCGCCGGGTTGAAAGCCAGGTGCGCAGCCATGCCGGCGCCGGCGCTCGGGCCGACGCTTATGAGCTTGGGCCTGCGCGCGGCACACGGCGGGTCGCGCTGCGGCGCTCGGACAGGCTGCGGAATGGTGCGGCAGGGCAGGTGCGGCAGCGCGGCGCGTCGCTCAGCGGCGCAGGCGCGCGCGCGGCAGGTCAGCCAGGCCTGGCGCCGCGGCGGGTCGGCGCGCGGGCGGCGGCGCACCCGATGGAGATCAGCGTCGGGCTCACGGACGCGCCGGTCGCGCCCACCGACACGCCCGTGGGCGCGATGTTGATCAGCGTGGGCGCCACCACCGCGCCTGCCGCCGGGCGCCAGGCGCGTGAGCGGGCGAGCTGGCGCGCGAGCAGGCGGAGCGCGCGCAGCGCAGCGCGGCGCGGCGCGCGCTCGGCGCCCCGGAGGCGCACGGGCTGCGCACCCGCTGTCCCGAGCCGGACCAGGCACGGCTGCACGTCGATGCCGGTCGCGCCGACGCCGGCGAGGTGCTTGTGGTAGGTCACGCTGGTGCCCTTCACCTTGACCCACTCGGGGTCGTGGAAGGTGATGAGCGAGCCCAGCGCCGGGCTCAGCTTGGTAACTGCCTGCGCGCCGCGCGCGCGCGTCAGCCCCGGCGCGCGGCCGCCGGCGCCGAGCGGCCGCAGCCCGGCCGCGCGGGCAGGCGCCGCAGGGCGGGCGGGCGCGCGCCTCCTTGACCGCCGCGCCAAAGCCCTCCAGGAAGGCCTGCACGGGCCGCCAGGCCGCCGGGGGCTGCTCCGCGGCCTGCACGGCGGCGGCGGCCACCGCGGCGAGCTGGTCCAGTTCCTCAAAGCCCTGCGCCCGGGCGGGGCGCGCGCCTGAGCGGCCTGCGGCCTGGGCCTGCCCAGGCCGCCGGTGGCAGACGCGCGCACCTCCGCGCTCGCGTGGCCGTGCAGTGCGCGCAGGAAGGCGAGCGTGTCCGCGGGCTTGTCGAACAGGATCAGGTCCGGGACGCCGTCCTCGGACGCGGGCGCGGGCGCGGGCGCGGGGGGCGGCGACGCGCGCGGCGCAGCGGGCGCGCCCTGGACCAGGTCCGGCGGGCGCAGCGCGCGCTGCCACGCCGCCCAGCGGGCCGCGGGCGCGGGCGCGGCGGGCTCGCCGCGCAGGGCGCGGCGCGGCGCGCCGGCGCCGCTCGCGGCCGACGGCGCAGACAGCAGCACGACGGCGGCCACGAGGACCAGCGCCAGCGAGCGCCTGTCGGGCGCGGCCACCCTCGCGTGTGAGTGTGGGAGGTTTGCCGCGGCGATGCCGGAGGGGCCTTGATCAGCCGAGCAGCTCCCGCCTCCTGAGCTCAAGGATTGAGAGGCAGCGCAAGGCGGGCGCCAAGGATAGCTCCAGGGAGCTCCAGGCTGCCAGGGGACGCAAGGCCAGAGGCGAGGCAACCTGTGCGAGGATCGGCCTCGTGTGCCATGCGGGTGGCCGCGAGTGCGCTGCCGAGCTGGCCGGGCTGCAGCAGGGCCGAGCGTGCTTCGCCAATGTCAGCAAGAGGGCGGGGCAGGGAGCGGCCCGGACGCACCGCATCGTGGCTCGATGATCGGCCGGTCGGCGTAGGAGCTTGGTCGGTGCAGCGGGCTGGCTCCGCACAGGGAGGGCTCACGGCACGGCACGGATAGCAGTCGCGGGAAAAGGAGGCCAGGAGAGGCGGTGCTGAGCGGTGCAGTTGTTTGTACTAAAGCAGCCTGCAGTTTTCGTACCAAAAAACCTGGGAATCCCGACAAGGCCCTGGCACGTGCTGCGGCAGGCCCTGTTTGACGAGATGTCGGAAGAGTGTGGAGCCATCGTCCTCAGCACCAGGCTGCGCCGATAAGTCTACCACCGCGCCAAGCTCACGGAACGGCCTGCTGCACCACGTCCTCGCTGCTGACGGACGCACCAGCCGTGCGCCAGGCTCGTCTGGCCGCCATCGAGCGCCTGCTACGCCTCCTCGGCAGCATGTCTGCGGCCCGGTGCGGCAGCCACGCCTGCCTGACCGTGCGGGGCTGCTGGTTCGGTTGAATGAGGTCCTACAGTGCTGCCCGGCCATCCAGGCCCCTTCGTGCACGGGGCCGGCGCCGACGGGCCCAGCGGCGCCGCCGCGCAGGTTTGTCGCCCTGGCGGCGTTGCTGGCGCTCTGCGCGCCCTGCTGCACCCCGGCCAGCCTGCCGCGGTGGGCGGCGCCCAGCATCACCGTGCCTGGCAACATCGCAGACCGCTACAAGCTGCAGCTGCTCGCGCTGCGTCACCTGACCAAGCAGCTCGAGGTGCGCGCGCCCCGCCGTGCTGCTGGGAAGGGATGCTGGGCGCGCGCCCGTCCCCGCGGCCGGCCCCGCGCGGCCGCGCGCCGGGTCTGCCTGCACGCGCGCGACCGCTCCGCGCCCGCCAGGCTTTGCTCGACCTGAGCGCGGCGCGCGGCGCGCGCGCAGGGCCGCCCCATCCACGCGCAGCTGAGCGCGTGGACCGACGTCTACGCCGCCCGCCTGCACGAGAAGCTGCAGCCGGGCGGGCTGGAGCCGGTCCTGGAGGCGCTGGCGGGCGCGGTCCGGGCAGACCCGCTCGGCGACATCCTGGGGCCGCTGTTCGCACAGCTGCCGGCGGTGCCCGACCCGCTGCTGCTCGGGGCGCGCGACATCGACGGCGGCAAGTACGGCGAGGGCCCGCACGGGCAGGCGGGCGGCGTGGACGTGAGCGCCACGGTCGCGCGCTTTGGGCCCTGCGTGTTCGAGGGCGGCTCGGAGGGCGCGGGCGCGTACGCCCACGGCGTGCGCGTCGCGCCCACCGGCCTGGCGCTGGGCGCGACCGGCGCCAAGGTCGCGCCGACTCTGATCGACGTCTCTCCCGGGCTCATCGACATCAGCGCGACGGGCGCGGACGTGTCGCCCGCTGAGATCAGCGTCGCGCCCGCGCTGATGCGCATCGCGCCGGGCTTCGTGTCGGCGCGGCCCGGCACGGTGCAGGACATGCTGGCCGGCGTGGGGAAGGGTATTGCGCGCGCTGTCGGCCTCTCGGGCGCCGCCGCGCCGCCGCCGTCGTGAGCGGGCGCCGGGGCTGCCTGCGGCCGGGACGCCAGTGAGCTGCGCGGGGCGGGGCCGGGGAGCGCGTCGCCCGTCGCCGCGGCCCTAGATGTATACCCTATACCGCGGCCGTGAGCGCGCCGGGGCGATGGTGCCCTGCTGGGTTGGCAGGGCCGCGTTGGCGTGCAAGTCAGGCCGCGCGTGCGCCCAGGAGCGCTGTCCAAAACCTGGCCACGGCCAGAGGGCGCCTGTCGTGTCCTGCGTGGCGCGTGCGAGGAAAGGTGGAGGTGCTTTGGTGCAGTGGTAGCCTCAGCGCCGCGTGTGGCGGGGGCTCGTGTAAGAAGAAGTACAGGCTGCTCCGCTCTGAAAGGAAGCACACGCGCGCACGCGCGCGCCACTCCTCTTGCAGCGACATCAGGCAGGCGAGGCGCGCATCACGCCGCCGTCCTGACCAGCGCGCGCCGAAAAAAGAGCCCATCCTCGCGGCCCAACCTGGCCCTGATCCACGCAAGCGGGGCAGCCGACCGGGCCGCACAGCCGCGCTCAGCAGCACCGGGCCAGGCGTGCCAGCGGCGCCGGGCAGCAGGGCGCAGACGGCGGGGCCGGGCCGTCGCGCTCCGCGGCTCTGGCGGCGAGCGGACCGGCTGCGCGCCTGGGCGCGCGCCTGGTCGCTGTCTGCCCGGGCAGACGTCCGCAGGGCAGGCCGGCTCTGCTGGCGCAGGCGGCCTGTACTCCTGAGCCCCAGGTAGGGGGTCCTGGGCGCTGTCCTGGGAGGGCGGGCGCCAGCGAGGACCCAAGGGGATGCGAGGGCGCCGGGCGCGCCGCGCGGCATCCTGTCCACAGCCTGCTGCTGCAGGCGGCCTGCCGGCGGCCGTGTGCGAGGCCTCGCTGCAGGACAGCGGGGGCGGGGGCCTGACAGAGCGAGCAGGCGCGCGCCGGCCGCATCAGCCGCGCTGCGCTGTCCGCCCGGGCAAGTGTCCGCAGGGCAGGGCGGCTCTGCTGGCGCAGGCGGCCTGACCTCCCAGGCCCCAGGTTGAGCGGTCCTGGGCGCACTCCTGGGAGGGCGGGCGCCAGCGAGCACCCTTGGATGCGGGCGCGCCGAGCGCGCCTCCCGGCTGTTGGAAGCCTGTGCGTCCTGCTCGATCAGGCAGCGGCCGGCGCGGCCAACGGCCAAGCTGCGCCGGCCAGGAGCGGAGTGGCTGAACGCCCGCCATTGCGCAGCCGGCTGGTGAGCCCACGCCTGGCGCCTGCGGAGGCAGAGCGCGCGGCGGACTGGCAGCCTCGCCCGCGTCACAGCGGCTCGTCTGCTTTCCACAAACAAGGCGAAGACAGCGGGGGTGCGCTTGCCCAGCACAGGGAGGCTCGCGCGCAGACCGCAGCCACCAGGCCTCAGGCTCGCTTCCGTCGGCTGATGCGAGGGCAGCCGCCCGGCGGCTGGAGCCCCAGCGCCGCTCAGAGCGGGCGCTCGCGGTGTCATCAAGCAGCGCGCACTGCGGCATGGGCCAGCCCGTCTCTCGCCTTTCGGCAGACGTGTGACACGCGCTTCGCGCGATACCAGAAACCACCGCGCCCCCGCGGTTGCCGCCCGCTGCGCGCCGTGAGGGCTCGAGAGACTGAACTCTGGCAGCTCACGATCTCCCGACACAGCAAGCACTCCGTAGCAGCGCACCCACACTGGCAAGGCCAGCCGCCGCTGCGCTCGGGAGCGGGCTGCTGGCAACGCCCCTCAGCGCGCCTGGTCCTTCCCAGCAGCCAGGCTGCCTTGCGTTCTCAGCCGCTGCTGTGTTCAACAGGCTGCGCGCGACGTATGAGCGTGGCCAGAGCAAGGACTGCCGCACAGCCTGACAGACGCAGAAGCGTAGACAGCGCGCGCGTGCGCACTGGCTCCTCTGCACTGCATGCGCGCAGGGCCTGAAGCGGGCCCTTGAGTCAGCAAATAGCAGACTGCTCGCCCGGCCTGACCGCGTGTTTTGCTCCAGCCGTTGGGGCTAGCAGCGCCCCAGTTTGCTGACGAGCCTGCTGCTCACTGGTGGCAGCCTGGCCTCGCGTGTTTGCCAAGCCTATGGCGTGCGTGAGACATCACGCCTCAAGACTAAGCTTAGCATGCAGTTTTATCGTTGAGTTTGCGCGTTCTTGCAGAGGGAGATCGGCGCGCGCCGCAGTATGAGACTGACTTACACACACAAAGCACACATGACCACCAAGGCCTGACTATACTATACAGTTGCGCTCAGGAGGAGTGGTGTATGGCAAGTAGGGAAGGCGTGTATGGGCTTCGGGATGATGCGCCCTTTGCGGCTACAATCCTCGCAAAGAATTAGACAGAGTCGTCCGGCGGCAGCTTGGTGGCAATCTCAGCGACAAGCGCTGTGTAGCGGGGCAGTGCCTCCAGGGCCTCTTGCTCCCCCATCAGCTTCAGTTTGATGCGCTGCTGAAGAGCGTCCACGAACATAACAAAGGTATCATGGAGCGGGGACCCCTGCATGCACGCACCTCTCAGGTTCCCTGATCAGTCTCCAGGCGTTTGCAGGGCGAAGGTCGGTGTCCAGGCAATGACCTTGCAGGCAGTGCAGGGGCAGCAAGTGCGCGCAGAAACTACTGCAGGGACCGGCTCGCTTGATACGCAAAACACCCGTGCCAACGATGCGCCGCACCATGAGGAGCTGCTCAATGGAGCGCACAGCGCACATCTGCAGCAGGTCGCCCTCCACTGCAATGAATTTCTCAACCGCTGTGTAGCGGGGCAGTGCCTCCAGGGCCTCTTGCTCCTCCATCTGCTTGAGTTTGATGCCCTGCTCAAGGACGTCCACGAGCATAACAAAGTCATCATGGAGCGGGTGGTCCTGCGTGCGCGCACCAACCAGGTTCCCTGATCAGTCTCCAGGCGTACGCAGGGCAAACGCCGGTGTCCAGGCAGTGACCTTGCAGGCAGTGCGGGGGCAGCAATTGCGCGCAGGAACTCCTGCAGGGACCGGCACGCGTGCCCCGCAAAACACCCGTGCCAACGACGCGCCGCACCAGGAGCTGCTGCTCAATGAAGTGCACGACGCACATACGCAGCTGGTCGCGCTGCGCTGCGGTGAGTTTCTCAATCGCCGCTACAGTGTCAAGCGGCAGCTGAGCGCGAGCAAACGGTGGTGCACACAGCGCCAGCAGGGCCACCAGCGCAACCGCCCTGGCCCGCGGCAGACACTGGGCTCCTCAGCGCCGGGCCATGGACCAGCGGAAGGGTGCCTGGCCAGCGCGGCCCGTTGGGCCGCCGTATGTGCTCCGGACCACACGATGCCACCCGTGCCACCCACCCGTGCGTCCAAGTTCCCGGGCCGGACGCTGCGCAAGCAACCCTCCGGCATCACAACATCCGGCGGGGCATGGCTGCCGCACCGTGCAGAAGACATGGTAGTCGCCGTAGCTTGCCGCACGTAGTAAACGGAGCCCGGCAGGCACGCAGACGGTGTGGGAGCCGCAACAGCTCAGCTGTTTCAAAGCGTTTGGAAGGGGCACTCAGGACCCTGACGGTTTATGAGAAAGGGCCTGCCATCGCAGGGCTGCTATCTTGGATAGCTCACTTGGCTGGCTCACTTATTGTCAAAGAACAAGCAATGTGGCGCCTACATGCGCTGCAACACTCATCTTCTTGCCGGCAACATGCAATTGCTGCGGTCTTGCGCAAGGACTGGTGAACAACATGGCTGGTTTGCCCTGCGCCGACGCGCGCCGTCCTTGCCACGCCATACCCTGTGCCTCAACCCAACAGCAAAGCCATCACAGCACAGTGTGCTGAGCACACCTTGCTGCTTTGTTGTACAAAGGCAGAGAACGCCAGAGACGAGTTTGAAGTGACTCCTCTCTGCCAAGTGAAGGCAGAGAGTGGCGTCCACGGTGCTGCGCGCAAGCGCGTGCGTGAGCACATGCATGCCCGCTACAGCGCTCTGTGTCTGATATTTGCTCGTTACTAGGCACCTGCATGCTCCAAATACCGCGCCGAGGCGCGTGTACCCTTTCCGCCTGCTGGAAAGCTTGTACTATGCTAGTAAGCATTTGGGCACTCTGTTCGCCCAGAACAGCGGGCTGCGCTTCTGCGGCGGTCCGGCTCAGGGCGGCAGCGCAGCAGCCGGCCACACCCTATAACACGAAGTTCTACCCTGCTCTACCCTATGTACCCCATCGAGACTCTCTGCCAAGTACAAAGCTGGCCTTGGATAAGGGCTGCAGCGGGGCAGGCGGCAGTGGAACATGCAAGCACCAGCGCAGTTTCAATACGATAAGCAACAGCGCAGAGTGCCGAGCTGCAGCTCTTGACCAGAGCGCAGAACTGGCTGAGGGGTGGGAGGCAGGCTCCAATCGTTATCCCCCATCGAAGTTTTGTACTTTCTCGCATTGTGCAATGAAATCTAAAATTCTGCTCGCTCAGCGCCCACGACAGACAGATGGGCAAAGCTTCATGTCTGTTCTAGGACCTGCTCAAATGCGGGGGCTGCCAGGATTAGGTCTGTGGTTTGCGCACCCGGAGGGCATGCAAAGAGGGGGTATGTGGCGCTCAAGCACGGCCAAACGCGCACTTGTATGGTTCATAACGGGGGCGATGTGTAGCCTACCAATGTACCACCGTGACATTCAAGAGCGCCAGGAGCGGGTCTGTCAGGGGTGGGACTCTGTGGCCCTTGGAGACGAGCGGCACGTGCTGCTCGGTTGCAGTGTGCTGTAAAGTGTGAGGGACAGGTATGTGCACCTGTTTGCCTCACTGCGCACAGACGATATTCATGTGGCAGGCAGACCTGCGTGGCGTTGCTACATATGTCAGCGCATGAGACCACATGATTTGATTACAAAACTTCGACTCTTATTAGCCTAGCTGGGGCTGCGTAGTGTAACAAAATTCTATCCCACGGGCTGCAGACATGGTAGCACGCTGCAGCTATAAGCGACCGGTTGCAATAGAGCAATGAGTCGCGCAAAAAGGGCCAAGCGGACCCGGCGCGCCCGCTCACACCAGAGGCAGAGCCTTGTGGGCCCGCTTATCCACGGGTCCGGCGCTGACCGGGCCCGGCGCATAAGGTTGCTCTGGCGGCGCTGCTGGCGCTGTGCGCTCACAGCTGCTCCTTCTCGGCCTGCTGCAGGTCGGTGACCGTGCGCCATGGTGACCACGCCTGGCAGCGCCGCTGCAGGCCCAGCAGCAGCAGCCGGTCGCAGTCAGCCGTGCTGCCGGGAGTGGTCGCGGTCGCACGCGGCCACCGACCTGCAGCAGGCTGACAAGGAGCAGCAGATGCGCGCGCCCACCGGGCAGCCTGTGCATGCTTTGCGGCCGACGGGGCCCTGCAGGAGGCCCCGCGCGCGGCTGCACCATCCTGCGCTGCCAAGAGCGCGCCGCCCTGATCTGCATGCAAGTGGGTGCCAGCTCTTGCGCTGCCTGCGCCTGCCTGGCAGCCCACCCCAGGGATAGCGCAGGGCACCCCGTTGCTGGCTATCGCAGAGCCCTGCATCGCGCTGGCCCGGCTGGGTCAGCAGCAGCAGCAGCGGCCTGGCGTGCTGGAGCCCATGTTTCAGGCGCTGGCGCGCGCGGCCACCACCGACCCGCTCGGCGACACGGTGGAGGCACTGCTGAGCAAGGTCCCGGCCGTGCCGGACCAGCTGCTCCTGGGCGCTCACGATGTCGCGGACGGCTCTGACAGCGAGGGCCCACACGGCCAGCCGGGCGGCATTGACGTCGGCATCACTGCCGCGCGCTTCAACTCCTGCATGCCGGAGGGCGGCGCGGATGTCGCGGGCGCGCGGGCAAAGGCGATGTGTTGATCAAGGCCGGGGACACGCTGGCGCCCATGGGGCCACCGGCGTCACCTTGATCAGGGTCGCCGCGACCTTGGCGCCCCTCGCGCTCAGCATACGCGCACGGCGTGCGCGTGGCGCCCACCGGCCTGGCGCTGGGCATGACGGGAGCCAAGGTCGCGCCCACCTTGAAAGGTGGCGCCGGAGCCGGTGGATGCGAACCCCATCGGCGACAGCGTGTCACCCGCGCTGATCGACATACCGACTTGGCCTCTATGCGCCAGCGACCTCTGCGCCGCTCTCCAGCATGCAGAGGTTGACGCGCGCGGCGGTGAGGCCGACTTCAATGCGGCTCAGTCGGCCATGCAGGCCCTCGCAGTAGCTGCAGGCCCTCGCAACAGCAGCCGTCCGCGAGGTGTCGCGCGCCCATCAGCAGCGGGTCCGGACACGTCCAGCACCTTGCTGAAGACGGCCTTCAGGTCGCCGAGCGGGTCAAGGTGGTGGCCGCACGCGCCAGGGCCTCGAACATAGGCTCCAGCTCGCCTGGCCGCTCCTGGTACTGCAGGCCCGGCCGGGCTAAGTCCATGCACGGCTGCGCCACAGCCAGAAGCGGGTGGCCCTGCGCGTGCCGCGCTCCCGGGGGCGGGCCGCCTGGGCAGGCAGGCGCCTGCGACAGCCTGGGATCAGGGCGCGCACAGAACTAGACGCATGCCGTGCTGCACAGAATTAGATGCATGCTGCGCACCTGCTCGCCCTGGACCCGCGCCGCGCGCGCGCCTGCGCTGGAGGCGCCGGCGGGCCCGGCCAAGGCCGCGGCCTGCTCGGCAACGCCTCAAGGCCCTGGTGAGCAAGCTGGCAGCGTGCCGGACCGGTGCTGATGGGCCTTCGCCAACATCCCGAGCGGCCAGCACGACCAGGGCCCGCACGGTCAGCCGGGCGCCATCGACGTGTCCGCCACCGTCGCACTCTTCGGGCCGTGCCTCTTCGAGGGCGGCGTGGAGGGCGCGAGCGAGTGAGCCAATGGTGTGCACGTTGCGCCCACCGGCCTGGCGTTAGGCGCAATGCGATGGGCGCAGGCCGGTGGGCACGACATGGACGCCGTTCACTTGTGCGCCCACGCCCTCCGCGCCGCCCTCGAAAATGCAGGGCCCGAAGGGTGTGAAGGTGACGTTCACGTCGACGCCGTCCGCCTGGCCGTGCGCGGCCTCACCGTGCTGGCCGCCCGCGATGTCACGCGCGCCTAGCAGCACGGGGCATGGCGGGTACAGCAGCCTGATGACCAGCGCCGCCATGGCGCCGCCTAGGGGTTGCTTATCGCCACGCCCATCAACAGTCAACGTGTCCAGCGCGGGCTCCAGCTATCAAGGGCAAGCAGGTCTGCCGCTGCGCCAACCACGGCATGCACGGAACAGCCCTGCGCACGTGCAATCCCAGGCTGTCTGCTAAGCAGACTAGCAAAGCTGGCCTTGGAGTCTGTTCTTTCGGCATGGTAGGCTGCACAGGAGAACACATAGCACACGAGTGCCTCTGACCGCAAAGCTCGGCAGTGCAAGCAACAGATCGGCCCAAGATTGTCTCTTTCCGCACAAAAGACGCACAGGCTGCACAGTCGCAACCTGTGTTCGAGTTACGACCGCGTGCAAATGTGCTTATGTCAGGGATTATCATCTGACTTGTAAGCACCGTGCATTCCACCGACCGCGCTGCTGAGCAAGTCGCAGGGCTGCACTGTAAGCAAAGTGAACGAGCTGCGGGCTCGATAAGCTGTGTGTCATTTAAGGAATGGCAGTTGACATGAAAGCAGCGGCAGCCCTTGGACCGCGCTGCTGAGCTGGCCAACTGGCGGCAGGGCAACCATTACTTTTCTTGTCATCGAAACTGGCAGAATGAGGCCAGGACGCACCAATTCGTAGTAGTTGCCGGAGGTCAGTCGGCATCGTGCTCTATTCAAGCAGCTTGCTCCTTTCAGCATACACATTTAACACTAGATAGCACAAAGGCACGCAAACACCAACGCAGACGTCTCAGGCGAGTGAGAAGTGGCTGATTATGCTGAGGCTGACTCAGCAGTGAGGACAAGGCTAACCCTATGAGCTGTATAGGCTCGCAGGGCTTAAGATGGCGCTTGATGGGAAAAAGTATCAACATATAGATACGTTTTGCTACAATTGACTCGGTGTAGCCTGGCATGTGTGGTGAGCAGCGCGCTTTGCCCGGCCTGCTCTCAAGAGCAGTTTCTCCGCTCAAGCCTCGAGCATGGAGTCACCCCAGAACGATCATGGGCAGCCATTCACTTGTATACCTTAGCTCAAGCACATTGGTTTGCATATAAAACAGAATACTACTGTCTCTATAGTCTGCTCTTGGCCGCGCACACCCAGAGACCGCAAACTCCCTGCCATCATAAACTAGCCAAGAGCGCTGGGCATGTGAGCAACAGGCCAGACAACGCCGGCCCCCTCGTCTCCAGCAGCATTGAATAAAGCCACCCCCGAGACCTCAGCCCTGCAGCCGCCCGCGCTGGGCGCAGGTTTCGCGCGACTCCAGGCCGCTCCGTCACCCGGCGCGCCTGCCGAACAGGTTGGCGAACAGCTGCGTGGCGAACGCCGGCTCGGCCGCGGGCGGCCGCGGCGCCACAAAGTTGACCAGCTTGGCGTGCACATGGTAGCGCAGCTTGCGCCCCTTGGACGCGCGTCGGTCCACCTGCTTGCGCCGCTTCTTGCCGCCCTGCACAGGCGCAGCCTGTCCTCTCAGGCCCTGCGCCCTCCACCCCTCCCAGCACCTGGACAGGTCCTGATCAGCGGCGGTCTCCGTGCCTGTGCCAGCGGGAACAAGCAGGCGGCGCTGCCGTACACCCCAGCCAAGCTTTGCACAATATAAGTGTGACTCAGTGCTGCACTCTGGCAGCTCTTGGCCTCCCGCGCACGCCAAGCATCACTTCACGACGACAGCTGGGCGCCGCAGCGCCAGCAGAGAGCAGCTGAGTGCCTGCGGGGCGGGCTTGGCGCAGGCAGGGGCAGGCCCGCCGCAGGCACCTGGCTGAGGCTCTGCACGCGCGCGCCCGCCGCGGCGGAGCCCTCCAGGAACTCCTTGAGCAGCTGCTGGTAGAACTCGGCGTCGTCGTAGCTCTCGGCCACGCGCTGCTCGGCCGGCGCGTCCGCGTCGCCCGCGGCGCCTGCGCCGGCGGCGTCCGCGCCGGCGTCCTCCCGCTCGCTCGCCTGGGGGCATGCAAACAGCGCGTGCGTCACACGCGCCGGCGTGCACATGCACGCCCCGCACTCGCCGTGCCTGCTCCCCGCTGGCCTGCATGCGCACAAGTTCTTGCTGTTGTCGCTGTGCCAAGCATCCTGCCCACATTTGTCGGCTTGCAGTCAAGCCACGACGCTAACTCTTGTACGAGGCAGGCAAGTACAAAGGGCAGGGCCCGTGGTGCCTGGACAACGCTAGGCCTGAAAAAATGGCGTCAAGCACCTGCCTAGAGACCAGCCAGCGGCGGGCGCACCGAGTCTGCCGGGTGGCACAGCGGGCGCGGCGCCTGCGCGCGCGGCAGCTGCGAGCGCGCGCGCGCGCGCGCCGGGTCGCGCATCAGCGCCGCCACCTGGCGCGCGCGCGCCGCCTTGCCGCATTCTTTCGCGAGCGCCGCGCCCCAGATGCGGGCGGAGCGCAACAGGCGTGCATCGCCAGGCGAGCATCACGGCGTGGCCGTGGCCGCGCAGCGCGCTGCGGGTGGCTGGCGGGGCATGCCCTGGTATCAGATGCGAAGTCACAAATTGTGAAGCGCGGGGCGGGGCAGCCAGCGCTGCATGCTCTGCAAACCAGTCGGCGCCGTCACTCGCTTCTGCCGGGCCGCCGGCAAGAGGCCACGCCCACGCCGGCCACCCAGGCTCCGCACGCGGACGCGCCGCGCCGCCGGCGCGTGCCAGGGTCCGCAGGGCTGCGGTCCCCTCGTCGCGGCGCACCTGCGTGCTGATGGCCTGGTCCAGCGCGCGCAGGCCGCCGCGCGTTGCGCCGCCGCCGGCCGCCAGCAGCGCCTTGCGGTGCCAGCGGTCCAGGGCGGCGTCGCGGAAGGGCGCCAGGCCCGCGTGCGCCGCCTCCAGCCGCGCCCACAGCGCGCCTGCCGCCCCGGCGCCGGCGCCGCCCGTCTCGTGCGCGGCCCTCGGGCAGGGTGGGTGCGATGCGCTGCGCTGCGGCCTCGGCAAACGCGCGCCGCGCACACTGCAGGAGCTACGCTGCTGAGCAGCACGCTGCTTGCAAAATTACAGAGCCGCTCTGGCCGCAGTGGCACAGAGCGCAAGGCAGACCAGGCTGTGTGCGCCTTCCGCGCGCAATGCAAACACACGAGCATAACAGACGCGCAGCTTGCGGCGCAGGCAGCGGGGCAAGCACCGCTCGTAGCTGATGCGCTCGCAGCCTCCGCGCGCTCGTCGCCGTCGCCCTGCGCGGCGGCGGCGGCTGCGGCGGCGGCGGCCGGGTGCTGGGCGACGAGCGCGGCTTGCACCTCCAGCAGCGAGCCCAGCGTGGCGCCGCACGCATCCGCCAGGCCCGCAAACCCCGAGCGCAGCTCCGGGGTCGCGGCCGCCGCCGCCACATGCCGCTCTGCGTGCGGCAGGCGATTGGCGGCCTGGCGCGCGGGCGGCAGCTTCGTCGTCAGGCCCAGACCATCCCCTCGTGTCTACAAAGTATGAGGGCGATGCGAGCACAAGCACCACCACTGCCATGATACCAGGCACAGAGATCACCACGTGTACAAAGGACCCTGCTAACTCCCAATAGACTGGTGTCGTGCAGGCCAGCTGGCGCACGTCTGCAACACAGCGGTATGGCAGACCAGCACACGCCGCGCCACACTCATGCTTCCATTGCTGGCACAGCGCTGCTCGCGCCCCGCGACGATGCTGCTCCCCGCCCGCGCGCCTGCAGGCAGCGCTGCAGCAGGATGCGCATCTCCAGCACGGCCTCCCAGACGGCGCGCTGGTTGCGCAGCGCCAGGCCGCGCGCGCGCTCGCGCGCGGCGCGCTCGCGCAGCGCGCCCACCGCCGCGGCGTCCGCCGCCGCCGCCGCCGCAAACTCCGCCTCCAGCGCCGCCATCTCGTCGCCCTCGCCGCCTGCCGCCGCGCGGTAGGGCAAGGATGAGACGCGCGGGCCGCCACCACCGCTGCCCTCGGCCCGCCCCTCGGCCCCGCCCGCCTACCTCCTCCCCGAGCACGCTGTCATAGAAAAATCATTTGACGGCATGGGCAGGTGCGGCCGTCTGCCCTGTGGGTGCGAGAAAAGGGACGCCACTTTGTCACGCGTGTGATTGTGCGGCGGTGAACAAAGCTGCACAGTGAGGTGCCTGGCGGGCAGGCGCGCTGGGGAGGCCGCAGCCTCTGGCGCGCACCCGCCTCCACGGAGGCCCCGGCTGCATCAGCACCCGCGCCGCGGCCCGGGAGAGCGCCCTCCTCCTCTGCCTCCTCCTGCCCGTCCCCGCTCGGCCCTGCCTGCGACTCGAGCTCGTCCTCATCGTCCTCGCCGGCCGCGCCCGCCTCCGGCCTGCGCCGCGCACTCTGCGCTCGCTCTCGCTCCTGTGTGGCGCCGAGGGGGAGCGGGAGCAGCGGATGCCAGGCCGCCGAGGGGCGCGCCCGCTGTCTACGTCGCCGCCGCCAAACGCCGCCTGGCGACTGGTGGCCTGCCCCGCATACTCCGCGCCGTCCAGGTCGAGCGGCCCGCGCAGCCGTGACCGCTCGCCGAGCCTGGCCGCCCTGCGCGCCCGGCCATGCGACGGCAACTTCACAGCCGGCGTGCCCGCCTTCCGACTATAGGCCAAGCAGAGACTTGCGGACCGCGCTCTAGTATAGCTTGGTGCGTGGCGGCTCAGCTGGTGGAGAGCGGCCGCTTGCCCAGCGCGAGTGCCAAGGGCCGCACTTGGAGGGCGGCTGGAGCAGCTCGTCGTCTGTGTCCTCCAGCTGCGCGCCCGCGCCCAGCGGGTCCTGCTCCGGGTCGGGCTCTGTGCGCCAGGCCGCACGGTGAGCGGTCGGAGTTGCAGAGTGTGACACATAAGCCTAGGATTAAACGAAATAAGGCAGCGTGTCACACCGCGTGTAGGCGCTGATGTGGCAAGCTCAGCCAGCTCCTCCGCGAGCGTGCGGCGGCGCCCCATCACTGCTTGCGCTGCGGAGCAGCGGGCTTCCTGCGCCCAGCGGCTGGGCAGAGGGCTGGTGCTGTCGTGCAGGGCCTGCACTGCACTAATGAGTTGGCGACCGGGCCGGCAAGTGAGTTTCTGCAAAGCTGCTGCTCTCCTGACCCGCCGCTTGGCAGGCCATAATTGAGCGGCGGCCAAAAGCTGCATTGCGATCCGGCCCACCGGAGATTACACCAGTGCGAAAAATAGATGGAACACATCGGTGCCATGCACGCCCCAATAGCAACCTTGCACGCGCCAGCGGCGCCGCGGTGCGGCTGTGCGCAGGCTGCGCGGCGGCGCACACGCCGGCGGCAGGCTGCATGCAGAGCGGTCGCAGCGCCCGAGCGGGAGGTGGTGGACAGGGAGGCGCAGGCGGTGCCGGAGGGCCTGAACGCCTGGAGCCGGCACATCACGCAGCCAAAGTCGCAGGGCGCGTCGCAGGCGATGCTCTTCGCGACCGGCCTGCGCGAGGAGGACCTGGGCAAGCCGCAGGTCCGCAGCTCTGACAAGCTATGCTGCTGCAGAGGTGCACAGGATGCGGAGCCTGCCGCGGCGTAGTTGCAGTGAGCGGCTGCCTGCTTATGCGCGTACCATGTTGACAAATTTAGCTTCTGCACAGTCCTTATGGGGCCGTTTGCAGGTGGGCATAGCGTCGATGTGGTATGAGGGCAACCCGTGCAATATGCACCTGCTGGACCTGGCGGCCGAGGTGAAGCGCGGCGTGGTGGAGGCGGGCATGGTCGGCTACCGCTTCAACACGATCGGCGTCAGCGACGGCATGTCCATGGGCACTGAGGGCATGAGCTACAGCCTGCAGTCGCGCGACCTCATCGCCGACAGTGTCGAGACCGTCATGGGCGGGCAGGCGCGCGCCCGCCCGCGCGCCCGCTCGGCCGGCGCTCGCACCGCGCCGCTCGCCGCGCTGACCGCGCGGGCGCGCGCGCAGTGGTACGACGCCAACGTGTCGCTGCCGGGCTGCGACAAGAACATGCCGGGCGTGCTCATGGCGATGGCGCGTAACAACCGGCCCGCCATCATGGTCTACGGCGGCACCATCCGCCCGGGCCACAGCCGGCTGAGCGGGGAGACGCTGGACATCGTGTCGGCGTTCCAGAGCTATGGCGCGCCGGCACGCCCGGCTGCGTTGTGTTCTGGCTGCGGGCAGCTCACCGCACGAGGCGTATGGCTGTTTCTGCCTGCTCGCGCTTCCACACGTGAGAGGCCACATCCCTCAGCAGGCGCCTACCCTGCTGCACAGCTTGTATGACCTGCAGGATGGCGTGAGGTGGGGAGTTCTGCGACTGTGCACCCCGCAGCCGTTTGCGCGTACGCAACGTGCCGCCGCGCGCGAAGCAGCAGCGCGCGCCGCGGCAGGCGCATTCGCCGCGGATCTGATCAGCGAGGAGCAGCGCTCCGACATCGTGCGCAACGCGTGCCCGGGCGCGGGCGCGTGCGGCGGCATGTACACCGCCAACACCATGGCCTGCGCGGCCGAGGCGCTGGGCATGACGCTGCCCTACTCGTCCTCGGTGCCGGCCGAGGACCCGCTGAAGCTGCTCGAGTGCCGCGCGGCCGGCCTGTGCGCGCCTGCCCGTCCCGCGCGGCCCTGGGTGGGTCTGATAGACACGGGGCTGCCGCTGCTGGCGTGCTCAAGCTGCCAAGCGCGCCAGCCGCGAGCTGCAGCGCTCGCTCGTCGTGAAGTCGCTCTACGCCATGTAGCATGGAGGAGACTCGTTGCATGGCTGACTTCTGGGGGTGCAGACGTCTGCGCGTACAGGCCACCCGCCCCTGTGCGCGCAGGGCGGCTCTGGAGCTGCTGAAGGCCAACGTAAGGCCGCTGGACATCATGACGCGGCCGGCCTTTGAGAACGCCATCACGGTCGTCATGGCTCTCGGCGGGTCCACCAATGCGGTGCGGCTCCATAGGCTAGCGCAGGGCGCTGAGCCTGCTTATTGTGGGTGTGCATCTGCCCATGGCCCGCAGGCGCGAGCCTGCGGCTGGCATGTGCGAGCTTGGACCTGGGAGGATGTCAAGTCTCGCGACTGCGGCCATGACACCGCCGCCGCGGCATGCAAAGCCACCAGCTGTGTGTGGCAGCGCTGCGTGCATGAAGGCGCTGGCATTGGTGAGGGCGAGGGCTGATGCATGGCGCCGCAGGTGCTGCACCTGCTGGCCATCGCGCGCGCGGCGGGCGTGGCGCTGAGCCTGGACGACTTCCAGGCGGTCAGTGACCGCACGCCCTTCCTGGCCGACCTCAAGCCCTCCGGGCGCTTTGTCATGGAGGACGTGCACAAGGCGCGCGCCGCTCTAACCCTACCCCGCCTGACGCACCCCGTGCACCCGTGAGAAGGCCCGCGCTCATGCTGGCATGAGCTGTTCTTGATGTCCGCAGAGCTCAAGGCTTGCACCTGAGGGCTTGCCGAGCTGGGGCTGCGAGCTGCGCAGGTGGGCGGCACGCCCGCGGTGATGAAGTACCTGCTGGAGAAGGGCCTGCTGGACGGATCGTGCCTCACGGTCACAGGCGCGCGCGCCTGGCGCTTGAGGACCTACACCGGCACCCGCCGACGTTCGGCGAGTGTTTGGGCAAGACAAGATGTAGCCAAATGATAGCTAATACAGTCCAGCAAATGTCAGAAGGCGCGCGGCCGGGCGTGCGAGGGCGGGGCGGGCGTGCGAGGGCGATGCGGGCATGTGAGGGCGGGCGGGCGTGTGAGGGCCGACGGGGATGTGAGAGCGGGCGGGCGCGGCCGCGCAGGCAAGACCCTGGCGGAGAACCTGGCGTCGCTGCCAGGCCTGAAGGCCGGCCAGGAGGTCATCCTGCCGCTGGAGACGCCCATCAAGGCGACTGGCCACCTGCAGGCGCGCCGCGTTTTTCTCCACGTCTATCGCAATTTTCATCTGCTACTGCGCGCTGCTCCATACAGCACAGCAGTTCTGACCATGGGTACAGCTCCGGCCAATACCAGCTCTGGTCATGGCAGGAATTGTGTGATGCATGTGCTCTGAAGGTCGTCCGATTTTGAGCGGGAGCGCTGCTGTGCATGGCCGTGCCAGCCGGTGACGCGGTGGCGGCTGGCGCCGGGGCGCACTAGAGGGCGTGCGCTCCAAGTGGGAGCGCTGCTGTGCGTGGGTGTGGCAACCGGTGACGCGGCGGCGGCGGGCGCCTTGCTCGCGCAGATCCTGTACGGGAACCTGGCGCCGGAGGGCTGCGTGGGCAAGATCACCGGCAAGGAGGGCCTGGTGTTCGAGGGGCCCGCGCGCGTGTTCGACTGCGAGGAGGACATGCTCGCCGCGCTGTCCGAGAACCCTGAGAGCATGAAGGCGCGCGCGGCGCCTGCAGCACGGTTTCTTGTTCCCTAGCCCTAGGGTGGGGCAATGAGCCCTGCTTGACAGGCCTAACAGGGCATGTCGGGGTGCACAAGAGGAGCCGCACCAAGCAGTGCCTGAGCTTGTAAGGCGCTGTCTGTGACACATCATGTTGTGCAACCTGCGCGCCGGGGCTCTCGAGTGTGGCTGCTCGCGTGATGCGCGCTGCAACGAGCGGCGGCGGGGCGCGCGCGATTTGGGCCGCCGCGCCGCGGCGCAGGGCCGGGTGGTGGTGATCCGGTACGAGGGCCCCAAGGGCGGCCCGGGCATGCCGGAGATGCTGACGCCGACCAGCGCCATCATGGGCGCCGGCCTGGGCCAGGACTGCGCGCTCATTACTGACGGCCGCTTCTCCGGCGGCTCGCACGGCTTCTGCATCGGGCACGTCGCGCCCGAGGCGCAGGACGGCGGCCCCATTGGCCTGGTGCGGCGCGCCGGCCCGGGACGCTTTGGTGCTCGCAGACGTGCCGCCTGTGCTCCCCTCTGCAAAGTGCTAGCCAGGTTGTGAGTCATGCACCTGTGACGGCGCACTCGTTACTCTAGCTGACGCTTGCCATGAGCTGACGTTGCTGTGATGCCTGGTCGTGAGTTGCTGGCGATGGAACAGAAGGAGCATGGGCAGTCAAGCAAGCCGTAGAATGCGCCACTGCAGACCTGCAAGTGCACTGTTTACTGTAGCGTATAACAGGCATGGCCGGTAGCCATGCAGCAGCAGGCGGTGTGGATTGCTGCAAATGGTGAGCCTGAGCGCATCGCTGACGCGCGCCCCGGCGCAGGTGGCGGACGGCGACGTCATCCGCATCGACGCCGAGCGGCGCTCGATGGACGTGCTGGGCCTGGACGACGCGGAGTGGGACCGGCGGCGCGCGGCCTTCCGGCCGCTGCCGCTCAAGGCGCGGCAGGGGACGCTGTACAAGTACATCAAGGCCGTGTCGTCGGCCTCGCTCGGCTGCGTGACCGACCTCTGACCGGCCTGCCCGCATGCGCCATGACCGCAGGCGGCACATTGGAGTCAGGGAGTTGTGGAGAGTGCTCACCCCAATGCCGTGGTAGAGAGTGTTGTGCGCGCTCGACTGGGTGGTGGAGGCATGCAGTTGCACTGTGCTGCATGGCCCCTGTAATCACTCCCAGTCCCATCGCATGCACCACCCAGCCTTGGCAGACCAGAGCAGTTGACAGGGCCCAATACAGCAGCATGTTTGCCGCCATCAACGATGAGAAGGCAGGCGCCCCCGCGCTCGCGCCGACGGGCGAGACACTGGAGGCGGCCGAGGCGCGCGTGGCGGCCAGCTATGAGGCAGCGCTGCAGCTCCTGCAGGCGCAAGAGACAGATGCAGCCGAGGTGCCTCCAGCCGTGGCACCACCTGCTGTGTCAGGCCTGCCACGTTAGGAGCAGGAAGACCGCTGCATAGCATCCTGTCTGTGTGCGTGCACGCTGATGTTTTGCTTTCAGACACGGCAGACCGCAAGGAACCGCGTGCAACAAGAGCAAGCGCTGCTACACTGCAGCTCTATGCCGTAGTGTCAGAGCCTCGAGCAGTTCACGTTGGGACACTCAGCGAATCCGATGACGCAGGTTGCGCTGGAAGTGCTGCTCGGAGATCCGCTGCTGGCGGTGCCGCGCAGCGGCGGGCGGCCGGCGCTGGCGGCGCAGGTGCGCTACCTGGTGCTCAAGAACCTGGCGGCGCTGCTGGCGGGGCGGGATGCGACGGCGCGGCGCGCATTGGCGCTGTACGTCGAGGCCGTGCAGCTGGATGCCGGCGACGTCGTGCTCTGGCACCGCACGGGCACCCTTGTGCGCCCCTGGGCCGCTTGAGCCACACATCGTACGTCGAGCCACACACTGTTCGATGCAGCTTGAACGCCGAGCTGACTTTGAAGGCATGCCTGCAGCCCTCTGCCACAGTCACAGCAAGGCCGCCAAGATGCTAAGGTGCTGTGTGCCCCGCAGGCCGCAGAGCTGGGGCAGTGGGGCCTGGCGCGGGCGGCGTTCGAGGGCGGCCTGCGCGGCAGCCCGCGCCACACGCTGATGGCGGAGCGGCTCGTCGAGGTGCTGCTGCAGCTGGGCGACTACCATGCAGCGGCCGCCGCCGCGGCGCGCCTGCTGCGCCTGGACCGCTGCCACCCGCGCGCGCTGCGACTCGCCGCCGCCCTGGCGGCGCGCGGCGTCGAGCTGCCCGCAGCCGCCCGCCGCTGCCTGCCAGGCGCACCTACTCTCTCCCGCACCCTGTGCTTGAGGCCTGGCCGCCCGGCTAGTGATCGGCATGCAGACAGCGCATCTGCTGGAAAGCATACAAGTGCATCCAGTGCCTCCAGTGCCTCGTAGCAGGAATGCTGCATGCATGCACTCCTGCATCGCCCGAGCGCCTCCACAGGACTCTCCGCCCTGCCCTGCCCCGAGAAAAGTCGAGCGCCTCAGACCATCTGTTGTAGTGGGGCCTATTCTTGTACATGTTGTCCCCGTGTTCACGGCCCTGATAGCACCATGCATGCTGCATGCAGGCTGCGCGGGAGCAGCAGCGAGCGCCCCAGCAGACGAGGACGAAGCGCTACACACGCGCATCGTGCGGCGCAGCGCCACGGCCGCGCCGCCGCCGCCGCCGCCGCCCAGCTGCCTGCCCCTGCCCGTCGACCGGCCGACTTGGGCAGCGCTGCTGCACGCCGTCCTGCGCGAGCTACGGCCCGACCCGCCCGCAGAGCCAGAGCCCATGCGCGCATCCGGCGACAAGCCGCCTAAGCGCGCCCCGGCCAGCGCCGCCGTGGCAATCTCTTTCTCGCCCGTGCGGCCACCGGCCGCGGCGGCGCCCGCGCCCGCCGCCCCGCCCTCGCCGGAGCGCCGCGACGTGCGGCCCACCGGCCCGGAGGCCGCCGCCGTCGCAGCGGCGGCAGTGCCTGCACCCGTGCCGAGGGAGGCCGCGCCCGCCGCCTCGCAGCGCACCGACCACTCCACAGTCCCCGAGTCGCCGGAGAGGGAGGTGGAGCAGCCCGGCAAGCCGCTGCAGCCTGCGGCCGGCGAGCCCGGCGCCCGCTCGGACAGGGCGGGCGAGGCCGCAGCCGAGGCAGGCGCGCGCTTGGACTGCGCGGAGGCCGGAGCGCAGGAGGCGGGCGCGGGCGGGGCCGCGGCGACAGCGTGTTCAGCGGCAGAGCCTGAGACTGACGGCGGCGGCGCCTCGCAGGCGCCGACGCGCGTGTCCAAGCGCGTCGCACTGCGCAAGTGCGCCCATGCGGTAGCTGCTGGGGCGCTGCTCTGCATGGTGCCATGCATGCAGGGACGCGCACACGCGTTTGCGTCTGTGCAACGTTCCAGAGCAGCTGTGGGCTGCTGTATCGCTAGATGTGTCATGAGATCATGCAGGGGGCGTGCGGCCAGACCTCATGTTGGTCTGCATGGCGCAGGGAGAAGCGCACCGGAACAGAGGGCGACGACGAGGCCGCGCCCAGCCGCAACGTGCTGCAGCTGCTGCTGCCGCTGCTGGGCCCGCTGCCCGACCCGGCCGACGGCGGCGTCGAGCAGGGGACCAAGCACGACAGCGGCGCCGCCAGCCCCGCGCCGGTCGATGAGGCGGCCGAGGGCGAGGAGGTGCGCCTTCCGACCCGCTGGCCGTCACTGCTGCAAACGTTTTCTGCTGCAGGCCGCACCATCGAGCAGGCTGCTCCCTGCCTTGAGGTACAGGGTTCTGCTGCGGCTGCTGCTCAATTATCGGCAGGGTTTCATATTGACACTGACATACTTGTGGGGTGCCTCATGGTCAGGGCATGCCCTGGGCTGGTCCACGGCAGTGCGCAGGCGTGCTCATGCCCAACAAGCCGCCTGGGCGCCAGGGCTGGCCCATTTCTTTCACGCAGAGGCGGGCGCCTCCCAGGGCTGAGGCAGCACGGCGCGCGCCCAGGTGCGCGCCTTCGCGGCCGGCGGCGCCGGCGCCGGCAGCCTGCACGGCCTGGCGGCCGCGCTGGTCGCGCGCCTGGCCGCCGACGGGCGGGCGCTGGCGCCCGGCGCGGCGGACGCGCTGCTGGAGCTAGAGACGTACCTGCGAGGCGCGCCCCCGCTGCGCTCATGAACTCTTAAGCTTTCCGGCTTCAGTCCAGCACTGAGCCCAACAGCGCAGGCCGGCTGCCGGGCGCAGCCACGCATGCTGTTGCAGTGCAGTGGCGGGCCGCTCGCCCTGTGCATAAGCTCAGCGCGCAGAGTGGCCGCGCCCGGCGCCGGCCGCGCTGCGCCTGGCGGAGCTGCACCTGGAGGCCGGCCTGCGCGGCGGCGCATCGCCGGCGCGCCCCGAGGGCGACCCCAGCCCTGCCGCGGGCGGCCCGGGCGCGCAGCGCGCCGATCACCACCTGCGCGCGTGCGCGGCCAACCTGGGCCTGCTGCGCCTGGCGGCGCTGGCGCCCGGCGCGGGCGTGGCCTTCGCGGCCCTGACCCCAGCTGAGGCCCTGCGCCAGCGCTGGGCCGCCGGCCGGCTCGCCGAGCGGCGCGGCGACCGCGCCGCCGCAGTCGCCCACTTCGAGGCCGTGCAGCGCCTGTGCTCGCCGGAGCGCGGCGCGCACGCGGCCGCCGGCGCCGCCGCGGACTCTGCCGCAGGCGCGCAGGGCGCCGACGCCGCTGCAGAAACGGACGCCGCTGCCGCCCCGACGCCGGCGGCGCCGCCAGCAGCGGCAGGGGCGGCCGCGGCGCCGGACGGCGACCCAGACGGCGACGCCGGCAGCGGCGGGGCGCCGGCGGGCTCGGCGGGCGCAGGGCCGGGCTGGGAGGCTGAGCAGGCGGCTGGCGAGGTGCGCGTGCGCGGCGCCGGCGGCGGCTGCGAGAGCATTATTAGCGCGGCCGCTTCGGCCGCCCGCCTGGAGCTGCTGTCGCTACGCGGGCTGCTAGACGGCGGGCGCGCGGCGCTGGCGGCCGGCCCCGCCGCGGCGGCCGCGCTGGCGGCGCGCCTGGCGCCGGCGCTGCTGGGCGGCGCGGCGCTGGCGGCGCAGCTGGCGGGCGACCGCCGCGCGCTGCTGCAAGCGCTCGCGCTGCTGCAGGCGCGCGAGGGCAGGGCTTGCCAGGGTCTGATCCGCACACACTGCATGTACCTGTGGGCGCAGGGGTGCAGCCGGGCCTCGTGTGCTTACTCGACCAGGGCACCGCCGGCTGCGGCAGTTTGCGCCCGACCTGCATGAGACCCGCATCGCTGCTCATACTGCTGCCTGCCGCTTTGAGGAGCTGAGCGGAGGCCACTGTGCAGGACGCGGCGGAGCTGGGCGGCGAGGGCTGCTTGGAGACGGAGCTGCGCGCGCGCCTGCTGCGCCTGCGCCTGAAGCTGCCGCAGCCGCCGCGCGGCGCGGCCGGCCTAGCTGCGCACGCGGCGCCGGCCGCGGGGCCGCCGCCGCCGGCCGTCGCCGACCCGCACAAGCCCGCGATGGCCTCCACCGCGACGGCGCGCCCGCCGAGCTCACAGCCCACGCATGTATCGGGACCGCCGGGGGCGAGTTTGTCAGGCCATGCGCTCTGCGGTGGTCACAGGTGGTCACGACCACATCGACAAGCATGCCGCCCCCACGCAGGACGCCAGTGCGATGGCACTGTGCCAGGAAGAGGACAGCTAGGGTAGGGCAGGGCAGGACGGCGCTGAACCGGAGCGCGGCGCGCAGGCGGTGGCGGCGCTGCCGGCGTTCCTGGAGCGCCTGCACGCCCGCGGCGACGCGCGCGCGCTCGCCCTGGGCGCGCGCCTGTGCCGCGGCGCGCTCGCGCCGCTCGCCGCGCACGTGGAGCGCTGCTTCTGGGCGCTCTGCCCCGGCGTGCCCGGCCCCGCGGCGCGCCGCCGCGGCCTGCTGGCCATGTCCGCGGCCGCGCTCGCCGCTGCGCGCGCGCTGGCGGCGGCCGCCGACCCTGGCCCCGACCCCGCGGGCGCCGCCGCCCTGCTCGGCGCCTGCGCGGCGCTGCTGGGCGAGCGCGGCGCGCTGGCCGCCGACGGGGGCGCGTTCCTCAAGGGCTGCGTGCGCGGCCTGTGCGCCGAGCTGCGCCGGCTGCCCGCCGGCCCCGGCCTGGACGCCAGCCTGGACGCCAGCCAGGAGCCGCCCGATGCACGCGCGGCGGCGGCTGCGGAGGCCGCCGCGGTGGCGCGCGGCGCGGCGGAGGGCGCCCTGGCGCAGTGCCTGCACGCGCTCTTCGGTGTCGACATGCCGCAGCGCGACGCCGACTGGGCCGGCGGCTGGCCGGCGCGCACCCTGCCACCGCAACGGCTCCCGACCAGCGAAGTATGCAAGGCGTATGTGCATCCTGCGGCCTGGCATCATGTTTTGTATACGCATGCCGTAAGCACTGGAGAGTGCCTGCCTCACATATGGGCCGTATGTCGAATCATGTTGAACAAGTGCGTGCATGACACCTGTGTGTCCGCTGAGTGTGTTGCAGAGGAGCAAATGAAGACGGGGCGCTGGATGCGCGGGCGCGCAGGAGGGCGAGGAGGCGCGCATGCCGCTGGCGACGGCCGAGGACGCCCGGGAGGCCTGGCGCCTGCTGCAGCCGGTCCTGGAGGAGGTGCAGGCGGACGCGCGGCGCCTGGCGCGCCTGCAAGGTGCGCCGCTGGCTGCGGCAGGTGACGCGCCGCTGGAGCCTCGGCTCTCTCTTGGCTGTTGGATCTGCGGCGTGACGTCGCCTGGTTCCACTCGCGTCTGCGCCTGCCCGTGGTTGAGCGGCGCGGCCTCATGTATGGTGCGCCATGCACTCTCAGAACACGCGCAGGAGCAAAGCGGCGCATTGCTGCAACGCCGTGGCGCTCGCCTGAGCAAAACGGGCGCTGGGCTCAAAATTGTAGGTTGCGGGCAGTTTAGGTGGGTGTGTGTGAGGATGCTGCAGGCCATGCCCGAGCGCCACAAGCGCAGAGCCCGCAGCTGCTGGGGCGCCGGCACGTTGACAGGGGCGCGGGGCGGCGCGCAGGCGTGCTGGAGGCCGTGCGGCAGCACTTCCCGGAGCCACCCGCGGCGGTGATGGGCGCCTGGCAGCCGGAGGCGCTGCTGGACGCGGCGGACCTGGACGAGGCCGCGCTGCTGGACGGGCCGCGCCCGGCGGCCGCGCTCGCGCTGCTGCAGCCGCCCGGCGCGCTGCTGGCCGCGGTGCGCATGCCGCGTGTGGAGCAGAACCGCGCAACAGCGGGGCACAGTACGGGCGGTGCCTCCATGGGAGCAGCGCAAGGCATGCGGTTTGGTCCATGTGCGTGTCTGGCAGGGGCCCCACGCTGTCGGCGCCGTGCCGGACACACTGAAGCGTGAGGCTGGGACAGGCCAGCCATGCATCTGACAGCTGTGCGCCATAGACCGGCGGGGTCTGGAGAGGCTGACACTTACCCTCGCGCGGTCGTGTGCGGCAGGTCGCGGCGGACGCCGACCGCGACGTGCATGCGGGCCTGCACGCGGCGCTGCTGCGCCTGGCGCCCGAGGGCGACCTGAGCCCCGACGAGGCCCTGCTGGGGCCGGGGGGCCCTGCCGCGGTGGCCGCCGCCCTGCGGCCGGCGCTGACCGACCTGCGCTACAACCCCGCCCGCTATGCCAGCTGGGACTGGCTCGCGGGTGCGCGCCGCGCGCCGCCCCACCGTCGAGCAAATTTGTTCAAAGCAAGCTGACAAGCTCGCTCTGCCAGGCAGGCAGCCAGGCCGCGCAGCACAGTTCAGCCCACCCTCTCTCCCTTTCCACAGCACCCACTGCTGGGCGATGGTTGCCCGCTGCGGCGCGCGCTTGAGCCGTCATGTACCCCTCGGACACGCCAGGCGCAGGCTGGATACGACCCCAGGCGACCTACATTGACGTCCAGACGCGTCCCAGTGCTACCATGCGCTGCTCATCGATGATCGACAAGCGAGTCCGCCATGCGCACGCCAGGCAACACCCTATTTCTAATGACTATTGCTTTTCTAGGCACGCTGTACGACGCGGCGGAGGCGCTGCTGGAGGCGGCCGCCAAGCGGCTGCCGGCGGCCGCGTGGGCGGCCGACGCGGGCCTGCGCGCGCGCGCGCGCGCGTGGCGGCGCCGCGCGCGCCGCGCGGCGCTCGTTGCGCGCCAGCTCGCGCCCGCGTCGGACGTCGCCGCGCAGGAGGAGGCGCTCGCGCTGCTGGACCTGGGCAGCCTGCAGGGCCTGCCGCCCGCGTTCGACCAGCGCTGCCGGGTGCGCCCGCGGCATGCCATCATATAGGTGCTGGATGGGGGGCCGCGACGGAAGGAAGAACACTCGGCTCCAGGCACATGGCTGCTCCCCGACACCCTGGCGCCGGTGATGTATGCTGCATCAGGAGCGGCCAGCTGAGTATGGCTGTGCACGAGGATATTGCCAGCACAACAGCAGGTACGACCATGCCCGCAGCCTGAATGCAACCCTGTTCACGAGCTGAGCACTACATTTCCACTGTTACCACTCTAAGCTTTGATGCATCTTGCCCCGCTGGCTCTGTCCTCGCTGGAAAGTAGTGCAGGCGCAGCGGCCCGAGCTAGCGGCTATGATGCGCGCTAGGTGCCTGTACGTGACCAGTGGTATGCGGCGTGCTGCGCGCGTGCAAATGCGGCGGTGGCGCGCGCGGCGGCGGAGCTGCCGGACGAGTGGGCATTTGAGCTGTGGGCCGGCAAGCTGTCCTCCAAGGCGGGCGCGCCGCTGGGCGCCGTGCTGGACAGGTGCGCGCGCAACTTGCCCCCAGCCTGCATGGCAGCTGCTGACGCTGTGGCTGTTCAAGGTGGTGTGAAGCCTGCGTGGCAGTCAGCCACACGCCGGTGTCAGCGCCCCTGCAGTCACTAAATACACGCTGGAGACTCGCCCTGGGTCGTTGTGATCGATGTACTGGTCGCCAGCTCAAGCATGCATGCACTGTATATTACATGCAGGCCGCAATGTCACGCATTGAGCGGAATGGGGCACCTGCACTGGCACTTGTGCGCACAGCGCCGCAGCCTGCAGCAGCGCAGACCCGCCCGCCCCGCCGCCCGCCCGCAGCGAGGCCGCGGCGCGCGGCAGGTATGCGCGCGCGTGCCACCTCGCGTCCGCGCACGCGGGCGGTCTGCTGGAGCCGCTCTACCGCCTGCACGCCGCGCGCCTCAAGGCGCTGCGGCTGCCGGCGCCGCCGCTGGCCGACCTGGCGCGGTGCGCGCGCGCGGCGCTTGCGCACTCGGCCCTGCTGGGTGAAGTGCGCGAGAAATGTTCGCCCAATCGCACTGCCTGCCCTGTCTTGCTTCGTGTTGCGCCACTGCCGCTTGTGGGGACGCCCCGTCACGCCTGCGCGCCCCCGCTGCCCACGTATCAGGCGGTTGCGGAAGCCTTTTTGCGCACGCTGCGGACAGGTACTGCTTCACGGCTGAGCATGCCGAGGCGCTCGCGGCCATCCCGCTGGCTGCGGCAGACTCCCACCCCGAGGCTCAGGCGCGCGCTTTGTTAAACATAATGTCCAATACCAAGGGATGGCTTGCGCATGGTGGCCGACGACACGCTATGGGCGAATCTCATCCGGCAAGCATAGCACTCCTGCTGCCCGAGTACGCCTGCCGCAAGCGCCCATGCATCAGCATAGCAACAGCTGCATGACTGTGTCAGACTCCTTACACCCTAGACCTTCATCCGGCGGGAATTTTGAGCCGATGCATGCAGCCCCCCCGCGCCAGTCGCTGCTGGCGGCGGACTGCACGGAGGCGCTGCGCTTCTGCCTGGAGTGCGACCGCGGCTTCCACCGCGCGCGCTTCGCGCTGGCCGCGGCCGCCGAGGCGGCCGGCGACGCCGCGGGCGCGGCCGCCGAGCTACGCGTGCTGTTCTCGTCCGCGCGCCGCGCGTTCACCATTGCCATGCAGCCCATCGCGACGTCGAAGGCGCGGCGCCCCCACATGCTGGGAGCCGCACGGGCGAGTCTGCTTGACTGGCGGCTGGGGCGTGGGAGATGAACGGTGATGCGCAGAGCTGACGCTGGCGGCAAAGCTTGGGATGTGCGCCTGCCGGCTGCACAGATGTAGTGCAGACCCTGGCGGAGCTGGCGGCAGAGCTGGGACATGCGCCAGCGGGCCTCTTGTGACCTTGCATGAATGCGTCATTAACACCACCAATGCGCAACCCTCCAGCGCATGCTCCGGCGCGCCTGCTCCCTGAGCCCTGCCCGATCAGCGAGCGCTGGAGGCCCACGCTCGCCTGCCGCCGCGCAGGCGCGGCGCGCGCCGCGAGCGGCGCGCGGGCAGCGCGGCGCCGCAAGCGGCGAGGGCGGCGGCGAGGGCGCGGGCGCCTGGGGTCGCCGGCCGGCGCGCGTGGCGGGCGCGGGCCTGGCGGAGCCGCTGCGTAAGTACCTGGCTTGCCTGCGGCGCGACCTGCTGGCGTACCTGCGCCTGCTGGGCACGCTGGGCGACCTGGACACCCTGCAGGCGCGCTGCAGGCCCTACCCTAGCCCTTCCATGTACCCTAAGCGGCACGACCTGCTTGCCTACCTGCGCCTGCTGGGCGCGCTGGGCGACCTGGACACGCTGCAAGCGCGCGCCGCGCGCGCCACGGCGCGGCCAGGTCCGAGGGGGGTGGGGGAGGGCACGAGCGGAGCGCATGCGTGTGTCTCAGGCCGCCGCGGCGACCAGCGCAGCTACCTTGCGAGCCTGCCCGCGCCGGCCTGCCTCTGCTCTCTTTCGTGACATTGTGCACTCGACACAAGCATGCGCTGAGAAGAAAGCGCCTCTGCTCAGGTGTTGGGTAAAATGGGGTAAATGTCAGGGGTAAATTCGAGGTGACGTGCGCTGAACGCGACGCTTTCTGGGACGCGCAGGCGGCCAGCCAGTACCTGCACGCGCCCAAGGAGTGGAGCTGGCTGTGCCACATCGACTGCGTGGCCGACCTGGCCAGGCGCGCCTGCAGCCCCTGGCGTGGCAGCCGTGCACCCGGGCTGTGACTGAGCGCCCGTCGTCAAGGGCATGCGCCTGGCCCTGAGCGCCTGTTGACATGGGGCGGCGCGCGCGAAGACGGGCGCAATGCAGCGCTGCCTGTGATGCTGGCAGCATAGTGTGACCGTGCATTGTTGGTGTGCAGCAGCTGTCATGTGTGCATGTTGCTGCGTCTCTAACGGACGGGCGCCCGCGCCAGGCTGGCGCTGGGCGGCTACGCGGCGACGCTGGCGCGGCAGCTGCGCGATGAGCTGAGCGGCGCGGGCGCGTCCGCGCCCTCAGCGCCGCACCACACCCACGGCGAGGGCGCGGCCGAGCAGTTGCTCATGACGCCGGACGCGCGGCCGGCGCCTCCGGCCCGGCCCGCCTCGCCTGAGTGGCCAGGCTACCAGGACCTGCTCCGCGCAGCGAAGCGCGACGGCGTGGCGCGCCTGCTGGAAAAGGCCTTTGCGGTGCGTATGCGTTGCAAGCGTCGAGTGTGTGGCGCCCGCCCGCGCGCGACAGGCTTGCCGTAACCAGCGCGCCGGTGCCGGTGGGCCGGCACGCCTGCCTGCGCCGCCCGATGGCGCCGGCTCGGGGCTCGCCTGCCTGGCACGACACCACATGCAATGACCCTGTTTTTGGGCCGCCGAGCTCAGCGCGTCGTGGCAGGCGCGTGTCCGCAGACCCCGCAAAACCGCATGCGCAGACCCCGTGTCCGCGCCGCAGGTCTTTGCGGAGCACAGCGCGCTGGCCGAGGGCGGCGACAGCGCCGGCGCCTGGCAGCGCCTGTCCGCCGCGGTGGACGAGGCGGCGCCCGCCGAGGTGGCGCCCTGGCTGGCTCCGCCGCACGACGCGCCCTGCTGGTCGTGCCCCGGCTGTTGATGCCAGCGGGCGTGCGAGCGTGCAGGCGCATGGCAGGGTGCCAGGTATGTCTGCCCAGTCTGTTGCGGCTGTTGCAGCAAGCAAGCGGCTGCTGGAGCTGGTAACAGTCCCTGGTACCCGCTTCTTCCGGTGCTTGCATGCTGAGCCACTGTCCAGGCAGGTCTGAGCTGACTCTTGTGAAAAGGGTGGCAAAGGACCCTTGGCGGCCAGCAGCCGCGCGTCAAGCGCTCCAGCCGGCGGCGGCGCGCCAGACAGCCTGCGCGGCGACCTGGGTGCCGAGCCCCAGGGCCCGCGCAGGGGCGCGCGGTCTGGGCGGCCTGGAGCAGCGAGGCGGCGTTTGGCGCGTATGCGGAGGCGCACCTGGCGGCGCTGGAGGCGGCCGCGGACGTGGAGCGGCTGCAGGCGCTGGCGGCGACCGTCCGCCGCAGCTGCCGCCCGCTGCGGCACGCTCCTGAGGCGCGCCCACTCTGCTGGAAGGCTGCTCCGTGAACGACGCGCCCGTGCGCTCGCACGCCTCCTCGGCAGAGCAAGGCACGCACCCTCTGCGTGCCTCGCTCTGGCGAGGCATGCCGAGTCCATGAAAAGCAGCCTTGATGCAGGGGAAGATGCTTACGATCACAGACACGCTCACGGTTGCCGCTCATCAGGTGGTCGCAGCCGTTCAGGGCTGCTCGCCATTTGTAGTGCAAACACGAGCGCCGGCGCGGCGGCGCAGCGGGCGAAGCGGCTGGCCTGGCGCATTGCGTGCGCCACAGCGGGCGCGCTCGGGCGCTGCGGCGACGCGCTGCAGACGCGCATCGCTGCCGCGCCCGCGGCCTCGCCGGCCGCCGCCACGCCCGCGGCTGCGGCCTCTGCCGACGTTGTCGCCGACATCCCGCACCCCGAGGACGGCGGCCAGGGCGGCGCTGCGGCGCCGCCCGCGCGCGGGCCCGGCGCACAGGCGGCGGCGGGGCTGGCGGCCTCAGGCGCCGGCGGTGGCGCGGGGGATGCGGACGGCGGTGCTATCGAGGCTGCGGGCGCGCCTGCGGAGGGCGCGGGCGCAGCAGGGCCCCACCAGGCCGAGGCGGAGCCTGTCACGCCCGCGCTGCGCCCGCGCGCCGAGCCGCCCGCCGTGCGCTGGCCCTCCGCTGTGCTTATACCCCAGGCGAGCGCCTGCCATGAAGCTGCAGCGTGCAAGCCCGCTGCCTGCCATTTGGGCTGCGCTACCAGCCATGTGGGCTGCGTTGCGGCGCTAGAGGGGTGTTCGCTCCTCAAGCAGTGTTCTGTGAAGCTGCTCGGCCCGTTGGAGACCTGGAGGCAGGGGAGGTCACACCAGTCAGCCCTGGCTCATGGCAGCTGAGCAACACCGTGCGACCGCGCGAGCGCAGCCACGCCCGGCCGCGCGCAGGCGGCGCCGCCCGACGAGCGCGCCGCGCAGTTGGAGGCCTGCTGCCAGCTGCTGCGCCAGGCGCATGCGCTGCACAAGTCCTGGCCGCCCGCGCCCGCCAAGCGGCCGCCCGGCTCGCCCGCCGACGCGCAGCTGCTCAGGCGCGGGCGCCGCGCGTGCTGTCCCTCCAAGCGATCAAGGAAGGTCGTGCTGGACAGGCTGGCGTAGTGAAGGTGCTGTAGATTACCAGCCGCATTTACCATTGAATCTGTCACCTGGTTCTCCCTGCGTGCTGACACGTGCGCTCTCCTGAAACACAAGAGATGAGTTGCAGCGTCTGAGCCTGCAGCAGAAATCCGTCGGGCAGCGTGGTGTGCTGAGCTCGATCTGGGCTGGACCGCACTAGGTCGCACCATCGCCAGGTGCCTCTCGCCGTTCCAGTGCTGCCTGGCGAGTCACGCAGGCCTTTCCAGGCCACCGTGATGCACGAGGCACACAGGCAAACCTGTGCCGATGCAGCAGTGAGAAATCCACCGTGTATACAGCCCTGCAACATGGATCCAGTGAGGCTGGTTCCAGCGAGGCTGCACCGCCACCGCGTGCAGGGCGTTCTGCATGTACCTGTGGCTCGCGCACGGGCCTGCCGCGGAGGGCGTGCCCGTGTCGCTGGCGTACGCGGTGTCCGCCTGCGACGCCATGTTCCGGCAGGCGCGCCGCGGCGCGGCAGCGACCGTCGGCGCCGCCGGCGCGCCGCCGCCAGTCCCGCCGCTGCCGCAGCCGCCGCCGCCGGCGGCCGCGGCCGCGCCGCGTGCGTCGGCTGGCGGCGCGGCGCCCGGCGCGGCCGGTCCCGCGGCCGTGGCCGCGAGCCAGGCGGCGACGGGCGTGGTGCCGCCGACGAGCGCACACACGCCGGGGTCCGGCGCGCGCGCGCCTCCGCAGCAGCGCGTCAGCCTGGAGGAGATTGAGGCCATCATGACCGGTGCGGCGCCCAGAAGCCCTAATTCTGGCCCGCGTTCAGTGCCTGCCGTCTGTCTGTATTACCTCCAGCGTAATTGCATGTGCTTTGGTACACTGTAGGCGGGGCGCCTGCGCGCGCTAAGGCAGCCGCCGCCGTCGCACACCAGCGAGCCGTGCTGCCGCGCAGGCAAGGTGTTCTCGCCGGGCGCTGCAGCCGCGCTGCCGGCGCCGCGCGGCGGCGCGGGCGGCGCCAGCAACAAGCGGAAGGACGGAGGGGGCGAGGGCGGGCCGGAGCCGAAACGGCCCAGGCTTGCCAACGGCGCCGGATGAGCTGTGCATGGAGCATGGTACAGCAGCTGTCTGCATTTTATTTGAAATCCTACAGAGCTGGGCGAACCTGGCATGATGCATGAGACATGAGAACACCCAATGAGGACTGCCTGCGACCAATGAGCCATCGGCTGTGTCCTGTAGTGAACCTGCGGCCTGCGTGTGTAAAGGTGCGCATCCGTGCTGCTATGGCTGCGGGCCTGGCGCTGGGTGCGCTGCTCCTGACCGCGCTCAGCGGCCCAGCGCTGGGCCAGTCCTGCGCGTCGCTGCAGTGCACCTGGTCGAGCAGGACAGAGCGGCCGAGGAGCCACTGCCGGCACCTGCTCCGCCTAGGCAGCAGCGCTCCCCAAGGCTATGTGCACTACTACTCCTCCCGGCCAGAGATGGGTGCTGCCAATTCGACCGCTGGCGACGTCACAAGCGTCATCCTGGTCCTCCACGGCCTTGCAAGCAACGCAGGCACCGCCCTGGCTGGGCAGTGCGTTTCACGCATGCTTCCGCATGCACAGCGGCTTACTCATGCTTGGTGTTTGCACAGACGCAGACTGAGCCTCATGTCTTCTCAACGAGTCTGGCCCGTGCAGGTGCCTACTTCTATGAGATGACGCGCGTGGTTCAGGCGGCGGGGGCGTGCACCACAGCTGTCATCGCGCCGGAGCTGGACACAGCTTCCAACGGGTGCGCGCACCCGCCGTCCGTGACCCGCCTTGCCCAGTTCCTTAGGAGAGAGTGTCAGCAAGTGCCTGGGGCACAGTGCGCAAGCGTGTCAGAGCGAGGCATGTGCAGTGGCCACGGCCTGAGCAGTGAGAGCCGTGCTGGTCTGCCTGTTGAGCGGAGCGCGCTGAAGGGGGGCGCAGGGGCCGGCTGCTCTACTGGGCCAGCCCGCCTGCGTTCATCGGCGGCGAGCCCGCCGTCAACGACGGCGGCGTCTTCTCCTTCGACGTGCTGGACAGCCTGCTCCGGCGCGCGCTCCAGGCGTTCCCCGGCCTCACCTCGGCGACCGTCACGGCAAGTCGGCCCTCCTGCGGCCCTCCCCTGTATCCGACCTGCGCGCTGCACTCGCGCTGCGCGCGTGAGTAACCGCAATTGCAAGGGCCCGGCAGGCGCGCAGGGGCACTCGGCAGGGGCGCAGGCGCTCCAGCGCTGGGCCGGCGCGACGAGCGTGGCAGCCGTCAACGGCAGCCCCATCAAGGTCATCCTGAACAACCCGGTGCGTCATGGCGCCCTCAGCCGCGTATGCCGGCAGCGCCCACTGTCTACGGCACTCTGTCAAGCCTGTCGGACAGCCTGTCGGCCAGCGCGTCGGCCAGCTTGCGCCGCGCTATGCTGCTCCCGCTCTGCGTCGCCCCGACCGCCGGGCGGCGGGCACAGGGCACGTACCTCTACCTGAACAGCCAGCGCCTTGGCGCGGGCGTGCTGGCGGCCCTGAACGCCACCTGCGGCCTGTCCAGCCCCTCCTGCGCGCTGTCCAGCGTCGGGGGGTCGCCCTGGGCGTCGCCGTATGTCGGCGGTGCGGCCCCCGCCTTTGCGCTGCCCACAGGCGCCTGGCACCCGCGCGCGTACGCCCTGCTGCAGCGCAGCGCATCCTGCCTGCCGCGACTTGATCAGCATGGCAGAGGCAGACGCGATTCTGCCATTAGGCCAGCAAGGGAGCGCCCGACGGCCCGCCCCGGCGCGCACAGACTTCCAGGACGGCGTCAACGGCAGCCAGGGCTGCAGCGCGACCTACGATTCGGGCAAGTACGGCCTGGCCGGCGCGAGCGGCTACCTGGCGCGCGCCGGCGCGGCCAGCGTCGCGGCCACCTACCCGACCAGGCGCGGCCGGCGGCGCAGGCGGCGGTCGCGTGCTCGCCCCTGCCGCGCCTGTTCTCTCTGGTAGCACTGATCGCGGGAGCATCATGGCGTGGTCGCGCTGAGGTGCGAGCGCCGCGCGGCAGGCACATCAGCATCCTGCTGGGGCAGGAGGACACGCGACCCAATTTCCGCCTGGACCAGAGCTGCGCGGCAGACGCGCAGGCGCGCGCGCGCGGCTGCACGCCTGCTTCCCCATCGGTGGCGTTCGTCTGTGCACTGACTGTCTCTTGCATGCTCTGCTGCGTTGCTGAGCACCCAGACCGAAGCGCGCGCTCGCACGCACGGCAATTCGCGCCCCGTGTGCAGCTCCAGGGCAGGCCGATCAGGAGTGCCATGCGTGCGTGGACGGGGCGTGACCGGCTGAGCGCGCGGCCGCGCAGGGCTTCTTCCGCCGGCAGCGCGGCCAGGTGTTTGCGCACTTCTACATGCCCGCCTCCTTCCCGGCGGCCGCCGCCGCGCAGAACTGGGCGCTCGTGCCCGGCCGCGGCCACGACGAGGCCTGCATGTTTGGCAGCGCGCAGTTCGCCAGCGCCTCGCGCGGCGCGCTGCGCGGCGGCGGCGCGGGCGCCGCGTGAGCGCATGAGAGCCCTGCCGCCTTCTGCTTGAATTATACTCTCCTCATGTTTTGTGCACCGCCTTGCTCCCTTCTCGGTCACTCTGGGTCTTGCTGCATGTGTGTTGCATTTATGACCAAAGCCGCGGGGGCAATGACGCGCCCCATGCTGCGCGGGCTTCCACGCCCGTCACTGACTGGGATGCTAGCACTCTGGGACTGCCTGATTGCCCCTGCACGATGCAGGCCATGCTTGGCAGTCCGAGCGACGCTGCTGTGTTTTCTGCTGGTCTGTACCAAGGGAGTTTCTGAGCTCTGATACGATGGTGTGGTCGGACGCCTTATGGAGCAGTGCCAGGCTTGTGTCTGCAAGCCTGGTGAAGCTGCGGTCTCCCAGTGCGGAGCCCAGTTGTAAGAGCTTCGGCTGCGCAGCAGCACTTATTGGCATGTCATGAGGATGCCCGCTGTGGAACAGGCTCCGTCAATGTCTGGTGCCTAGCTGGGGTCGAGGTGCATTTTGTAGTAACACTGCGGCGTCTGCTTGTATGCTTACAGACGGGCTGAGAGGCACTGCTGCTTGCTGCAGTGCGGACGCTCTGGTGGAGCCACACGTGCTGCCAGAGCGTGCTGGTTAGCAGATTAGCAAAATTTTGCAGTATGTACCTGTACGCCATTGCTCCTAATAATGTTATTCCTGTTAACAGGATGTGTGCCTGGCAGGTCGAATAGCATGTTGTGCTTGCCTCAAGAGCATGTGACGCTACGTGCCTCACTGAAAAAGAGCAATGTGGTGTCTCCAATTTAAGGCTGCTGGAGGGACATACCTCTCACTGGTCTCATGCCAAATGCTTCACATGTCTGGCCATGGTGCGGTGTACAGGAAGAAGACGACAGGCCATTCAAAATTCAAACGCTATGTCTGGTGGGATCGTTGTTAGCGGCGCACCAGGCGCGCTACGCGCACAAGGACACCTGCTTAGACAAGAGAGCGTGAGCGTGCTGGGGCCAGGCCGCGCACCACAGCCGGACAAGCGTGTTCTGTTGAAGTGGAACATTGCCTGCTGTTCAGGCACCTGGCCCCAGCAGCGTTGGAGTGCAGCGCAGGTTTGCTGCTACCATGGCGGGCAGGCGCGCGCGGCATGCGGCAGCCGTGGCCGTGAACATGGCCATGCTCGGCGCGCTATGGGTTACGCCGGCCAGTGCTGTGTCCATGTACCAGCCAGGCCTGGGCAGCATATTGAAGGCCACCCGGGCCGCTCCCAACGCGACGCACGCCGAGGCCGACGCCGCGCCCCTGAGCGTGTTCTCCACGACCATGACAACCGTGGCCGCATGCCTGCCGCTGTCCGTCAAGTTCTACGACGCGCAGCGCAGCGGCCAGGCGCGCGGCACTTGTGGCTGGCTTGAACTGCCTGAGGCAGCATGCAGGACAATCCGGATTCCGCGCAGTGCGTGGCAGCGAGCAGCTGGGCTGGCCGCGCGCAGGTCGCGCCGGCGGACGCGCGGGTATCCTGGCGTGCCGATTCGGGACTGTATGACGAGGTCCTTGGCGGCTTTTACGACGCGGGCGACTATGTTAAGTTCGTGTGGCCGCAGGTGCTCCCCTTTTCTGCGCTAGCCGCGGAGCCTGTTGTGGCTGCCTACGAGCTCCGCTGACGGCTGTGCGTGAGGCGCAGGCGTTCTCCATCACCATGCTCTCCTGGATAGGGATGCAGTACGGCAGCTCCTTCCAAGCCACCAGCAGCATGAGCGCGCTCATGTCCAACGTCCGGTGCGCTGACCCTCGCCGCGCTGCAAGATGACGCGGGGCCCTCACTGGCTGCACAGCGAGGCCAGCCGCCCGCCTCCCGCGCCTCCCGCGCCAGCACTGGCTTGCACCACCTGCACTCGTGCAACGGGGGCGTACGCTCTGCTGCCAGGCTGACAGCATCCGTCAGCCCCGCGCCCTGCGCCAACGGGCACCCGCGGCCCGCCGCGCGCACAGCTGGCGCGCCCCCGCGCGCAGGTGGGGCGCCGACTTTCTGCTGCGCTGCGCGGCCGACGCGCCGGCGTCCATGGTGGCCGCGGTCGGCGACCCGGACCTGGACCACCAGTTCTGGGACATCGCACCGCTGCAGGTGGACGTCATCACGCGCGCCAGCCGCAAGGCCGTCAACGTGCGCGCGCCCCGCTTGGGCGGGCGGCCGGCGGGCGCCCCGCTCGGTACAAGCCGAATTCCTCTGCGCTGTGACCTTGTTGCTGCTTTGTGTCTGCCTTTATTTAGTTGTTTGTTGGCAGGTGTGTAGGGTGTAAATCAAGCAACCAAGAAATACTGCCTGCAGCCTGTATCACTCCGCCTTGCATGGCTAGCAGGGCTCCCGTGCCCCATGGAGGCTGTCGCGACCAAACCGCGGCGCTCACTTGATGGTTCCTGTGCAGGCGACAGCCCGCCGCGGGCGCATGGCGCTGGCGACCAGGCAGCTCTGAGCACCTGACCCTTGCTGCCGCACAGGTGACCGCGGGCGCGGACCTGGGCGGCAGCGTGGCGGCCGCGCTGGCAGCCGCCTCCATGCTGCTCCGGCCGGAGGACGCGGCCTACGCGGACACGCTGCTTGCCGCGGCGCAGAAGGCGTACCAGTTCGCACAGAACAGCAACCGAGTCAAGTGCGGCGCCCCGCCGGTCGGCGCGCGCTGGCGCCTGCGCGCCGGTCTACAGTGCACTGCACGGCGCTGGCCTGGATATTGCAGCCCAAGCCAAGCACCTGCCCATCGCGCGCTTGTGCCGTGCCCGCCCAGCCCCACGTCGGAGCAACCAAGTGAATCGCCGCACAGCGCGGTGGCGCACTACCAGAGGCGGGCAAGCCATGTCTGCAACCCGGCGCCTTCCTGCTTCGCGCACGTCAAGCGCTCGCACAAGCCGCTCGCATGCGCGCCCAGGTACACCTGCGCGCTGGCGACGCGGCGCATCGCGGTCTTCTACGGCTCCTACTCCGTCGCGGACGACCTGGCCTGGGGCGCCATGTGGCTGTACAAGGCCACCGGGCAGCAGACCTGGCTGGACACGGTGCGCCTCACCCTACCCCTGGCTGGACGCGGTGCCCCGCTGCGCCGCCGGCCCTGCAGCAGACCCGCCCGCGCCTGCAGCCCTGCCGATCCCATGCCGCGCAGCGGCGCTCAGCCGGGCAGCGCCCTGGGCCCGCTGTGCGGCAGAGCGCCGCGGGCGGCCGCTGACTAGCTGGTTCCTGTCGCCGGGGTTTTGTGTGTCAGGGCCAAAGCGAATGGCGCGTTACAGGATGAGCTCCGCGCCTGCTTTGCGCATGCGGATCAAAGCGTGCTTGGAATCCGCGCGCGCAGGCCACGAAGGCGATCTACAAGGACCAGTACACGACCAACGACGGCGCCTACCCCTGGTACTTCTCCTATGGTGCGGCCTGCTCCCAGCCGGCGCGTGCCTCCTTGTTGTTTGGCCTTGAAGCCTGCTGCGCCGCAGCTGCATGACCGGCAGCCACAACAGGCCAGTCTGCCCGCATGTGCACTGTTCCCATGCGCTACATCACACAGCGCAAACCAAGCGCGCAGACAGGTCGGGGGGAGGGCGCCGTGCTGCTCTACCGTCTCAAGGCTCTCTTTCATTGTGCAAGTGCTGAGCTGGCCGCTCACGCCGGCGCCCCGCGCGGCGCAGACAACCTGGCGCTAGGCGCCATGCTGCTGCACGCCCAGGCGGCGCCCACCTCGGCGTCGCCGTCGTACCTCAAGTCGCACTTCACCACCGACATCCTGCAGTACATCGCGCAGCCGGGCCACATGACCAGCGGTGCGGCCCGGGCCGCCGGTGCTCGCATGCACGGTTCGCTTACAGGCTGGACCTGAAAGTGGACGGGCGTGGCAGCGCAGCGCGCTCCCAGCAGCCGGTTCTGCCTCCTGCCTGCACAGACCCAGCGTCCGGCATGCTGCGGGCCGGTTGCATGCTTCGCGCACTGCCCGCACGCGACCGCCGGCCACGCGGGGCGGCATCGCCTGCGGGCGGCGGTGCCGCCGGCGACGCCGTGCATGCTGAGCTGAGGCCGGCCTGCCCCGCGCGCGCGCAGCCGGCCTGTTCTGGCAGGCGGACACGTCGCCCTGGTTCTCGGTGCGCGCGGCGCTGTCGGCGGCGTTCACCTCGCTGCTGTACGTGGACAGTGGCCTGGCGGACGCCGGCACCGCCGCGCAGCTGGAGGCCTTTGCCAAGACGCAGCTCGACTACGCGCTGGGTGCGCCAGCCCCGCCGCACGCGCTCTGCCGCGGCCCGCTCTCTGCTGGTCATGCGGAGGGAAGGCGACATGCCTTGCGCATGCGTGCTGTGCAACAAGCTCGCTCTGTGGAGCCGCGACCTTGCCTGCTGGTCTGCAACTGGGATGCAGCAGCAAACGTGGTCCATCGTTGCCACCCCTGACACCAGCAGGCAGGATCCCCATTTCCAATCGGGCGGGCGCCCCCGTCACCGTCAGAGCCGGCCGAACAGTGCGGCGCGGCGCAGGCAACAACCCGGCCGGCGTGTCGTTCGCGGCGGGCTGCGGGCTGCCGAAGTACGTCACTGCGCAGCACCACCGCTACGCGACGGGCTTCCCGCCGGACTGCCAGCCCACGGCCACCTGCCCCGCCGGCTGCACCAGCAGCTCGTGCCCGAGCGACCGTTTCATGAACCAGTGCCAGGCGCGCCCGCGCGTGCGGGTGGTGCCTGATCTGCTCACCTGCACTGCCTGCCGGCTCCAAGATGCTGGCTGTTGAGCCGCTCCGGCCCGGGGAGCGCTGGCACAACTGGACGCTCAGACGCGCCCTGGCGAGAGGCCGCAGAGTTCGCCTGCCTGTCACGTCAAGTGAGCGCGCGCTCCCTTGCCTGGGTGACGTACAACGCTATTGCAGGCAGGGCGGGCAGCCGGCGTGCTCAGCCGGCGCGCGCTGCTGCCCCGGGCGCCGCCGAGCCTGAGCGAGGCCGCATGCGCGCCTCCGTGTGAGCAAGTACCTGCCCTGCACATGCGCCGCCACTTACAGCGCGCGCGCGTGGGGCCGCAGGACGCGCCCGCCACCAACAAGTACCTGCTGGAGGGCGCGCTGTCCGGCGGGCCCAACAACGGCGCGGTCGAGACCGGGCCGGCCACCTTCGACCAGGGCAGCTGCGAGTGCGCCCCCCAGCCCTGACATGACGCTGCCCTGTGCATGCTCTCCTAGATGTGCTCCCCTAGATGAGAGCATGAGCAGGGAGATGTGGAGACCCTGGAACATGCGAGTCGGCTGGGCTGCGGAGGCGCGCGCGCCGCTCGCTGGGCGTGCTGCAGCCGCGCCCGCTCCGCGCGGCGCCGCGTGGCCGGCCAGCGCCTGCCCGGCCCGCCGGCGCAGGCGGGCAGCGCGGCTGACGCGAAGCGCGCCGCGCAGGTGGCTGAGCACGCCGCTGAACCCTAGCTACAACCTGCCGTCGGACGCCTGGGCCAACGTGCGCTGCGACTACCAGCGCAACGAGGCGCGCCCGCGCCCGGCCTGCTGGCGCCTGCTGTGCACTGTCTGGCACCGCGAGCTCACTCGAGCGCTGCTGCGGAGAGCACCGGTCACCGTCCCCAGGCTGCTCTGGCCTCGGTGACAGCCACGCCGCATGCGCCTCGGCGTGTGCTCGACACTCGGGTCTGCTGGGCGCGCGTCCCATGGGCATCCATCCCTCGCGGTCTGCGGGCGCATATGGGTCGGCCCAGGCATGTCGCCCCGGCGCTGACGCCAGCGGCTCCGCGCCGCAGGAGTCCCTGGACTCCAACGCGTTCCTGGTGGGCATCCTGGCGCGCCCGCCCAAGGCGGTCGGCACGACCGCGGGCGGGCCGCCGCCCACCGCGCCGACGCCGGCGCCCGCGCCGCAGCAGGGCCCTCCCTCAACGCCTCCGCCGCCCCCGCCGTCGCCGCCCCCGCCGGCCCCGCATCCGCCGCCGCCGCCGCAGCCGACGCCGCCGCCGCCGCTTCCGCAGTCGCCGCCGCCGCCGCCGCCCCAGAAGCCACCGCCGTCGCACTCGCCCTTCCCGCTGCCGGTGCCGGGCGGCGGCCTGTGCTACGCGGACGCCAAGATAGGCGACACCTGGCCGTCCGGCAACCCCGACGCGCCCTACGCGGCCACCATCACAATCGAGCTGAGCACCGCATCGTCGACCCCTGTGCCTGTGCCGTACGCGGTCAGCGTGTTTGGCGGCTATGCGGGCGACGGCGGCCACTGGAACATCGAGGACTGGGGCGTCGGCATGGGCACCGCGTCCGGCGTGCTGAGCCAGCCGTGGCAGGCGCTGGTCGGCGGCGGCCAGGGCGTCACATTCGGCGCCAACCTGCTGAGCGCGTCGCCCAACCTGATCCCCACCAGCGTGACCGCCGCCGGCCAGCGCTGCACGCTCGTCACGAGCTACGCCGGTTCTGCGCGCATGGCGGGCGCGCCGCAGTAGCGCGGGCCGGCCGAGGCTGATGGGAGGGCACGATGCAGTAGCAGCGGCCGCCCGAGGCCGGGCCGCTGGAACAGAAGCCGCTTACTGAGGGTTCTGCTGCGGGGTGCCGATCGCCAATTTTGTGCTCCTTACACATACGTCTAGATACGTATATAGCGCGCCTACCTGCGCGCGCGTGCCGCTCCCTTTTTGCTTCTGAGCCCGTGCTACCTTTGTATGTACATTCACCTTTAGTGCTTGGTGGTTATTGTGAGGCCGGGGCTCCAGGCTTTGGCTGGCTGGCCGTTTTCTCCCGGACAGCCCTCTTTCAGCAGTGCCGGTGCGCGGCGCTGCTAAAGGAGGGCCTCCACCCGGCTGCAACAGCCGACTTGCAAGTTTTGTGGGGCGCCTCTGGCGCTCTGTTCTCAGCTCCGTGCTCCGGGAGGGCTGTAGCGCGCGGGTTCCTGCCGCTGCGTGAGCCAGGGCTGGCACCAAGGGCTTGCGCGTTTCGGCGCTGGCTGGCGCACCTGCGCGCGCCGCCCCTTGGTGGCAGCTTTGGCGAGGCTGTGTCTCGGGCGTGGGCCCGCTCGTGCCACAGCCGATGACCGTCGGTGCTTGTTTGAAAAACGCTTTTGGGTGTCTTTGTGCTGGGCAGGGGGCTGGTTGGAGTGCGGCAGGCGGGTGCCGCTGCCGCCCTGGGCTGCCACATTCTGGGAGATGAGCATGCAGGTGGTCTGGGATGCTGACCTCCACAGTACAGTCGGCACTCACGCAATGGGCGGCATGCTGGGGCAGCGCGCATGCGCATGGTAAGGCGCTGGTGGGTTCCAGCAGCTGGTCGAGATGACTGAGATGCCAAGATGGTCTGGCCCCACTCGATATCTGTACATGGTCTGTTGCATGCGTGCTGTGACGCCGGGGCGCGGAAGCCTGTGCCTGGACTGACTTGCTAGGTTAGTTTACCACATAGCTACAGACGAGGTGGGTTGGTGCAACCCCGCAGACCGGGTTTTGACACGGCGCCTGACTTCATGAGTGTATGTAGCGCCGATAGGCAAGAGTAACAGCTTGTGAAGCCAGCACACAGCATGTGAGCATGCACTCACTGGATAACGTGTCATTCCATTTCATTTCCTCCCGTTGCAAACAACACAACACTGGCAAACACACAACAGCTACACACCTTGCCATGCAGCGTAGAGCGTGCGCGCATGCGCATGACTGGCACGCGGCAGGCTGGCAGACTAGCAGACATCAAATTGCTGCTCAGAGCAAAAGGGTGCCACACAATGTGTGCGTGCACCAAACATGTCTATTCGCCCATGAAACAAGGCTGAACGTACAGGAGCTGCACAGCGGAGCTGAAGGCGCCACAGGAGAAAGAATGCAAGACCAGAAGAGCAAGGGCTTTCTGCCGATGTAAGGGCCGAAAGGGGTTGCATGGCTGCGTGCCCAGGCGGCAGGGCGCCTCAGCCCGCCATTAAAATCTTGGCGCCGCGCGCGTCCTGTGTCGCAGCCTTCACCGCCTCCGCGGCCTCCTCTAGCGGGTACGCCTTGCCTGCACGCCGGGCGCGCCCACTCAGACCACCAACGCACGCCTGGAAGCGCACTGGACCGCAGCAAGCACGCCCGGCGCATGCAGGGAGCGACCACGGAAGGGCATGCGCGCGGGGAGCGCGCCGGTGTACGGCTTGAGAGTGCCGTCCAGGAACAGCTCCCACACGTCCTGCAGCGCCTTGGCGCGCGCCGGCCGCGCCTCCGGCAGCCGGTTGTACAGGCTCCAGCCCTCCAGCTTGCGCGCCTGCGCGCGCGCCCGCTGCGCCTCAGCTCCGCGGGCTCGCACCCGAGCGGCGGCGCTGCGCCGCTGCCGTTGCTTTTACAGCAGAGCTGTGCCAGGAATGCACGCCCGCGTCACCAGCTGACGGACAGCGCTCGCTTGTGGTTCTGCCATGCAGGCTGCGCCTGTACAGACAATAATGGCTGCAGCCTTGAGGCCGTGCAGAGCTTGCCGCACGGCACATGTCATGCCAACAGAGGCCTGAGTGGACAGAGTTGAACACACTCATGCATACTCATCCCAAGAGGGCGGCACCTTGAACATCAGCGGCCGCACGGCGACGGGGACCTCGTCGCCACTCAGCACGCCGTACACCAGCAGCGTGCCATGTGGCCGCAGCTGCGGCATGACGCACGCGTTCAGCAGAGGGCCGAGCTGGCACAGCGCAAGCGCAACACAGGCTGGACGCTGAAGCCACGCAGAGCTCGCGGGGCAGCGCCCTACCAGGGGCACAATCTCGTTGGGCATTGTGCCGGCCACCGCGTCCATGGCGCCATACACGCCCTCCTCTCCTGCGCGCACCCAGCGCCGCCCGAGGCTTCAGCACTGCCGTCACGAAAGCAGCAGAGCACCACAGGCGTGTGCTCTCAGGAAGCGTGAGGCTGTATGCTCACAGAGTGTGCTGTGTGGAGGCACCCACTGCAAAGCTGCGCGCCGCTCGCATCAGAATGAGAGGATGCGAGGCTGGCATGTCACACTGGGTGCACGGCTGCCCTACGCGCACCAGCAGCCTCCTTCACGCGCGCCGCCAGGTCGTCCTTGTCCGTACCGATCACGACGTCCGCCCTGCGCTGCCGGGCGGAGCTTGCCAGGGCTGGCGCGGGGCGGTTGCGCCGGAGTTGAGGACAGGGCGCTCGCGTGTACGCACAGGCTCCACTAGCTGGTCAACTACCCTCCAGAACAGCGCCCTGCTGGAACAGTCGCACGTGACCCGAGATACGGCCAGGGATGCGCACCTCTCTCGGGAGGACCGCAGGCATGCGAGCGCTCCCACAACACTGCTGCACACAGGCCAGCGTGCATGCGCGCGTCCGGCGGGAGGCGCGCGCGACCCAGGCGCCCCTGGCAGGCGCGCGCGACACAGGCGCCCCGGGCAGGCGCGCGACACAGACGCCTTGGGCAGGCGCACCCCAGCGCCAGCAGCTCCTCCCTCTGCTCGCTGCGCCGGACGACGTTGATGGTCCTCACACCCGCGCGCTTGGCGATCGCGATGAGCATGCGCCCTGGGGGCACAGCTTCAATCAGCGCCAGCCGCGCAGAGTGGCCCTGCTCTTGCGGCTGCTCATGCACACAAGGCGGTGCTAGCGCATGTGTGAGTTGAGACTGCGCGGTCACGCGCGTTGCGTTCCGCAAGCGCACAGCTTGCAGCTCGCACCGCCCGGCCGTGCGCCGCCGGGTCCCCATGGGGCAAACGGTCACCTGCCAGCAGGGCGCACCGAGGACAGAGCCCGCCGCCGTCTGCAGCATCCACTCGCCTCGCGGCACCGCCAGGGTCTTGAACAGCCCGAGCGCGGTGGCCGGGTTGACTGCGCGCGGCGCGGGCGTGCGTGAGCGTGCACTCCGGCTGAGTAGGAAAGGGTCAGCCTCCAGCCTCACATGCCAGCGGGGCCCATACGGGAGGGCGCACTGAGGAACTGCGCCGCGTCAGAGTCGCTGACCTCGTCCGGGACCTTGAGCTGCCGCGGCGGTGGCGCACGCACCGCTCAGCCTCTGCTTTTCCTTCCCCCAGCCAGCAGGGCTACAAGCATGTCCTCATCATCGCCATCTGGGCAGCAGGGAGCCTGCTCCGGAGCCAAGGCTACTGGCGGTGCTGTCACCAAGGAAGGGAAATCAGGACAGGCGCGCGGCAGGCCCCACCAGGTCAGCCTCCGGGACGACCACGTACTGCTGCCAGGTGCCCTGGCCGGCGCCAGTCTGCCTGCAGCCACGCACAGCGCAGCAGGCTTGGCTCGGCGCGCAGGCGCCGGGCGGCAGCGCTGTGAGATACGTGTGTGCAGGATAGGTGCTTGCGTGAGAGGCAGACATGGTGCGTGAACACGCGCTTACGCACTTCCAGGGCTCCATGGACACGACGCGGTCGCCCACGGCAAATTTGCTCGCGCCCGTGCCGAGCTGGGCCACCTTGCCCAGCCCCTGCAAAGCAGCAGGGCTGAGCGCCGCGCACGAGGCGGCTGGAAGGTGCGCGAGCTGCAGAGAAGTGGGCGCAGCACCTCATTGCCGGGCACCTTCGGCAGGTCGCTCATATTCACTGTTGCGTATGGGTCCTTCGACGTCAGCCCAAACAGGTCCACTGGGTTGACAGGCCTGCGCGGGTGGCATATCTGACTGCTTGAGCGGCGCCGACAGGCAAACGCCACTAGCGCTGCCGCAATTGCGAATATATATATAAGCCTTACGCGAACGGCACCACTGTCTCTAGCATTGCTGCACACGCCGTCAGGCACACCTGAGGGACATGTTGACAAGCACCTCGCCTTCCCCTGGGCTGGGCACTGGCACGTCCTTCGCAACCTTGAGGTTCTTGCAAATGTCCGTTGTCAGCTGCACCACCTGCCAAGCAATAGCGCTCAGAAACTCAGTTGAGTTAACGGCACACAGGACAAAAGTACCCGCGGTGCTTGCCTGCACCGCTGTCTGCGACCGGGCCACCATGCTGCTGGGTGCGAGCCCTCCGGTGCCAAGCTCACAGATGGACGCTCGGTGTGCTGGAAATTGTTGCTACACTCGTCAGCCTGCCTTCTCCTCTTCCTGGGCTTTACTTGAGCCGTACTTGAGCTCATAAGCTAATGGAGCTAATTAGCAGCTGATCAGCCTTATGTAACCGCATGCACCCACCCTCCCAGGCACCCGGGTAGCCCCTCGCCTCGCAAGTCCTGCTTTGCAGTCCGTCCGTGTCCCGGCCTTGGAGGAGCGGGGCCGTCGCCAGGGAACCGCTGGACATGCTTGCAGCCTTGCCACCACAGTAGAGCAGTACTTCCTGCGAGGCGCACCTGATCATCTGACACTCCCGAGGCCTGCGGGCTCTCTGTAGCAGAGGCGTGCAGCCCCCGCTTCCAAAGAGGTGTATCACTCTGCTTTGCTGCACGCACTGGGCCCCGCTGAGATACCTCAGCGCGCGCAGACAAGGCGCACGAGACCGGGTGCCCCAGCGCGCTGAGCCTGGCGCAGGCCGCGATGGGCGACGCTACAGCCCCGGTGACGCTCACGCCAGAATAGCTGAGCCACGCTGTCACAGTTTGGACAGCGTGGCTGGCACAGCGCACTGTCCGCCCTTGTGCGCGCGCATATGAGAACCAGGCTTTCCTGGACGCACTGCGCTTGCTCAAGCCAGACGCGCGCACGGTGCGCAGGGCATGGGGCAGGCCTCGCAGCTAGACGCGCTGCTGGCGACCGAGCCAGACAGCGAGCTGCTGGAGGCGCTCAAGGCAGCGAGCGCCCCATCCAAGGCTGTTCGCGCCGTCGGCACGTTGCGTGTGCTGCTGAAGCGCGTGGAGCAGGCGGGGCCCCTGGCATTGCACCCGGCGCGTCATGCTGCAGGCAGCGCCGCCACGTGGTGCATGGGTCATGCGGTTGCATGGCTGAGCTTGGTGCGCAGGCGGCGCATGGACCGAACCTGGAACTGCTGCATGCGCTGCTGGAGCTAGTCCGGATTGTGCCGGCTTCCGTGCGCAAGGCGGCATTCGCGGAGCCGCAGCAGCACGCCTTCTGCCGCACGGCCGCCCATGCGCTGGCGCTCGCCTTTGATGCGGCAGCGGGCATCCAGGTATGTGCTGCAAGCGCGCCTGCCCCTGTGATATGCGCAAGAGGCCTGCCTGCCCCCAGCTGCCGCCACGACGCATGCCTGAAGCTATGAAGCAGATCTGGGGCCACATGCATGGACTCACATGCACGTGCCCAGTCCACGCGCATGCATGGAGTGGTGGCATGCTCCACCGCTCCCTCGAACATCTCCATGCCGCATGGGCAGGCGGCAGCACCGCATCACCAAGGACAGGGTGGCGTGCTGGCACTGGACAGAGTGCAGCTCAAGCAAGCAGTTTCCGCGAGCGTCACCGCCATGAAGGCGGTCAGTGCCCTGGCAGAGCCCCATAAAAAAGGTGTGATCCACACCCGGGCGAATCTTGTTCTAGCATTGAAATGCGCCTCATGCGTGCGTAACACCTCATGCTTGGCATGCTCGCTCACCAGCACAACACAGTGGCTGTTTATTATGCATGACCATGCATGCGCGCACGACAGGGAACACAGTGCTGCATGCGCGCAAGGCCCGCAGCCTTGTGCGCAAACACACAGGAGCTGAGGTGCATGCATGCGCTCGGACGAGCAGGCACGCTGCGCGTGAGGGAGGCATGCGGGAGCGCATTCGTGCACCGGCTGATGAACCTCGTTGCGCTCAAGTGCGCGGCGAGGTCCTCTTGCATGCCTGTGGCTTCGCCAGTGCCACTCTGTCAGGCAACACAGCCAAGGACAGTAGCCATTTGCCTGATAGCGCATTCTGCAGGATCAGGGAGCACTGGTATCAGGCGCGTTGCTGATGAGAGCATGCAGCCTTCTCCAACGCCTGCGCCACCACACACCACGCAGCTACGGTAGCTTGCTTCTGCCTGTGCGCATAGCAGACGCACGGCATGCAGCCTAAACACCACATCATAATACTTAGGCCGCCCTTGCTGCCAGCCGGACAAGGAAGCATAAGGTATAAATGGAACCTGCACTGAAGCCGCTCTGCCGGACGCGCAGCAACCAGGTCGAGCAGGAGCCTGTGGAGGAGGCGCTGGACACGCTGCTTGTGCTGCTGACGCGCGCGCCCGCCAACGCGCGCATGGTGGCGGAGGCGGAGCGGCACTGCCGCGCGCTGTTTGTCGACTACCTGCGCACCTGCGGCGTTGTCGGCCGCCAGGTGCGCGTTGCCGCGCGCGCGCGGCTGCTGACCACCCTGCAGTGCGGCATGTTGCTCTGCAGCGGACCCGCCCACGCTCAGCGGGGCGGAGCCCGCGACGGCCTGTCCCTGAGGACCACTCTAGAGTGACCTGCTGTCCGCATGATGCGCGGTGCAGAGCGCATGAGTGGGCATGCCGTCACTGCCGCACTGGCCTCGCGGGTCAGGTGGACGTGCTGGAGGTGCTGGTGCGCACCGCGAAGCACGTGGCCCTGCCAGCGTACTGCCTCGCGGGCGTGCCAGAGCCGGTGCGCAGCTACACTCGGGTGGCTGCATCTCAACACCTGTGACCGTCTCACGGGGCGAGTCGTGGTGCTTGCCTGCGATTGCCATGATGCCATAGGTCTTCCATGGCGCCAGCGCGACCATGGATGGAACAGACGCATTATGGTGCACATCAGGCTTGCGCTGTCCACCATGCGCCGCCGTGATCCTGACACTTGAGTTTGCTTTGGAACTGCAGGCGCGGCCGCACCTGCTCAGCATCAGCAGGCGCAGCAGCATCGAGGCGCGCCTGCCGAGCGCCTGCAGTGACGCAAACGCTGTTCACAAGCGTGGTGTCTGTCTCACACAGAGCGCGCGCGTGAGTCTGCCAAGAGCGCGCGTGCGAGCATGCCACGCATGCCAGTGGGTTCTGTGCTGTGTGCTGTGCAAAAGCCTCTTGATTAGTATAGGTAGATAGATGAGTTGCCAGGCAGTGGCGAGCCCGCACAGTGGCGCTCCGGACCAGGTCGTGGACGTGCAGTCAGGCACTGCTCTCAACCTCGCTGGGCTTGCACAGAAACCGAAACCAAGTGATGAGGAGCTTGAGGAGCTCGAGGAGGACCTGCGGGCTGTTGCGCACGCAATCAACACTGCGCCCGGCGCCGAGAACAGGCGCGCATGACGTCAATGTAGCGGCTTTGTCATGGGACATGTGCTGACACCGGCATGCGTCCGTGCACAGTCAGTCCTGTACTGCTAGCTGTGCTGTGAGAGTGAGCTTCAGGAAGAGAAGGGGTGGTGCAGAGCGCCGTGTCTGTCACCAACTCTGCACGATGGGGCATGATACCTGTATGCGCCTGCTTGCATGAAATACTTTGCACATGCAGCCTGCGCGTACGCCGGCAGGGCCTGCTCGGTCCTGGCGACATCCATCAACGCAGGGCGCGCAGCGTCGGGGCCGCACGATTGCAAGTGGGTGGACTTTAACAAATCTGCCATTGAGCTGCTGCTGCCCGCAGCCGAGCAGGCCTGTGCCCGCACCTAATGCTGCAGCCTGAGTGGGCATGTCAGATGACACCTGCCATGCACAGTCACTGCCATGCACAGTCTCGGCTCTTACGCTTGTCCCCAGGTGGTGCCGCAGGGTTTGTTTGCACGTGTCCTCTGCCGCAGCGCCTTGCACGAATAAAAGCTCTGATGTCTGCTGGGATTCTTTTTTTTTTTGTCTACAAGCTATCGTAAGCTTATAGACGTATGGTTCATGCATCCACGCTGCCTTCCTTTGCTCCGTGCCTGCTGCGGTTGACACTGTGATCAGCACCTTTGCTGCCAATTGTACCACAGTACGTACGCAAAACTGCAGTTCGTTCACCAGGCGACCCAATCGCGGCTGGTGCGCGCAGAAAGCACAGCCGGGGCTGAGCATCGGCTACACGGACTTGGCGGCCGTGGACGCGGCTGCTCCGATGGAGGCCCCGGACAGCATCGCGCTCACCCTGCGCCTGGCCGCCTGGCCGTCACCTGATGCATCAAAGGTCTACGCTGAACCGGCCTGCAAGTGCGCTGCCACCTGCACGGATGCATGTCCGGCAGAGGTATGGAGAGGACTTGTTACGAGGCTTAGCTCGCTGAGCTACTCCACACTATATGCAACAGCAACTGCATGGGCACAAGATTGGCATATGGCGCAGTGTGCGTGTGGCAGCCAGGAAGCGTTGGTGACATGTCTCATTATACGTGACGCATGTGACATGTTCTGCGTGTTATTAGTTTAGCGGTCACTTGCTCCTCGTCAATTCTGAGGCACCATTGAGGCACTAATGTGCCTTCTGTGTCTCGTAATGCAATGCATGAGCTACCACGTATGTATGCAGGGAGGCGCGCATTCGCATCACAATGCCTGCGGACGCCGCACGGACCCTCGCCCAAGCAGCACATGCGCCCCAGGCGCGCAGTGCCTGCTCATTCTCTGCTGCACTTTGTTGAACAATGGTCGTGAGGTGTCCTGACATCAAGACATGCTAACAGGCGTTGTCTGTTGTCTGTGCTGCCGCCGCAGCGGGTGGCACTATTCACAACGTGGCATCTGCGCGTGTTGAGGCACTGCACACCTAAGAATGTCTTGATTGAAGATATCCTAATGGCAAAGTAGAGGTTTTCATGGATGCCTGCTGAGCGGCAAGTAGCGGACGGCATGTGGCCATGTTGTTAATATGGGCCCTTCTAATATGGCCCCTTCACAGTCGAGCACAACTGCATGTCGGCCTACAGCATGTTCCCAGCTGTCTACAGCTCCTGCATTTTGCAGGAGCAGGTTGCAAATGCAGCAGGTTGCATTTGCAGGTTGCAAATGCCATCCAGCGCGCGCTGGCGCTGGCTGCGGCGCGCCGCGAGGGGCGGAGCCCCATTGAGGAGGATGCCAGCCCCCTGGGCCAGCCGCACGGCGCTCCGGGCGCCGCACGCGCTACGAGGCTGCCCTCCATGTGCGCGTCGCTTGCTGGAAGGCTCCTCCTGTGCATGGACAGGCTCTCAAGAAGTTTGCTCTGCTCGGTGTGCCCGGCGTGGGCTGTTCATGTAGTGGCAAGGCTTCTTGGGTGATTGCATGTCTGCTCATACCTCGGGCAGAGTTATTTATCTTGTGTGTAGCCTTTAATGCCGCACACACTTCAACACTTTGCTTTAGCTTCTCTCCATGAGCCATGCTCAGTCACAGGCTTTTACTCTTAAGTTTGGCATTTGGGGAATCACTGTGCATGGCATGGCGCAGAGCCATCACCGGCGCGCATGGCCCCGCATTCCGGCCGCTGCCCCTGGAGCCCATCGCCGCCCGCAGCGGCCCAAGCGGCCCTCACCCTGCCGCGACGGCCGTGGCGCCGGCGCAGCAGCGGCCTGCCACACCGCCGCCGCCACCGCCTGCCGCGGACGCCCCCGAGGCGGCAGAGGAGGGACCGGGCAGCCAGCCGACGCCTGAGTCACCAGTATGCGCACAGCCGGCGCGCACCCGCCTCCTGTCACAAGCCTTGTACTCAGCAGCGCATGTCGTACAGGGCTTGAAGCAAGCGGATAGGGGTTAAGTGAATGCATGGAGAAGCACACCTCTGTGCAGCTAGCCACCCGCCCCCTCGTCTGTTCTGCTGGAATGCGGGGCCGCCACCCAGTGTTTCAAACACTTCTAGCAAAGCTGGGGGGCACAGCAGCCCGGGCCACCTCCTGTCCCCGCTGCGACCGCATCCGCCTGCTCACTGACAGCCGCCCGCCCTGCGCAGCCGGACGATGGCTGCTTCTCCGCCCGCCTGCCTCACGGCTCCAGCGGCAGCTCCGGGGAGCCGCCCGCGGAGGAGCCCGCGGCGGGGGCGCTGCCGCGCGCGCGGCGCCTGCCCGCCGTCGCGGAGGCCGGCGGCGATGCCGCGTCGGACGGCGTCGCCCCTCCGGGCAGCCCCGCGGCTCCGGAGGAGGCTGCGGCGCCGGAGCCGGTGTGCGTGCAGCCCCGCGGCGCGCGCGCGGCGCCGCCGCCGGCGTCGGGCGGCGCTCCGTCGGGCAGCGACCGCACCGCCGACCTCAGCCTGGACCCGCAGGCGCGGTCCCTTGATTGAGCAGTGCCAGTCTGTGTCGTCCTACAGGCTACATGCCAGGGCAGGCAAGCCTCATGTGCGTACCATGGACCATGCTTGAAGCACTCATGGCTGCACTGCCTCATGCCACACGCTGCTCATTGATTGTGCTGACTCCATTTGCTTGCTCTGTAAGTGCGCACCTGCTAATTTCAATCAGCTCTGCAGCAGCGCATAAAGCTGAGGTGCTCAGCATGACGGGGGCCTGCTGACTAAGAGCAGGCAACAATGCAGCAAAGAGCAGACAGAGTAGAGATGCACTGCGGAATGCAGATTGGCCGTGTGCGCTGACATATGTCAGTGGATGCGCTGCGGGGCAGGGCCAAGGGGCGAGCAAGGCGGACCAGGCCCCGGACGGCGGCGGCGCGGGCGGCAGCGGCGCTGCCCACGTGGAGGGCCCCGCCGCAGCGGCCGGGAAGCGCCGCGGCCGCGTGGTCGACTACTGCGAGGCCCACGCGTTCAAGCCCGCTCAGAAGGCCAAGGCGCGTGGCGCTGAACCCTGGGCTGATCAAGTTGGAAGCGGGCCATGTGACGCTTGCAGCACGCAGGCCGCACACCGATGAGTGTGACACGGTGATACGGGCGTGCTGGTAGCCTGCATGGTCGCCTCATGCAGAGCTTTGCCTGCCCCTTGCATGATCTCCAGCATGCACTGCAGAACATGCACTGTCTGTCTATCTTGGGTCGCTGCTTACTGAACAGGACAGGTGCTCCTAAGACAGCGGACGGCATGCATTCCCAAGTGAGCATGGCTTACAATGAACATGGCACCCGTATCTAATGAGCATGGCAGAAGGTCGGCAGCATCGGCAATGGCAGCATGCTCCGTGTAATACCGTGACCCTTGCACCCAGGGCGAGGCGGACATGGCGGCGCAGGCTGCCGCAGGCGAGGCACAGGACGCGCGCACGGCGGCCCCGCCGCCCGACGAACCAGACTGGCTCGCTGAGGGCACTGCCGCGCATGGCAAGGCATGCCTGCCGAACCTGGCTTGCTGCAGCATAGCATCTCATGGCGAAGCCGGGGGTAATGCGATGCATTGTGCCGCGTGCACTGTGCCAAACAAGTCAGCCCGCAGCTTGCTGCTACGAAAGTGTAGACTCATTTGTGCTTAGCAACAGCAAGCTCACATGTGTGGGCGCCAGGCCGCACCCGCTGCCCACGGCGGCGCGGTGGCCAACGGAGCGGCAGCCAGGCCGCAGTCGAGCAAGCGCACATACACGCCCCGCCGGCAGGCGCCGCGCGAGGCTGCACTGCAGCTCGACGTGCAGGTGTGTTGCAGTGCATGATGCGCTATGCGCCATGCATGCGTGACAGCGCCACGCTGCGTCACCTGCACAATGCTTGTATGCCAATGCAGCAGCTTTTGCCGCCACGCGCGCTGAGGCAATGCATGCTGAGGCACTTCGCTTGGACATGCCATGGACAGCGCATCACGCCATGTCAGGCTCTCTGCTATGTGCTCTGCCCATGTGAGCGAGCGCACAGAGTAATGTACGAACAGTGCAGACACGGTCAGATGCAGACTGCTGCTGTCATGCGCCCCAGGACTCGCCGCCGGCCGTCGCCCCCAGCAACTACGACCTGCCGCCCGACGACGGGGAAGGCGCCTCACCGGCCACAAGCCCGGACCGGCGGCCAGCGGCCAGGGCGCCGCGGCAGCGCAGCCTCGCGCACGCCAAGCGCCTCAAGGGCATGGCCGCCGCGCTGCCCACGACCGCGCCGGCATCGCTGCCCTCGCGCGCCGGCAAGGCGGGCGCGCCGGGCGGGAAGAAGCCCGCGCCTGCCAAGAGCAGGGCGGCCGCCGGCACAGGCAAGCCGCGCGCCGCCGCTGCGCAGGCGCCTGCGGATGGCAGCGGCGAGGCGGGCCACGGCCGCGGCCGCGCGGGCTCCCCGGCAGCGCCGCCCGCCGGCAAGCGCGCCAGGCCCGCGCTCGAGCTCGAGCGCGAGCCGGCCGCCGGCGCGGAGGAGGACACCCCCGACAGCGCGCCGGGCAGCTTCGGTGGGCTGCTGCGCCACGTGCGGGACGCGCCGGCAGAGCCGGAGCAGCCGCCTGTGCAGGCGCCGCGCGCGGCGCAGCAGCCGCCCGCCGGCGGCGAGGCCGCGGCTGGCGAGGCGCGCGCAGGCGGCCCGCGCCGCGCAGCGCAGCAAGGGCGCCCTCCGGCGGTGCGCGGCGCGCCCGAGCCCGACAGCGCTGCCGAGCGTGAGGCCAGCAGCGGGAGCAGCGGGAGCAGCGAGGGCGCGGGCGGTGACTCGGACCAGGAGGCGCCCGCGCCCGCCGGGCCTGTCATCACGCACGTGACCGTGCAGGCCCGGGCGGTGGCCGTGCGCGCGGCGCCCGCCGCTGCGGAGGGCAACGCTGCGCGCGCCGCACTCATGGTGGCCCCGCTCCCGACACTGGCCGTCGCGGCGCAAGCAGTGGCGCTGAGCGCCGGCGCAGCGCCGCAGCTGCTGCGCCGGCCGCGGGGCGTGCTCGCGGGCGGGCCGCCGGCCGCTGCAGAGCCCGACGAGGGCCCGGAGGAGGGCGATGCGGAAGCTCAGGCATATGAGGAGGAGGAGGAGGAGGAGGAGGAGGAGTGGGAGGATGAGGAGGCGGCGGGTGAGGAGGAGGCGGGTGAGGAGGACAAGGCGGTGGCAGCAGCGCAGCCTGCGCCGCCGCAGGCCGCCCTGCAGCGCGCCGCGCAGGCGCGCCTGCCGCCCATCGAGGAGGAGGCGCCCGGCGCTCCCGCAGAGGCGGAGCAGGCCCCCGAGCATGACGCCGGCGGCGCGTCCCGCGGCGCGGCGGACGCGCCCGCGCATGCGGCCGGGGCGCGCGCGCACCAGCGGCCGGGCGAGGCGCCCAAGCGGGGCGCGCATGCGGGGGCGGGGAAGGGGTCGGGCGGGCAGGCGCCGCGCGGCGCGCCGCCAAAGCGCGCGGCCGCGGCTGCGCCCGCGCGGGCGCAGGAGGCGCGGCGCGATGCGGACATCCTGCAGCCGCTGCCGGACCTGCCGCTGCGCGCGCTGGCGGCGCCCACGCCCGCGCGGTCGGACAGCGCCGCGCCGACCTCCGCGCCGAAGGGCCGCGGTCGGTGCGCTGGCCGGATGCGCGTGGCTGGGATACCTGCTGTCTCCCTGCATGTCATGGGACGCCTTGAGCGAAGCATGCGCATCAAGCGCAGTACCTGTTTGAAACTCACCAGGCTGCAACCTTGTACACATTTTGGGCCCTGGCTGAAAGTGCCTTGGTTCTGTCAGCACCTACAGAAGTATGTGCTCTGTCCGGTAAGAGTGCAAGGCGGTGCAGGGGCGCCGCGGCCGCGTCCGGCGGCGCCAAGCGCGCGGCGGAGCGTGCCCTCGAGCCGCCCGCGGCGGCCAAGGTCGCTAAGAAGGGTGCGCACCCCAGGCCGCCTGCGCCAGGCACCATATCAGACTCAGAGCTGCGGGCCGGGCTGTCGGCGGCGTTCCAAGGCTCGCAGGTCGAGGCACAGATGCCCACGGAGGCCTGCGCCTGCGGTCCTGGCGGGTGACCTCCGCCGGCTGCTTCAACTGGCGCTATGCATGCCCGCTGACTGCAACACCAGAGTATGAACATCCCGCTCACGTGCGTGCTCACCAGACGAAGCAGCTCAGCGGAGTGTGGCGCACGGCCAGGCACGCAGACCAAGGCCAAGAAGGCGCGCATGGCGCCCGCGGCCGCGCTGGCGCCCCCGGGCGCGGAGCCCGCCGACGGCGCCGCGCTTGCGCTCGGCGGCGCGGAGCAGGGCACGGCGCCGCGCCTGTCGCCCAACACGGATGCCGACAGGCGCGCCAGCTGCGGGCGGCTCCATTCACTTTCAATGATGTAAGTGTTGCGCAAAATCACCAATTGCGTGTGTTGGAGCACTTTTGAGCATGTTGCCGTGCTGCCGCAGGTAAGATTGCGCTGACATAGCCCTCAGCACCATGCTGCACAATTCTGTCTTCACCCGCATGTCGCCTACATAGCTTAATTGGGTCCACCTTGGCGCGGCGCCCAAGGCAGGCCGTGGCAGCTGATACCCTATAGCAGCGCATACGCATGTCGCAGGAAATGCGTGCACGCCTATGCGCTGCTATAGGGTTCCACTGCCGCGGCCTGCGATGTGCGCCGCGCTACGGTGGACCTAATCAGGCTATGTATGCGCAGGACATGCCTGCCATGTTGTAAAGCTGAGGCCGAGCGCTTGCCACAGATACTCCGCTAGGACGGTCTGCATCGGGTGTCCATGCTGTGCGCTGCACACGTTGCGCCCCTTTACTGACGGCACGCTCACGGGCGCTAGCGATGCCGAGGAGGAGGGCATCGAGGGCGTGCGAGCGTCCATCGCGAGCTACCTGGCCCGGTACAGCGAGAGCGTCGCCAAGAAGGAGGCCGTCATCATCCAGGCGCGCTGCCGGGCTGGGTGCCTACGCCGCAGTGCTATGTTCCCTGCGCCCGATGCGCCGCATGCGCGCGTGTGCCTTCGTGACCAGAGGGGCGCTCCTGCAGGGCTGCACATGGACACTGCGGTACGATGCCCACCGGTCACTGCTCGGCTCATGTGTGGCACGTGAAGGAGCTTCCTTGTGTAACTGCTTTGCTAAGAGGGGCCGTCATCATGAGGGAGCGCTGCTGAGCAGCCGTCTGGCCGCCGCGCAGAAGACGAGCCAGAAGGTCATGGCCATGGCGGCCGCGCTGGAGGCGGAGGAGCGCAAGGAGGCCGCCGCGGCCACGGCCGCGCACACGCGCCGCGCGACGCCGCTGCGCACCAAGCTGGAGCGCAGGGCGGCCGCCATCCGCGCGCGCGACGAGGTGCGCCCAGCGCACCACGCGCTGGCACCTGTCATGCCTTGGAGCCTGCCCGCCCTCTGGCCGTGATTGATAGTGCGGGGCTGCCGCGGGTGACGAGCCGCTGCGCTTGTCTCAACGGTGTCAGCCACTGCCGACTTAGCGACATCCATTGACTGCTGCTGTTGTCGAGCAGACATGTTTAGTGCATCGTCCCATGATATATGCCAAGGGAGCTCTGCGCAGACGGTAAAGAGTACACGCAGCGGGTTTCCATGTCTGGGGCCCAGACATGGATGCACGCCCAGACTCCGGGCGCGCGCAGAGACCCTTGCAACTGGCAGCAAGGCCGGCGCCACGCGGCTGACGGCTGCGAAGCGCGCGCAGGCGCACAGGAAGGCGGTCGCGGCGGAGTGGGGCGAGTACCAGGCCGAGTACCGGGAGCTGCTGGCGCTGGAGCAGGCGCGCCCCGGGAGCGGCCCGAGCGCTGTGCTGTCCCGGCCGCGCCAGCGGCCAGCTGCATTGCATGTGCAACTGCCTAGCACAGTGCTGGCGGCACGCAGGCACCGTCGCCGCCGCCGGCCTCCGGCTCGGCGCGCCCGTCCGCCTGGGCATCCGGGATGTCACCTGCCTCAGTGATGTTGAAAGAGGGTTGGGGTTAGGGTCAACAATACGGGCACGCCTGACGCTGCGCCGGCGGCGCGCGCGCAGGCGGAGCGCGAGGATGCCGAGCGCCGGCAGCAGCGCCACAAGCGCAAGCTGGCCGAGCTGCGCGAGGCCGCGGCGGCGGAGGTGCAGGGCGCGCAGGCGGCCGTGCGCCGCGGGCGCGAGCGCCTTGCCAAGGTCCCGCCGCTCACGCGCATGCTGGGCGGCCTGCACCCCGCGCTGGCCGCGCGCGCGGGGTAGCGGGGGGCGCGGCCGCGGGGCGGCGCTGCACGGTCCGGCTCGCCGGGCCGGCGCGTGCGGCCGGCGAGCCTGCAGTCAGGGATGCTGCGCGCCTGCCTCACCAGCATGCGCCCCGCATTCCCTGCGCCCTGAGCCCCGGCGGCAGCCTTGTGGCTGCTTTGGCGTGCGCTTCAAGCTGACGGAGGAGCGTGGCTGAAGGAGAAGGGCGTGGGGGCATACATCAAGGAAAGCTCCCAGGTGGGGAGTCTGGGGTGCCAGTTAGCACAAGCGATGGGGAGCGAGGATGGAGGTCGTGCAACGTAATGAGCAACCAAGGAAAATGCTATTATGAATGCGCATCAGCTGGGTGAACAGTGTGCTGGCGTGTTCCCTGTGTGCCAGTCTTTGCATGTGCGAATGTCTTCTGCCTTGTGTGCTTACGCTCTGCAGGATCAGTGCATGTGCTCATGAAAGCATGAAAGCATGACAATTCCAGCAGTCTGTAAGTGATTGCATTCGTCATGGGCGCGCTGCCGGGCACTGCGGAAAAGTAAATGCAGGAGCTGTTGCACATGAGCTACGTTACTGGTCGACCTGCGCAGCAGCACCACAGCATGATCTGAACACCATGCGCTGTGGTGTATGCGAGCAGGCCCAAATGCTTGCTCATAGTAAGTGCCTGTGCCCTTCTGCTGGCGCACATCCCTTGCCTGTCAAAAATCATGGAGGCAGGCCATGTAATGCAAGCTGCATTGGGCACCTTTGTCCTCAAGCCATGTTTGCGCTCTGCCCCTGCGGGCAATGCTCGCATGCTTATACAGCAAACAAGAGTAGGCGTCAGCAGGGAGCAAGCGAGGCCGCCTGCACCTGTGCGGGCGGCAGGGCCGCGCTGGGCCCAGCCTGAAAGACGGCCGGCGCGTGCTTGGCATCGCTGTCCGCGCTGAGGCGAGCCGGAAACTTGTCGCACAGGTGCCGCACCCCCTGCGCCATTAATCAGCCTGAATGTGTGGAGTCAGAGCGGCCTTCAGGCGGTGCACATGCAGGTGTGCCCCAAAGCAGAGCCTCTTCGCGCTTTCAGCGCACCTGCTTGCTCTCAGCCCTGGCGAGCGCGGCCGCGAGGCTCTGCGTCGGCTGGCCTGCGCATGTGGCCCAGCACACTCTGCTACCTCGCTCGCCGTTGCTATGGTGACTGCTTGCTTGAATGCAAGAGAGCCTCCAGGGCATACGGGTCACACCAGCCTCCGCTGCCAGCTCGACCAGCGCGCGCAGGCAGTCCTGGCACTCGGGGTCGGCCTCCAGCAGCGCCTGGTACCTTGCCGTCGCCTGCCGCGCGCGCACCAGGCTCTAGAAAGGCGCAAGCGCAGCGGCGCGCGCGCGCCGAGCAGCTGCCGCGGAGCGCGGGCGGCGCGCGCCTGGACGGCCGTGCCGGCGCGGCGCAGGCAGGCGGCGGCCGTCAGCGCCCATCGCCGCTCTAGCGGCTGGAACAGCGCCGCGGCCTCGTAGTAGGGCTGCGCGACGCCGTAGCTCTGCGCGCCAGCCGCGGCGCGCCCGCAGTCAGTCGCCCGCACAGGTGACGCATGCAGATGGTGCGGGTCCCAGCTGCCACGTGCGCGGCAGCCCGTGCGGTGCTCCAATCGCTGCGCACCGCGCGAGGTGTGCCTGGCGCAGGCGCGAAAGGACAGAGCAGGAGAGGGCTGGCCGGCCCCCCGCTGTGTTGCGCAGTGCGCGCGCAGATGCTGGCGTTGGCTGCAGCACGGCTGCAGCACGCTTGACACCAGCGTCGCGCTTTCTCTTCCAGTAACCACCAGGGGCCGTCTGAGACAAAGCGTGGACAACGGTGAAGGCGTGGGCTACGGAGAAGAAGAACGAGGCGTGTGCGGGGCGCGCGCCCCCTCCTGCAGCTGGAAGCGGCCCAGCCAGGCGAGCGCGGGCACGCCGCTGGGCAGCGCGGCCGCGGCGGCCTCCAGGCAGCGCCGCGCGGCGGCGCGCTCGCCGCAGGCCGCGGCCGCGGCGCCCAGCGCGGCCAGCGCGGCCGCGTCGTGCGGCGCGGCGCCGCTGACGCGGCCCAGGTCCTCCGCCGCGGCCGCGTGGTCGTCGTCCAGCGCCGCCGCAGCCGCCGCCTGCGCGCTGCCCGCGCGCGCTGGCGAGCGCATGCGGCGGGCGGCGCCCGGCTCGTGCTCGCGGCCCAGGCCGCGCCCTGACGGCGATTGGGGGTCCAGGGCATGAGACGCGCAAGTGCTCGACTTTTCGCGCAACCCAATGTTCAGAGCACGGCTGCAGAGCGCCCTGTCAGCGTGCTGCGCCGAGCTGCGCATCCGATAACGTGCGTCAGCGGCAGGGCCGCCACAGAGCGAATTGAATGAGCAGGGTGCCTGGCGCGGCGCCGGCCGCGCGGCGGACGCGCGCCGCACCTGACACGCTGACAGCGTAGGGTAGGGCAGTGATCATTCACCGTGCCCATGCCTAGCCCTCTCCGCGCGCCGCACCTGGAAGGCGGCCTCCAGATCGCCAGGCGCGAGCGCGCGCGCAGCCGCGAACGCCGCGCGCGCGTCGGCGCCGCGCTGCTGGCGCAGCGCGAGCACCCTGGCGCGCACCGCGCGCGCTCAGCGCGCGGCCCTGCTGCAGCGGCGGGCGGCGCGCCTGTGCGCATGCGCGCACCCGAGGTTGAAATGCGCCTCTGCACAGCCGGGCCGCACGGCGAGCGCGGCCGCGTAGCAGCGGCCGGCGGCGGCCGGGTCGCCCTCCGCCGCGCTGACGTTGCCCTGCCGCCGCGCCGCAGCGCGTGCGCACAGGAACGACGCGCGCGCCTGCATGCAGGCCGTGGGTGCTCCCGGAATGGTAGGCCTGCGAGGCGGCCCGCGCGCCTTGTTGACCAGCGCGGCCGCGCTGGCGGGCGCCACGGCCAGCGCCGCGTCCGCCCACAACCGCGCCGCGCGCACGTCGCCGCCCAGCAGCGCCAGGCAGCACAGCAGCGGCGCCGCGAGCGCGCGCGTGTCCGCCGGCTTGTGCGCAAAGCCCTGCCCGGCAGTGCCAAGCCTCCAGCCAGGCCCGCCGTATACAGCTGGTCGAACTCACGCCCTGTGCATGCTGCATGCGAGAAGCGTCTATCCAACAGCGTGCCAGCCAATACACTAGTTTGAACCCCAGTGTGCAAAAGCTATGCTTGCAGCACAAGACGCTTGATTCGCCATGCGCTCGCTGCACATGCAACCGGCACTGCCGTCAGCACCCCCAGAATTGCCTCTGCCAGGCCGTGGCGCGCCTGCAGGATGCTGGCGGCCGCGTCGACGTCGCCCTCGGCCAGCGCGGCGCGCGCCTCCTCAAGCAGCAGCGCGTCCGCCAGGCCGTGGCGTCTCGCGGCGGCCAGCTGTGCGGATACCCAGCCGTAGCCCGCCCGGTCGCCGCGGCGCGGCCCGCACAGGCAGGCCGCTACCAGCCGCGCCGCCGTGAGCACATACCTGCACGCCGTGGGCGCCCCGGTGCGCGATCGCGCGCGCCGACGGGCCGCGCAGCGTGCGCGGGAGCGCGGCGCGCGCACCGCTCGGCGGCGGCCTGCCGAGCGGCCAGCTCCGCGGACAGCGCGTCCGCGGGCGCGGCGCCGCGGCCGGCGCCGCTTTCGAACGCGCCGCCGTCCGGCGCGGGCTGACCGCCGCCGGCGCAGGGCGGCACCTGCGGCCGACCAGCAGCGCTGTGAGGGAGTGCGCGCGCGGTGAGGCAGGGGCGCGCGCGCGCGCGGGGCGGGCCTGCAGCAGGCGCTGGAAGGCGGCACGCATCGCGTCGGCATCCCCCAGCGCGCAGCGGCAGACGACCAGGTTGAAGGCGGCGCGGTGGTCCGCGCCGCCCTCCGCCGCCCACTCCAGCGCCGCCGCCGCCTCCTGGGCGCCGCGCCCCCGCCTTATGCGGCGCCGGCGCGCGCTGGTGCGGCCGCAGCAGGCGCGCGCCCCGCGCCGGGGCGCGCCGTGAGCTGGCCCATGCGCAGCAGGGCGGCGCCAACATTGCGGTTGATTCGCAGCCGCGCGCCGCGCTCGCCGGGCGGCAGCGCATCGGCGGCCATGCGGTAGAGGCGCACGGCGGCCGCGAAGTCGCCGCGCGCAAAGTGGATGTTGCCGACGTTGACCCGGAGCCGCTTGGCCTGCGCGCTCCGCGCGCGTGAGGGCCGGGGGGCCCGCCCGGCCGCCACGCTGCACGTCGGGAGGTCGGCCGCGCCTCTGGGTACGCCGGGTCGTCGATAAGGCGCTGGTACGCCGCCAGCGCCTCGGACCACAGCTCGCAGGCGGCGAGCGCGGCGGCGAGCGTCAGGCCCGCCGTGAAGCCCAGGTCCGCGCGGCCGCCCGGCGCGCGCCGCCGCTGCAGCCCTGCCTCGCCCTGCTCCTGCTGCGCGGCTCTGCGCGCCAGCTCCAGCGCTGCGCGCTTGCAGGCGGCAGGGGCTTGGCCGGGCAGCGGGGCTGCGGTCGGCCACAGGCGGCCGCGGGCGCGCGCGCAGGGAGGTGAACGCACCCCGGCTGTTGTCGCCGCGGCTCAGCGCCTCGGCAGCGCCCTCCAGCAGCGCCTCGAGCGCCAAGGCCTCCTTGAGTGCCAAGTCGGTGTCGTCGTTCTGCTTCACAGACTGCGCTGGCGGCGCGACGTCGGCGTGCGCATAGAAGGACCCCTGCGGCCAAGGCACTGGTACGCACCGGATTGCGCAGGAGCATTTGGGAGCAAAGGAGTGTGCAGGCGCGCTCACGCTGGGCGTTGCTGGACGCATCCCCGCAGACGCACTGTGACTGCGCCGCGCAGGCGTTCAAAGCGCTCCTGCTGAGCCTGTTGTGCCGACTGACAGTGCTGGGCGCGTCGAAGTGTTCACGGTGTAACTCCTCCCGGGCACAAATGCATTAGGGCAAAGGGTCTGATCGAGGTGGACGACAGGTGCACTGCCGTATGTTTACCCGCTTTCTTCTGTAAGACACAAAGTGCCCTCATAAGCAGCTGTTCCGAAGAGTCTGGCTGCGATCAGGACGCCGAAGACGAAGCAGTCGCCTCTACCAAACTGTTCTGACAACGACAGGTGTGAAGTAATCGGGGTCGTTATCGAGCAGCGCCTGACCCCTTGGCACTTAGACCTGGTGTGCAGCCTTTGTGCTTGTACGGGAACAGCAGCCTGAGCTGATCCCCTGTTGGCGCCGCCAACAGCGTCAGCCGTGGTGCAGCAGCCTGACCTGACCTGACCAGCCTGATCGAGCAGCCGGTGTAGCAGGGAACAACAGCGCAGAGACTGGTGCTAGGGCAACTCTGCTTCAACTGCCCTCATGTGGGCTGATCGTCTCTCAGTGAGGCTAAACGGGGCTGCAGCTCTTGCTGCCAGTGTAAGCGCGCTCTGCTCATGCCACACTTGCCCTCTGATCCAGGGCCTGCGCGGTGCAGGTCGTCGTCATGGACAGCAAGCTGCTGCTTACTGTGCTGCTCATTGGAGCCGTGGCGCTTGTCAATGGTGAGTGCCGTGAAGATTTGCAGGCTTTGGGTTGAGCCATGTGTTCAAGGTGCTTGCCTTGCCTGGCCACCAAGAAATTGTCTAACGCGCCTTCCTGTCTTGCAGGACGCGAGCTGAAGGAGAGCGCTGCTCTTGTTGCTGGTGCGGCTGGCGCCCAGGCCGGTAAGTCCCTCACCAGGAACCTCCCACCCACAGCCGGCAGGCAGTGCTGAGAGCAGGTTTTGACAGTGTTGCTGCTTCATGTGCTTGCAGTTGACCAGCGACACTGTGTGCTGCCGGAGATATATTGAGCCTGGTTGTCTGCTTCGCAGGGATGGACACGCGCCCGCTGCCGCCCCTGGCGCACTCCCGCACAGTCCTGCAAGGTGAGCTGCTTCCCAAGTACTGCATGTTGCGTGCAGCAAGCAGCAGTATGTTCCAGGCGCACTGTGTGGCTCATCGGCGAGCTTACGAGAGCTGCCCAGTGCCTCCCGGCTGGCTGCTGTGTTGAACATGCCCGTTCCTCCTCCATCGGCAATGCATGGTTGGATGCGAATGTGGCGCCCAGTGTGATGCTGACATGCAGGATCATTTGGCGGCCGGCTGTCAGGCAGTGCGCATGCGCCGCCCGCAAATGCTGACGTGCTGCCCAAGCGATGAACTGATGACGAGCTGTGCCTGGTGCAGATGATGGCTCGGGCTCCACGGTCACATCGGTGAATGTGACCCCTGGCCTGTCCACACCCAACTTCCAGGGCGCCACAGAGACCATCACCACCAGCAACGGCGACACCTCCACTGTGCAGTGCTCGACGTGGAGAGGCTTCCAGACAACCTGCAATGGTAAGAAGAAGTGATGTGCCGCAGCAGCGCTTGGGTGCAGTGAGGTCCCAGTGCCACGGGACCTTGCACATGTTCTTGTACGGGAACTTGCACATGTTCTTGTACCAGTGTTGCCAAAGAAGTGTTCATTGCAGAACTGCACAGAGTATTTGAAGTGACATGATTGGCTTTGCACTTGGAGCACTTGTTTTTTTGGGCTGTCTGTTTGTTGGCTCGCACCACTTGGGATGTTTTCGAAATGGTTTTCACCTCACATGGAGGCTGTTGTGATCATGTACTGATGGACATAGGGAACTCGAGTGACATGCACTTGTGGACTTGACAAGCAGCAGCTGTGACAACAGCCTGCATGTTGCTTCCCAGTTTTCAGGACTGCTGCATGGCAGTCATCACCAGTGAGGGCACATTCTGCACTTTGGTTGACGGGTACATAGGGAGGGCCTGACGAGGACTACGCAAGCAGCAGCTGTCAGAGCTGACTGCATGTTGCTCCAATCCTGCCCTGAAACTGTCGCCTGGCAGTCATAACAGTGTCACGAGAGCTAGTGCACGTTCTGCACTTGGGCTGACGGTACATAGGGAGGGCGTGCCACGCGCTTGTGGACTACGCAAGCAGTATCGAGAACCTATTGCGTCTTGCTTCTAAATGTAAAATGGGCAGTCATCACACAGTGTCATGATGGCTATTGCAACGTCAACTTGTTGACCAGGTACGATTCACACGTGGAGACTCCACTCGTGCCTCTACCTATGGCAGCTGCTGGGGCACCCTGCAAGCCGACGGCTAGGGTGCCAAAGCCAGAAACACAGGATAACACTCTGTCAAGGCCACTGACACACACCTCAGTGCCCCATGCATAAGCAGGCCACGCGATGCGCGACGGGCACCTAGGTGCGGCCGCGCTTCGGCCCGCGGCCGCCACGCCCGCGCGCGCGCCCGCCGCCGCGCCCGCGCGCGCGCCCGCCGCCGTCGTGCTTCCGCTTGCGCCCGCCGGCGCCGCGCCCGCCGCCCTGCTCGCCCGTCCGCTCCTCCCGGGCCTTCCGCGCCTCGGCCGCGCGCTGGTAGAAGGCAAGCTCCTCCTCGCCTGCGCGGCCGGGTACAGCGTGTCAGGCGCGCGCCGCGCCGACGGGGGCATGCGCATTGGCTATTGGAGATCGGCAAACTGGGAAGACGGCCGCTTCGACACAATGCTGAGTCAATGAGGACAGCATGTCATCTGCGTTTCTATTGCCGATGGCCAAAAGGCTTTTCGGATGCGGGCGGCCGCGGGGCGCGCCTTCCAGCAGCCGCAGCGCGGCCGCCTGGTCGCTGACGGTGACCGCGCCGCCGGCCCGCTCCAGCGCGGCCTTGGCCGCCGCCTCGTCCTTGAATCGCGCGCGGCCCTGCCTGTCCCCCTGCCGGCGCGCGCGCGCGCGCGCTCAGGAGCCCGGCCGCAGCACACCTGCGGCAATACGCAGCGCGGCGCCCGCCGCCGGGCGCACCTTGTGGTACTCGACGTAGACGACGCCCGCGTCCCGCCCGCCCAGGCCGAGCTTGACCTCGTTGAAGCCGGCCTGCTCCGGCGCCTCCTCGCCCCCGAACTCAAACTCCAGCACGCAGCCCGGCTTAAACTCCGGCGGCGCCTCGGCGGCCTCCTCCGCCGGCGCCTCCGCCGCCGCCGCGTCCGCCGCCGCGCCCGGCTCGGCCGCGCGCGCCTGCTCGGCCGCGCGCGCGGCGTCGGCCCCGGGCGCGGCGCCGTCGCCGGCCGCGCCGTTGGCGTCGGCAGTGGCGCCTGCGCCCGCAGCGCCGTCCGCCGCGTCCCCGCGCGCCTCGCCCGCGCCCGCATCCGCGCCGCCGTTGGCGGTCGCCTGCCGCCGGCGGCACCGAGCTCAAGCCGGTCAGCGGTGGAGCACGCAGGCGCGCTCGGGCGCGGGTCCCTAGCCCTGAACCTGTCCAATGCAAAGGGCACACCTGCGGCGCCGCGGCCGCATCCACCTTCTCGGCCGCGCGGCGCGCGATGTAGTCCTGCTTGCGCTCCATGGCGACCGGAGCGCCCGCATACTCCAGCGCCATGCCCAGCACCTGGCGGCCGGAGGCGCGTCTCATCGCAGCGCGGCCATGCAGGAGCTCCATGCACTGCCGAGGCTGGGGCGGCGGCACCGTGACCGCGGACGAACGCAGCCAGGGCATGCCAGGGTCGGCCGGGGCAGCCATGCAAGGCGCCCGCGCGCTTGGGGAGGCGTGCCAGGGGGCGCCACCTTGCTCGCGGCCTCCACGCTGGCGAACTCGATGAAGCAGTTGCCCTTGAAGTCCTTGCTGCCCAGGTGGCGGCGCTGGCGCACGCAGTTCACGGGGCCGGCGCCGCCGAAGAACGCGGTCAGGTCGTCCAGCGTGGCGGTGTACGGGAAGGGCGCCGCGTACAGGCTGCGCGCGTCAATCGCGCGCGCCAGCTCCTCGGGCGGGTCCAGCGGCACCGCGCGCCGCACGCGCCGGCCGTCCGCGCTCACCACCAGCGCGCCCGAGCCGCGCAGCACCTCCGCCACCTGCGTTCGCCCAGAATAAGGGTTGGCCCTAACCCTACCCAGCCGCCTTAACCCAACCCTATCCCTCTAACCGCAACCCTCTCCTCTACCGGCCTGGCTCGCCGCTTGCGCTGAGGCGCGGCCTGCCAGCGCACCAGCGCTCGGCGCACCTGGGCCACCACCTCGGGCTTGGGCTCCGCGCCCCGCTCGCGCAGGTTGAGCGCATGCGCCATCCGCGTGAAGGAGCAGACGAGCGCGAGGTCGACAAAGCCCTGCCGCGCGGGCGGCGGCGCGAGTCGGCCGGTGCGGCGGTGCTGCGCTCGAGCCGGCGGGGAGCAGCACGGGCGCGTACCTCCGGGTCTGCGTCCACCTTGGAGCACAGGAACACATCGCGGGGCAGGTTGCTGTCGCTGAAGTAAAACTCCACCTGCGTGTGAGCGCCGGCGCAGTGAAGAGCTGCCATGCAAAGCAGGCATTGGTGTTGGTGTACGCAAGCGCTGTCATACAGCTTCGAGCAACGAACTCCAGGCGGCAGAAGCCGCAGCCGGCGGCGGCTGCATGCAGATGTAAATGCGGTGCGTGCGCCCCGCACCTGCCGCTTGATGCGTGCCTTCGCTTCCTCGCTGAACACCATGGTGAGTGGGAGGCAGTGCCGGTTAGAGAGGACTTCTTTGAGGCAACGGAGCTGAGCTATTAAACCCTGCTCTGACCCTGCGTCAACTGTGAACGCTGGGGTGCGCTAGCCAGCACCTGCGGAGTGAGCTCAGGACAAGCAAGGCTGTTTGCTGCAGCCCTGGCGTGGCACATATTCAGCAAGGCCTGAAGCGGCCTCGCAGTCAGAGCTTGAGCGGCCACAGTCTGCTGAAAGGGCTGCGTATCAGTAACAGCGCGTCCTTGTGCAGCACAGAAGACTGACTTACCAGTCAGTGCGCTGCAATGGTCTCGGTACTTGCGAGCATTGCTGCCTCGAGGGATTATGTCATTGCTCGAACTCTGTGCTGCCTGCGCCTGCTGCTGCGCTCGCCACCCATGCAGCTGGCTGCCGAGGTTAGCACACTGCTTGCCTACCGCGCACTTCCAAAGCTGGTGGAGCAGCTCTACACGCTTGTTGGGGCAGCTGCAGGCATCTTTGCGGGCGTGAGAAAAGCACTCAGGTAGGTGCCCTGCCTGCATGGTACTGTCAGAGCTGCTGCAGGCCTGGGCGCATAACATGGTGCTGCTCACAGAGAGGCCGCCCAGAGCGGCGCGCGGTGGTCGCCGATCAAGCGCGCCCTGTCTCTGTCTGAGACTTGCTGCTGGCACTGCATGCCAGTGTATGCAGTGAGTGACGACGCACCACAGGTACCAGACGTCAGAATTGAACCTGTCATCTGGTCTGCATGGCAACGACAAGCCCAGCGAAGCGCGGCGCCTTGAACGGGAGCTCTCCCGGGTTGCCGAGGAGTAGCCGCCGCCACTGTGATGCAGGCGGCTGCAAGTATGGCAGTGTACATGCAGACCGGGCGTGCAGTTGAAAGTAACAAAGCACCATGCCGTGTTGCAGCACGCTGCCAGCTCTACACAAGCAGGGCCGGAGCAGGCCAACACTGGAGCAACGCAACAGCTAGTGCTTGGGCCGGCGGTGCGCCTTCTTGAGCCGCGGCAGGTCCGTCTTGCGCCGCTTAACGCGGCTGAAGCGCTGCCGCTCGTCCTGCAACGCGCCGTACCGCTTCTTGCGCACACGCGTCAGCTCCGCGTCTGCCAGCAGCTCGTCCGTCAGCGTGCGCTTGCGCTGCTTCCTGGGCAGCCGCCCTGCGCACCGCGCGCGCCGGCGGTCAGCGCAGCGCATGTCGACCGGCCACAAGGCGGCGCACAGCACGCAGTCCAGGAGTGTGAGAGCAAGACGATTACGCATAGGCGGCCCGCCGCCGCATGAACGTATGCGTGCCGCAGGCATGGCGCCGACCATGCGGGCGGCGCGCCTGCGTAAAAGTCGGCGGCGCCCTCCACCACGGTCCCCAGCTGGAAGTACTTAGGGAACTTGGACTGGTCGAAGCCCTTGTAGAAGCGTTTGGGGTCGAGCGCGGCGCGCAGGTGCAGCAGCCGCAGGTCTCGCTTCACCTCGTCTGTGATCTGCGTCGCCGGCAGATCGAACCAGCCCCTGCGAGTCCCACGCTCACCCGCGTCGGCTCCCTGCCAACCTGACAGGTGCGCGTGCAGGCACGCCTGCCGCAGCTCGCTCAGGCACGCTTTCCAAGGCGCCTGACATGTCAGGCACGCGCCTGCCGGCTGTCTTCGGCGCCGCCTTGCGCTGCGCTTTGGCGAGCCGCCGTGCGCCGCGCAGCGGCTCGAGCGCCTGCCGGGCGCGCGCTCCAGGAGCCGTGAGAACACGGCACTGCAAACAGGAGTCAGCGCCGCGCCGCAGGTGACGCACGAGGCACGCCCCGCCACACTCTCACCTGCTTGGCGAGGCCCAGCTCCGACCCGGCGGCCTGCGCGGGCCCACTCACACCAGACGGGGCGGGGAGGCCGGTCTGCGGCACCCAGGCGATCTCTGCGACCGCTTCCTCTCCCTCCCCCGCCCGCTCTGCCGCGGCAGCCTCCGCGGCCGCGGCGGCCCCGCTCGGGTGGGCCTGGCCTGGCTCCGCAGCGGCTGCGGCGCGGCCGCCGCGCACCGTGCGCCTGTGCCCAGGCTCCCTGCCTGCGGCATCTGCGGGCGCGCGCGCCGCCGCGGGCGCTACGCGGCCTGACGCCAGCGCGGCCCACATGCTCTGCGCCAGACCCGGCAGGCAGCCTGCGTCGGAGTCGCTGTCGCTGCCACTGTCGCTGCCGCTCTCGCTCGCTGCCTCGTCGAACCCGGCCTGCGCAGCCCCTGTCCAGGCCTCTGCAGACCTGCCCGGCCCCGCCTCGGCAGCTGCGACGTGAGAGCGCAGCACCGCCGGGTCAGCATCCTCCGCAACAGAGCTGACGCGCGCACGCCGGCCGGGCTCTCTCGCGCTCGGCGCGGACGCGCTCCTCTCCGCACCTGCTCTACCTGCGCCAAAACAAGTACATTGCTCGCAAGCGAGTCCTGCACTTAATACGTACGTGCTCGTAGCCTGCCTCACACAACCCCTGGGTGCAACAGAGGATGAAGCAAGGCAAGCTCGGGAGCGTGCCGCTCGCGGACTGCGCCGGCTTGCCGCGCCGGCTGCTGACCTCTGTGCTTTGCAGGCCGGGCGCCAGAACGCCGCCGCCTGAGCGCGTGCTGACCATAGCTCCGAGCCTTTTCTTGCCTGCTTGCATCGCGCAGTCCTCCAGCAGCAGGCTCGCCGGCCCTAGGGGTTTGGCCACTGCTGCACACAGCAATGGCCCGCCCTCCTTGACGAGGAGGGGGGCTGTGGGGGCAGTCTCAGGAGGCTGCAGGGCCTCAGCGCTCCCCGCCGCTGCCCGTTCCCCACGCGGCCCACTCACTTGTGAGCGCCTGGCAGCGGCACACTGCCCTGTCATAGCTGGTATCAACCGCACAGGCCTGTTCTGGTACAGCGCTGCCAGTGGTGGCGACACGCATGCGCATGGATGATCACACTCGCGTGTGGGCGGAGTATGAGGACCTGCTCGAGCGGAGCCGCGTGCAGTTTGCGCAGCTGCGCGAGCTGCCCCTGTACGGCCGCAAGCTGTGGGAGCGTGCGTGCCCGGCCTCCGCGCCCCACGCCTGTGCGCTGTTGCAGTGCAGCCCAGCGGCGGAACAGGCGGGCAACCACGGCGCGCAGGCCAGTACCACGATGCGTTCCAGCTGTTTGCGGCGCTGTGGTCACATCTCCAGGGTAATAGGCGCGCCCCAGACCCCGCTGCGCGCGCTGCGCGCACCAAAACACAACAAGAATGCCTCCTGCAGCCACAGAGCCGCCCCGCGCTGAGCCGCCGTGACTGTGCAGGGCCGCGCTGATGGAGGGTGGCCTGAAGCGGTGGGAGATTGGGGACGTGGCCTCGCGAATAGGCGCGTCCCCGCCCGCGGCGCCGGGCTGCCCGCTGGGCCGCTCGCCAGGCGTTCGGTCTCCCTGCTTCGCTGGGAGCTCCGCACAGGGCGAGGCGGCTCGCGGCGGCCGCGCGCCCGCCCAGCGGTGACCGGGGGTCGCCCGGCGCGACAGCGCAGCTGTACTACAACTTTTACCTGCGCACCAGCGGCTTCTCCTACCTCACCGAGGCCTACCAGTTCTATGACGCCATCCACAGCAGAAAGTGCGCGCCGCCACTCACGCCCGCCGCCTGCTGGGCAGCCCGCCCCGGCGCCGGGCGCGCGCAGGCGCGAGGGGGCCTCAGGCCGGCGCCGCGCGCAGGTACTTCCCGCAGCAGTTTGACCCGAGCGAGGAGCACCTGCTGCTGAAGGAGATGCGCTTCCGCGTGCGCCACATCGTGGTGTGCCTGCTGCTGCAGCGGCGCGACGAGGCGCGCGAGCTGCTGGGCGTGCTCACAGAGCTCGTCGGCATCTACGCCGCCAACCTGCAGGCGCGCTCTCCGCGTTGCCCGCGCGCCTCCTGGCGCCGCGTGAGCACGTCAGCGCACGCCGCGGGCTGCCTCTGCCTCGTACAGGCACCACCAGCAGCACTGTTGAAGGCTCCCGCCAGTCCGGCATGCCGCGTCAGACAACTGGCAGATTGGCGCGTGCGCGGCATTCCGCCCGGTGCGGCCGGCGCAGCGGGCGCGCCGGCACGCCCAGCTGCGCTGGCGGGCGCTGCGCCGGGGCGAGCATGCGGCGTGCGCGCGCAGGCGGCCGACGTGCGCGAGTGGCAGCTGGTGTGCGAGGAGGTGGGCCGCTTCATCGCGGCGGACGAGCCCGCGCACCGGCCGGACGCGCCGCAGCGCACGCTGGCCGCGCTGTCGCTGCGCTGCCAGCCGGCCTCCCCGCTCGCCAGCATCCCCTTCACGCTGCCCTTCCTGCGCCTGCAGGCGCGGCCGCGCGCCCGCCCCGCCCTCGTGCCTCCGCCTGGCGTGCCTGGTCAACGCAGGGCGGCGACACGGCATGCGCAGCCTTGCCAGGCAACCCGCCCATGTACAGAGGGCCGGGTGCGGCGAGTCTGCGTGCAGCCCGCCAGCCTGCGCGCGTCGCCCCAGGCGGGTGTAGGGTTTGGGCAGAGGGTCCCGTAGTTCTAAACGAGCAAGGCGCGCGGCCACAGGAGGCCGTGCTCGCGTGCTACTACGCTGGGCAGGTCAAGGTGGCGGAGCTGCCGCTGGACACGTGCCGCATGATGCAGGCTCTGGAGTGGGAGGACCCGGCCGCCAGTGCGCCCGCGCCCGGGCCGCTCCCCTCGCGGGGCCCGGCCCGGCCCGGCCGCCCGTGATGCAGGCGTTGTATGCACCACAGCGCGTCGGCCAGCGCACCAGCTGCAGGGCCTGGTCCACAGGGAGGCTGGAACTGTGACGGTGTGCCCGGTGAGTTGGCAGAGCGCGACAGGCGCGCGGATAACGATGCCGCTCGCCGCATGGCACACGAGGAGCCCCACCTGGTGCATGACGTGGGCGCAGCGGGAGGTGAGGGTGCGACCCGAGCCGTGGGACGGACGCGGCGCCGGTAGGCATGGGATAGGCGGGCGCCCGCAGACACGGGCGAGCGCGCGCGAGGGGCTGCCGCGCGGCGCGCAGGCGGCGCGGTGTCGCCGGACACGGCGGCGGGCGAGTGGCGCGAGGCCGGCGGCGCGGCCGCGCCGGAGCCGCCGGCCAAGGCGGTGCTGTTCCGGCCGGCGGCGAGCCACCTGCTGGCCGTGCTGGCGACCGCGTGCGAGGCGCTGCCGCCCGTGTCCGCACTGCTCATCTACCTCTCCGCCTCGGGCGCGCGCCGCATCAGCTGGGGGAACCCTCGAGCCCAGGAGGCCCCGGGGGTGCTGCAGTGGTATGCGTGGGGCATTCCTGCGAGGCCGCCCGTGACCGTAGGCGTTGTCATGGTGTGCTGTGGCCGCTGCAGGCCACGCCCCATGCCCTGCGGCCGCACCTGGCAGCCTCCTGTGCGCCGGTGGCACCCCGACGCGCCCCGCGCACAGCGTTGCCAGGCTTGCGCTGCAGCACCGGCAGAGTGGCCAGGAGAGGCGGGCTGGCCCATGCACATGCTCTGCTGTCGAGGCGTGTGGCGGCGCTGCTGCGCAGGCGACCCCGCGCGGTCAGCGTGGCCGCGGGAGGCGGCGGACGGCGCCGACGGCAGCCCGCCAGGCGACGCGCCGAGCAGCTGCGGCGAGGACGACGGCCCGCCCGGGCTGTGCGGCCCGGCCCCCGCCCAAGCACTGGATTGGCGTGGGCGCGAGCAGCCCGTGCCTGTTGAGCTGTGCACCGTGCAGGGCACCGCACTTGCCTGCCGGGAGCCCGGGCTGCCGCCCCAGGAGCAAGCGGCTTGGGCGCGCCCGCGCCTGGGCCACCCCTGGGTCCCGCGGCGGCGCATGCGGGGGTGCTGCCGCCACCTGTTGAGCCTGGGCGCACACCGGCGCCAGGGCCTTGCCGCCGACCCAGGCGCAGCCGTGACCATGAGGAGGCTGCGCGCGCCCGCCGCCCTCGCGCCTGCAGCTCATCGGCCCATGTGTCCTCCACCGGCGCCGGCGCGCGGCGCAGGTGCCTGAGCCCGCCGTCCAGCAGCGGCGCGGGCGAGAGCTGGCTGTGGCCGGAGGACCTGGCGCCGTTCACGCGGCGGCCGCTGCTGCTGGTGGTGGACAGCGAGCACGCGCGCGCGTTCCGCAGCCTGGCCACGCGCGAGCGCTCCTACCCCGCGTGCTGCCTCATGTCGCCGCCCGCGCAGCCGCCTGACGTGCGCGCCGCCCCTGCCCGGCCCCCCGCGCACGTTGCCAGCGCGTCTGCAGCGGCCGCGCGGCGCAGGGCAGGCCCGTCCACCGTGGGCACGAGCCGGCCGCTGCCGTGTCGGCTCCACCCCCTGTGCCGAGGCGCACGCTGCTGAACGTGCAGTTCGATACGTGTGCGCGCGCGCAGCTCGCGCGGGCTGCTCGGGACGAGCTAGAGGTGTGGTCGGGGCAGTGGCGTGCGCCGGCGTGCGCGGGTGTTGGCTGCAACAGACAGGCCGGGGCCCAGGCGCGCCGCTGCGGCCGGCGCAGGTGGCGCGGGCGGAGGAGGTGGGGCGGCTCTTCACCATGTTCCTCACGCACCCGGCGCTCGCGCTGTGCCTGCTGCTGGGCCACACCGAGCCCGAGCCGCAGCTGCTCAGCCAGCTGCAGGCGCGCCCGGGCCCGCCCGGCCTGCCAGTTCATAAGCTCTGCTGAGGGCGCTGGAGGTCCACCCGCGCATCAGTTGTCTACGCACACCTGCACCCTGCTCAATGCGGGGGCGTGCCTGCTCGGCGGCGCAGCCTGCGCCTGAAGCGGCACAGGCAGGCAGCGCTCGGTGCGGCGCAGAGCACCGCAGCTCGGATGCCGCATGCACGGCAGGGCTGGAGCCGCCGCGGCATGCATACTGAGAGCACGCATGCGTGCCGGGGCGAGGCGGTGGTGGAGGCTGTGGCCTGCTGAACGCGCGGGGTGAGCCGCAGCGCGGTGGTCGCAGGAGACGGTGGAGAGCGTGCTGGCGGGCTGGGGCGAGGCGATGGTGGAGGGCGGCGCGGAGGGCTGGGGCGCCGGCGCGGCCTGGGGCGCGCTGTTCGGCGACGTGCTCGCGCGCCGGCTCATCCTGCGCTTCGTGCTCGCGCGCGCGGCGCTCGGCCTGCACCGCGCGCACGGCCGCGACGCGAGCCTGCAGCCGACCTGCTTCCCGCCGCTGCTGGAGGCGCGTCCGCTGCCATATTACACACGCGCCTGCCCCGGGCGCCCGGGATGCGCGGCGGTAGCCGGGGATGCGTCGGTCGTCGCATGGGGCGGTGGTCGCACAGGCGGGGCTTTGCAGTTTGGTTCGAAGCTGCGCGCTGGCTGCACCCGCCGCAATGTGTGCATACGCTGATACATTGGCGCGGCGCAGGCCGCCTCGCCCAAGGAGGACGCGGTGTGGGAGGGCGTGCAGCGGATCGCGGGCGTGCTGGACGCCGGGCGCAGCTTCTGGACCGGCGAGACCGCGCGCAGCGAGTCGTTCTCGGAGCGCGAGATGTGGGAGGCGTAGCCGGGGCGCCGTGTAGGCTTTAGCGTAGGGCTAGCGGAGGCAGGCAGGGGCGCTGGGTCGGCTGGCGCGCGCCGTTGGCGCTCTATTCTTTGCAGCATGGGGTGCATGCTGCCGTATTCGGCTCACTGCTGGCTTGTGTTGCGGGTCTCGGGTTGTCTGCTGTCCAGCGTCTTCCCGTCGTCTGTCATGGGCAGAGGCCAGCGCGCGATCGGGCGTGAGAAGCGTCCCCTCGGCCCAGCAGTGTCTGCCTCTCGTTTGCCTACGAATGAAACTAACTCATGAGCCACTCCATGGTGCCAACTTACAGACAAGGCTTATAGACATATGCAGAAAACATCGGCCGATCATCCTATCTGACCACCCTTAGGCCACGGGGGTCGCAGCAGGCCGCCTGGCCAGCTCCTCAATGTCGGTGGGGCCGGTCGCGCGGCTGCTGGAGCAGCCGCCGCCGCCGCCGCCGTGCTCGATGACCAGCTGGCCGCACGCCCCCGAAATATCCTGGCCCGAGCGCGCTCCCCAGTTACGGGCGGCGGGCATAGGGATCGCGGGCATGCAGTGCTACTGGGAGGGGCGTCTTGCGCGGCCAGCGCTGGGGCATGATGGCAGTGCATGGCAGAGGGAGTGCACAAGAGTAGGCATGGGGAGTGCGGACGGGCGGGCGCCCCGCCGCAGGGACGGCCGCCCGCGCGCTGCGCGAGTGCGTTGCGCGCAACCACGCTTCAGGCCGGCATGCTGCCCACGCAGCAGCGCTGCCTCCGACCCGGAGCCCGGACGGCGCGGCTGCCGAGGCGGGGCAGCCGTCGGGCGCGCCTGGCCCATCTCCTGGCGCACGGTGGTGAACAGGCCGTACTGCTCGCGCAGGATGACGCCGAAGGCCGCGACGCGCGCCGGGTCGGGCGCGGCGAACGCCATGCCCGGCGAGAACACAGGGTTCCACGGGATCAGGTTGACCAGCAGCGTGTGCGGGCTGGCTGTCAGCAGCGCGCCCAGCTCGTGCGCGGTCGCCGGCGCGTCGTTCACGCCCGCCAGCATCACATACTCCACGAAGACCTGCCGGCGGGCCGGGTAAGCGTTAGGGGGCGGCTCATCAGGGCGGGTCCGTGCCCAGCAGGGCATGCAGCGAATGTTTGCCATGCACGAGCAGCGGCGTTCCGTGACAGCAGCAGCGCCGGCACAGACGCAGCTGAGCCAACGCAACAACCGTGCGCCGTGAGTACGGGCCTGTCTGAGGGTATGCTGGCCCTGCCGGCAGGCGACCTGCCAGACCCAAGCTCTCTTTCCAGCAGGAGCGCACGCGCTGCCCGCTGGCGGCCTGGTACTCGGCGACAGCCGCCATGAGGCGCTCGAGCGGGTACGCGCGCGCGCTGGGCACGATGCGCGCGCGCAGCGCCTGGTTGGGCGCGTGCAGCGACAGCGCCAGGCTCACGCCCGGCAGCTCCGCCGCGAGCGCGCGGATGCGCGGCACCACGCCCACCGTGGACACCGTCACCTGCGCGCCCGGGGCGCACCCCGCCCTGCTCAGCCCTGCATCTACCGCGTGCAAATACAGGGGCAGCGCAAATTAGGCGCCGCTTGCGCAGCTGGGCAGTTGGCTGCTTGCGGGGCACGCGCCGCGGTCGGCGCAGTTTTAGGGCGCGCGCTGCCGCACGGCAGGCGCGCGGCGGGCGCGCGCGCGGCGGCGCACCTTGCTGCGCTTGAGGCCGAAGCGGTTGGGGTCGACCATCGCGCGCACCGCAGCCTTCACGGGCTCCCAATTGTTCAGCGGCTCGCCCATGCCCTGCCCGCGCGTACGCAGGTGAGCGGGAGCGGCCCGGCCGCGACGTCGCGGGCGGGCAAGCAGTGCTACCGACTGTGTCGGCCTCGCTGCACGTGCACCATGGGCCAGACAGCTGCGCAGCCACTCGGCGCCCCTGCTGGCGGCAGCGCCGGTCGCCGGAGGCGGGCCTGGCGCCAGGCGGGCGGCGCGCGGGGGGCGGCACCATGAACACAACGTTGCGCACGGGCGCCACGCGCAGCGCAAACACCAGCTGCTCCAGCACCTCGCCGGCCGTCAGGTCGGCCACCAGGCCCATCGTGCCTGCGCGGCCCTGCCGCTGCTCGGCGCGCAGCAGCCCGGCTTTCCAGACCCGCCGGGCCGCTGCGCTCGCTGGGCGACGCGGCAGGGTGGCCGCAGCCGCCGCCGCTGACCGGATGCTCTGCTGCAGTGCCGGTAACGACAGGTTGCGCAGCCTGTGCACGCAGCCGGCGCACACAGCCATCCAGAGCCAGCAACCATGCTTGCTTGGTAATCGGCTGCCCCGCACACTGCATCCTCGCTCGCTCTCCAGAGCAGCAGGGCGCGCGCGCGCGAGGCTGGGGTTGGCGCACACCTGTGGCACAGAAGGTGCAGCCCATCTGGCAGCCGACCTGGGAGGACACGCACAGCGTGGAGCGCTGCCGCCCGGCCAGCGGGTGGCCCGCCTCGGACTCGGCCTCGGCCTCGGCCGCACCCGCGCCGTCCGCCAGGCCCACGTCCTCTGCGGCACCCCAGGCTGTCAGCGTGGGCCGCGACGCGGCCGGTAACCATGCGTCTCCCCGCTGTCATGCACTGCTTCGGAGACCTTCACACACAGCGCACAACGGACCCTGCGCGTGGCACGCGCGAGCACACGGACGCTCAGGCGCCGCCGGGACGCCCACGCTGGGCGCCACGAACGGACAGGGGGCCCCCGCGACGCAGCACTGCCTGGCCCCGAGGAGGGTGGGGGACCGGGGAGGCGGGCGCGCCTGGGTGCGAGTACGTCATGATAACCGCCTCCACCTGCAGGCCGTCCTGCAGCCGCACCAGCAGCTTGGCGGTGGTGCCGTCCGACGAGCGCTGGCAGGCCTCCAGCGCGCTGCTGGACCGCACAAAGTGCTGGTCCAGCACCGCGACCGCCGCCTTGGGCAGCGCCGGCACGTCGGCCCAGCCCGCGTCCGGGTTGCGCAGCAGGTGCCTGGCGCGGCGGCCGGGGCGTGAGCGGCGGCGGGGGGCGCGCTGGGCGGATGGACGCGGCGCGGCGCCGAGCGGGCCGCTCGCGCCCGCGCCTGTACAGGCGACCGACGTGCACATCCTTGACGCCGGCCTCGCGGAAGGCGGCCGCCAGCTGCTCCTCCTCCCAGACGGACTGCGGGTTCAGCCGCCGCTTCTTCGGCATCGCGCCTGGACAGGGGGCTGCTGCTGCTGGGACGGGAAAAAGGAGCGAGGAGAGTGGTGAGCTCCTTCTTTGCCGAGGGACTCCTCGACTGGGCGGCGACGCCTGTTTAGGTGGTGCTTGGGCAGGAGAGGCGGAGAGGGTTGGACAAATTGTTGGTGCCAACAAGCGCTTGCTGCAGCTGCTAGTTGCCCGCCAGCTTGCCAGCCGCAGGCAGCTGGCGCCGCCTGCGCGCGGCGGATGGCCGAGCTGTCCCTGTTCATTCTCAGGACGCAGAGCCTGCACCTGTACCGCTCGTTCCTGCGTGCGCTGCGGGAGGCGCCCAAGGATGCACAGGGTGGGCGCCGGCCACCTCTCCGACTGCAGTTTTACCAGCTGGGGAGGTCGCCTGAGATGCTCTGGTGCGCGGCGCAGGCGAGCTGCACGGGCAGGTGCGCAGTGGCTTCGAGCGTGCGCGCGGTCAGCGAGAGGCCTACGCTGCAAAGTACAGCCTCAGTGACGGCCGCGCGCAGCTCAAGATGCTGAGTGAGATGCTGGCCATGAGGAGGTGAAAGCGCATGTGCTGGTGTAGCTCATGTCCACACTTGCAGCCAACTCCTTGAACGCCTTACTGCCCTGCCGTGTGCGCTCGCGCGCCCAGTCAACGTGCCTGCCACAGGCATGCAAGACTGTTCATATTACAAGATGGTTGATGAACGCGCTGCAGCCCTTGGCACAGCTAGATCACGGCCAGAGGAAGCTGGAGAGCGTGCCCACGTCCTGCCTCAGGCTTGCTCGTCGCGGACACTGCACCAGGCTGAAAAAATAAACCCCCCCTTCACACAGCATCAGCAGCAGGGTCCTGATGGCCTTGCAGATGGCAGACAGATGCTACCAACAGCTAGTAAAAGAGCCGAGGTCGAGGCCTTCTCGTCAGAGCCACCGCAAAGCGCCTCCTGTCCCTGGCCACCGCGCCCTCTGGCGCGCCTGCCAGCGCCGCTGCGCGACCGCTGGCTGTCAGCACATGGCGGGCGCGCCCTAGCGCAGGCTCAACCCGCGCGACCACCGCCAGCACCGCAGTGCCTGGCGGGGGACGCGGGCCGCTGCGCTGCGATGGCGCAGCAGGCGCAGGCGACACGCAACACCATCACCATCAAGGGCTCCACCAAGATCGTGACGGAGTTCTTTGCGTACGCCGTGAACAGGCGCGCCCGCGCCGCCGCCGCCGCCGCGCTAGGCCCTGCCGGGGGGCCGCGCGCTGGCGCCCAGACTCCAAGATGGGCGGCTTACACGCCCGGCCCGGCGCGCGCGCAGCGTCCTGTACCAGCGCGGCGTGTACCCGCCCGACTCGTTCGAGCAGCAGAAGCACTACGGGCTGACGATGATGGTGACCACCGACCCGGGCGTCGCGCAGTACCTGAGCAGCGTGCTGCAGCAGATGTCAGGCGCGCCGGCCGCGCCTGTTTCCATCGGCAGGAGCGCGCGGGCCTGTTCGCCTCTGAGGCGCGCGCGGCGGGCGCAGACTGGCTGCTGGAGGGCCAGCTGCAGAAGATGGTGCTGGTGGTCACCAGCATCGCGTCCCAGGAGGTCCTGGAGCGCTGGGCGTTCGACATCCAGACCAGCCGCGCGCCGGCCGGCGGCGGGCGCGCGGCCCCGCACGGCTCGGCGCACGCTGGGGGGCGCCTGCTCAGGGGTGCCACTGTCATTGCACTGGCTGCACGACCGGCGCCGACGCTGCGCGTGGGCGCGGCGGCCAGGCCGCCGCCCGAGAAGCCGGAGAGCGAGATCACGTCCGAGATACAGGCCATCATCCGGCAGGCGCGCTTTGCTGGGCCCGCCCGCCGCGGCCGCCCGCGCGCGCACGCTGCTGGGCCGCGCGCGGACGCTGCCGGGCCACGCGCGCACGCTGCCGGGCGCCGACGGCACGGAGCCGCGGCCCCAGGGGCACCCTGTCACGCGCGCGCAGATCACGGCCAGCGTCACCTTCCTGCCGCTGCTGCAGGACGCGTGCACGTTCGACCTGCTGGTCTACGCGGACAGCGACTCGCCCGTGCCCGGGGAGTGGTGCGCGCGCCCGGGCGCCGCGCCGCCGGGCTCTGGGGAGCGACGCCCCCGCGGCGCGGGCGGCTGCGTGCGCGCGTGCGGACTGACAGCCGACCTCCCAGCTGCCAGCATGTCCCGCCCTGCCTACTTACACGCGCCTCAGGCCAGGTGTCTGTGCCGCCCTTCCCCGGCTTGCTGTCGACCCAGAGCCTACCTCGCTGATCATCAGTAAGCCTGGCGGCGCTGCGCCCGGCCGGGCTCTGGCTCAGCGCTTGCCGTGGCCGTGGCGCACACGGCGGACCTCCTGTGCGCGCCGCAGGGAGGACTCTGACGCGCGCGTGATCTTGAACCCGGCCGACGTCCAGCTGCGCTCCTTCAACACCAAGGTCCCCCGCCTCCGGCGCCTGCCTGTCTCACGCACCTGCGTCCGCGCGTCCTGACGCGCGCTTGTCCGCCGCTGCTGACGCCTGGGTGGGCTGCCGGCAGGTGCACAAGGTGGAGGCGCTCGTCTCTTACAAGGCAGATGTGGAGTGAGGGTGCACATCAGACGCACTGCAAGACACTACCAGGCTCATGATGTGAAACAGGCTAGGTGCTTGAAGCTGTGCCCAGCAGAACACAGTGTAAGCCGCAGCCAGCTTGAGCCTCAGATGGCGGGCCGCTATATAAGCTGGCCGGCGACAGGCAGCAGGCCAGGGGCGCCGCGCGGGCAGCGCCCGACTCAGCCAGCGTCCCTCGCGCCCTGACGCGTCGGCGCTTGTGCTGTTGTATACGCTCGCAAGCAGCAGACAGGCGGCCAGGCTGCGAGCAGCAGATTGGTGCCACTGTATGGCGCGCATGCCACGCTGTGCGCCTTCTGCTGTGGCTTGCGATCACCATGCGATATGACCCTCACAGCGACCGCGGCAAGAACCAGAACACAGGTTCACTTGCGGCAGGCCACAGTACCACGCAGCAGGCGGGCACGGTGCCGCCCGGGATGCAGCTCTGCAGCATCTCCAGAGCACCAGGCGGACACGTGCGCAGTCACGGCCCCCGCCTCGCCGCTGGCACGGTGCAGAGACTCACGCCTCTCAGTGCAGCGATGCAGGCCACCCGGCTGCGGCGCAGCCGACCCCGTGGCGCGGCTCAGGGAGTTTGGGCTTGCGGGCGTGTGCGCGTATGGCCTGCTCAACACTGTCTATTACACAGCAAGCTTCTTAATACTGGCCGCCCTGCGCAGACGGACAGGCGCGCTCAGCGCTGCCCATGTCAGGCGCTTACAAAGCCGGACCTGTTTATGTTCTGACGGTGGCGCATCAATGTCGAGCGCCCGCGTGCCCTCTCAGGTCTGGGCGTGGCGGGCGCGTCCGCCTATCTGGCGCAGCTTTGTGCGTTGATATGGGCGGGCAGCCAGGTGACCAAGGTGTGTCCAACGGCGTGCTGGCGGTGTGCTTGTGATATGTGCCTGTCCAATATGTGCGGTATGTGCCTGCCCGAGGTGCTGCTGTGTGGACCTACAGCAGGCAGACAAGGCAGGCCTGCAGCCCGCCGCCGGACATGTGCCTGTCAGGGGTGCCAATGCCAGGCGGCCAGTTGCACCGCGCCAGGTGGTCAGGGCGGCTGGAGCACTGGCACTGGCACCCCTCGCCAGGCGCCTGCTGGACAGCGTGCAGGCCCGGCTCCGGCTGCGGACGCGGCGGGCAGCATTCCTCTGTGTACTGGGCGCGTGCCTGCTCGCCGCGCTCTGCGTGTTTGCCTGTGCCACGGCCACCTTTGTGTAGCCCCTGGCTGCCTGCGCAAGCCCGAGTGTAAGGGCAGGTTGGCGGGCGGTCGGCTTCGCCTCAAGAGCAACCCTAGCTAGCTGCGTGGTGCCTGCCAAGCACCAGCATATCGCTCCTTCCCGCTAGTCCGCATGAGTCAATACTGACTCAAGCGCGGTAGCTTGCGAAAATCCGGAGCCCCTCCTTAGCTCCCCCCCCCCCTGCACAGCAGAGCTTGGTGGCAGGACGCGCGCGTGTCGCTGTTGAGATGTACAGGCACCGCGTCGTGCTGCGAGCGCTGCTGGACACGCTGTACCCCGCGCTCCCCGCCGACGCTGCTCAGGCGCAGAATGCTGGCAACCAGGATGCGGCGGTGGCATTCGCGCTGTCCGCGAGCGACGTGCCCTTCATTGTGGAGCAGGCGCGCTGCCGCTCTGCTGAAAATGGCTACTTGGCAATGTCCAGAGCCAAATGCCTGCATGCGCCAGTCGTGTGTGTCCTCACCTGCAACCCCCGGGCGCAGGTCGAGGAGTCGATTACCCGGCTCGCGCCAGAAATCCAGCGGGAGCTGGGCTGGTGGGCGCCCGGCTTCCGCGCTGCTGCCATGCACACGGTCTCGCTCCGGCATTGCTGGCGCCATGCATCTGCGTCCCGCGCGGCTGCGTGCCTGCGTGCTGCCCCGCGGCCTGATGCGCGCCCGGGCGGCCCCGCCCGCCAGGCTATTTGAGCTGCTGGCGTGGCGGGCGGGCGCGCTGGCGCTGGGCGGCGTGGCCGCGGTCACGGCGGCGTTCCCGTTCTGCGCGGCCTTCCCGGAGCTGTCGCTGGCGCAGCGCGAGGCGGTGCTGCTCAGCTGGGCCAACTCGCCGCTGTTCCTGTTCCGCAAGGCGCGCGCGCGCCCGCCGCCCGCGGCCGCGCCATGCTCGTCCCGGGCACGGCGTTGGGCGCTCAGCGGCTGGCCACGCGCGCAGGCGTTCAAGGGCGTCAAGAGCCTGCTGCTGAACACGGTGCTCTGCGCGGTCGACGCGCACGGCCGCAACCCGATCTGGCCCGTGCTGGAGTACCCTGGTGAGCGCCCCGCGGCCCCGCGGCGCGCCCCCAGAGCTCTCGGCGGCCCGCTCGCAGGCGCCGCGCCAGAGCGCGCGGAGCCCTGTGCCGCCGTCACGGCCGAGCCCCTGCCGACGGCGACTGCTTTGGGCGGCGGCAGGCCCGGACCCGCACCGCCCCGCGCGCCCGCTGCCGGCGCGGCTGGCGGCCGAGGCCGCGCTGGAGGCCGCCATGGTCGACCTGGCGGCCGCCGCGGGTGGCGGCGCCGCCGAGCTGGCGCGCCGCCTGTGCGCCGCCGGCTTCCAGGCGTCTGAGGTGCGCCCGCGCTCACCGGGTGAGCGCGTTTGTGCTCGAGAGCGGCGGTTTTGCTCCAGGGATACTTGCTCCTTGGCGGCCTGGCAAGGGGCTGTTTGGAGTAGGATGTGCCATGAGCATTCATGGGTCCCTCGACTGGGTGTCGAGCTGGCCCGATAGGCGCCTCTCCTAAAGCAGCTGAAACTTGCGCAAGGGCGACCGCCTCCATAAGATGAGCCGCTGCTGGCAGGCGCGGCCAGCGGCGATCCACGCCGCGCTGGGCCCGACCCGGCCGACTGCCTCACTCACACCGCGCCTCGGGGCGCGGCCTGCCCGGCCCCGCTCGCTTACAGGCGGTGCGCCCGCGCGTCGGCCAGGGCGCGGACGACAACTGCGACGTGGTGGTGGATTGCGATGCGGTGGTGGTCGGCTCGGGCGCGGGCGGCGGCGTGGCGGCCGCGCAGCTCGCGCAGGCGGGCCTCAAGGTAGGGGGGGCCCCAGGCCGCCTTCGGGCGCGGTGGCAGCAGGCTGCTGCCGCGCGGGTGCTTGTGAGGCCGCCCAAGGCGCGAGCTTGCATCCGCCAGCCTGGCCGATCGAGCGGCGCGGGCCGGGGCAGCCGCGGGCGCGGCGCCAGCCGCCGCGCTGCGCAGCGGGGCGTGCGCCATGGGACCTGCGCCCTGGGCGCCCATCGGGCTGTGGCAGGGTTAGGGAGGGACCTAACCTACCCTGTCCCTATGCCAAGGCGGCGCACGCGCAAGCAGGTGGTGGTCGTGGAGAAGGGCAAGCACGCGCCGGCGGCCGCGCTCAGCCTGCTGGAGCGCGACGCGTTTGCGACGCTGTACGAGGGCGCGGGGCTCATGACGACCACCGACTCGGGCGCGCCGCGCGCTCCCGCCTTTCCCTTGTGGCACCTCTCGCCGGTCGCCCGGCAGGCGTCCTGCGTGTGCAGACGCGCACGCCAGATTCCTGCGGCGCCGGGGCGGTGACACGCTGCATGCGCCGCGGCCTGGTCAGCGAACAGGGTGCCTGCCGCGCATGCCAGGGTGCGGCAGGCGGCGTGAGAGCGGCGCCGCGCGGGCGCTGGCCCACGGGCGGGGCCGCGCGGCGCGCAGGCGTGAACGTGATGGCCGGCGCCACGCTGGGCGGCGGCACGCGCATCAACTGGTCCGCATCCTTCCGCACGCCGGACCATGTGCGGCGCGAGTGGGCGCGCGAGCTCGGCCTGACCGCGTTCGAGGGCCCGCGCTTCACGGCTGCGCTGGACGCCGTGTGCGCGCGCATCGGCGTGTCGACAGGCGCGCAGAGGCCCGCATGCGCCCGAAGCCGCAGCCGCATGTGGCCTCACAACCTCGGGCAGATGTGCTTGTGGCTGGCGCCGCGCGCCCTGCCCTCACCTGGTGGTGCACTGCGGCGCACTCGGGGGGGGAGGCAGCGCGAGTGTTGCGCGCCCGGCGGCGCAGGCGTGCAGCGGCACAACCGCAACAACACGGCGCTCAAGGACGGCCTGGAGGCGCTGGGCGTGCACTGCGAGGAGATTCCGCGCAACTGCGACAACAGCGGCCACGAGTGCGGCTACTGCTGCTTCGGCTGCGCCAGCGGCGGCAAGCGCGACGCGAGCGGCACGTGGCTGCTGGACGCGGTCGGCGCGGGCGCGCGCATCCTGACAGGCGCGCGCCCGCTGCCTGCCGCCTGCAGGGCCCCCCGGCCTGGCCCTCTGCTTGCTTCCGTTCACGCCTCGCGTGGGGTCATGCGCATGAGGCGCAGTCCTCACCGTGTGGGCGCCTGATCAAGAAAGATGTTGCGCTGTGCACGAGTGCCTCCCTGGGAGCAGCAGGAGCACTCGCGCGCGCGCTCATACCGCGGCCTGGTGAGCCGGCCAGCGCTCGGGCGCTGACGCGGTGCGCGCGCTGCGGCCAGGCGCGTTCGCGGAGCGCGTGCTGACGCAGCCGGCGTGCGCGGGCGGCGGCCGCGCGCTGCGCGCGCGCGGCGTGGTCGTCGCGCCGGCCGTGCCGGGCGGCGCCGGCGCCGGCGGGCCCCGGGTCGCCGTGCGCGCGCCCATCGTGGTGGCCTCTGCGGGCACGCTGCACACGCCGGCGCTGCTGCTGCGCAGCGGCCTGGACGGCGGCGGGCGCGTGGGCGCCAACCTGCGCCTGCACCCCGCCACCGTCGGCATCGCCTTCTTCCCCAAGGTCCCGGGGCCCCCCCCATGCGTTCTCCCCCGTGGCTCCTGCCGCCGGCAGCGGCGGGCGCCCGCCCGCCCGCCCGCCCGCCCGCCCGCCGCGATGCATGGAACACGCCGCCAACCTGCCCTGCGCCGCTGAAGGGAGCCTGATAATGAGTGCTATGTCAGGCAGCGTGTGAAGCAAGACAAGGATGGTGACAGGGAAGCTGGATGGCCTCTCCGCGACCGCGCGCTCGCGGAGCGCGCCGCGTTTGCCGCGCCGCGGCGCTGGGCGGCCGGCGTGCGCCTGAAGCGCGGCGGCCGGCCGCAGGGCTGGAAGGCGTGGCCGGAGGAGCTGTGGAACGGGCCCATCATGTCGGTGTACAGCCACGAGACGGGCGACTGGGACGGTTCCGGCTACGGGACCATCCTTGAGACGCCCTGCGTGCGCCCCGGCGCCCGGACCCTGCGGCGCGACGGTCGCGGCTGTGCAGGATCACGCTCGGCGACAGAGCGGTTGAGCGCGTGCACAGCTCTTGCACCGCGGGGGCGAGCTCGCTGTGCTGCAGGGCTCTTGCGCCATGCCGCCTGCTGTGATGTTGAGCGCACTCGCCAAGCTTGTGCAACCCTACCACACCAGCACATGGGACACATGCCCGCACTGGCGTGTCGTTTTTGCACCTTATCCGTGACCCAGCACGCACGGGCGGCGCTGTCCTGCCCAACAAGCGCACCGCTGAGCGCGCGACAACGCGCGCGCGCAGTCGCACCCGGGCGTGGTCGGCGCGGCGGTGCCCTGGGCGGGCGGCGCGGCGTGGCAGCGCGAGGGCGTGGACCTGCCGCGCAGCTCCGGCGTGCTCGTGATTGCGCGCGACAGCGGCTCCGGCCGCATCACGCTCGGCGAGGACGGCCTGCCGCGCATCGAGTACTGGCCCAGCGCGCGCGACTCGGCCAACATGCTGGACGTGCGCGCCCAGGGCCGCAGCCCTGCTTTCTTGGCACAGCTGTTTGATGCTGGACCTGGGCGACGTTGAAACGGCCGCCAAAGCATGCACGGTCGTCATGCCCCGCATCTGCATGTGCAAGCATGGCTGCCACCGATGCACACGCCGTCGCTCAATCAGATAGCGGTGGTGCGCAGGGCCTGGAGCTGGGCCTGCGCGCGCTGGTGGCGGCGGGCGCCACGCGCGTGCGCACGCTGCAGCAGGGCGCGCAGGCCGTGCACGACCTGGCGCGCGCACCCGATGGCGCGCTCGCCGACCCCGCCGCCTTCGAGGCCTACCTGGCCGGCGTGCGTAAGTTTGGTGCGCAGGGATCTGCGCCCTGCCCAGCTCTTGTGCTGCCTGGGTTGCTAGGGTGAGTGAGTCCTCACTACCGACCTGTCTGCATTCGTGCAGAGCGTTCAAACTGGTGTGCTGCATGCCCAGTGGTCATATGAGGGCGCCAGTGGTGACAGGCGTGTATGCAGACCCTGCTGATCTTCACGTCAACATGTAAGCATGTGAGACTCAGGCAGGCAGGCTCGAGAAACCTTGATTGCTTGCATTGTGCAAGTAATGCTTCTCGCCGGCGCTGCGCAGGCATCCAGCCCTGCCGCACGACCGTGTTCTCCGCGCACCAGATGGGCACGGCGGCCATGGGCGTCGACCCCGCCACCAGCGTGGTTGACCCACAGGGCCAGTCTTGGCAGGTGGCCGGGCTGTATGTCGCCGACGGCTCCGTGCTGCCAACGCCCAGCGGTGAGGCGCTCGCGCTGTTTGCATCTTGCAGGGAAACCTGCTACTGCTTTAGCAGACCCGCTTCGCGTGTACGCTGTTTTTTAGACACCGTACAGGAGTGCACAGGCACTGACATTCATTGCCTTGTGTGCAACAGCTGCCTGGTGTGTGGCCGCTCGCGGTCTGCGCAGCGTGGCTGAGGCGCGGCCGGGCGCGCGCGCGCAGGCGTCAACCCCATGGTGTCCATCGAGTCTGTGTCATACATGATTGCGGAGGGCCTCGCCGAGCGCGTTCGCAAGTCGCGCCAGGCGGCGTGAGGTGTCTGGCAGCTTTTGTTGACTACGGAGATGCGCATCCCGCACTGCCTGCGGCTTTGCCTTTGTAGCCTCTGGATCATCGCTTTGGAGGATGATGCTTTCTCCAAAACGGATTACACTCAGCGTGCAAAGAATGTCATTGCGTGAGCAGGTCCTGAGTACCTTGCTTGAAGCTAGTATTCCCGAGTCTTGTCTTCTGGTCTTGTTTTCTGAGCCTTGTGCAGGTTCTGGTGCGCTCGTGCGCTGCGAGAGTCCCGTCTGTGGTGCTGTGGGTTGCCTCTGGCGCGGACCGGCTGCGGAGCAGTTTCCCAGCATGTACAGCGCCTTGAACGTGATACTGAATGCGGTAGAAAGCTGCCAGCGTGCCTGGTCTGCATAGTTTGCTCAACGTTTTCCAAGTATGGCTCTGCAAGCGTAGTATGTGCAGCTCGAGCACAAGTGTAGTTGTTCGTCGCATGTAATCTGACCCAGAGTTCCTGCCTCAAGCTTTTTCTACCTGTAGCGAAGTACCTTGCAGTCGTTTCCTCCTCTGCATGCCTTGCAGCCACTTACATTGAATAAGCTCTGCGTGAGTCGTCTCACCAGGCCAGCATATGCTCGCAAAGAGAGGTGCCTTGCACACGAGCATGTTGCAAAGCATATGTTCCATATGAGTTCAGTCAGGCTGTTGAGCTAGAAGGAAAAAGACAGGGTTGCAGGAGGCGTTTAGTTTCGATCAAACGCAGCTGCCTTCCCACGAGGTGTAGCGCACAAGGGTGCGGACGTCTGCGCTAACATGGCGCTGATACGTTAGCAGCACTTATCGCGGCAATGGCGCTTGACGCGCGACATCTGTATATAGCGGCAAAGGTGCGCTGATCACGCGCCCGCGTGCGTAGCTATGTTCTGGATTGCCGACAACTCTGCAGACTTTGGCTGGGCTGCTGCACCAGACCCAGGACCCACCCTCATATGTGCATGCACTGACGTAAGCGCATGCGCGTGCAGCTGAGCGAAGCATATGACACTGGCCAGGAGGCTGTGGAGCAGGCCCTGCTGTGCGTCAGCAGTGCCGCTCCAGTGCTGTTCGTCTAGCAGTCCAGTACTTGTGCGACCAGGCGAGGAACTGCGGGAAGTGCGCGCAGGCTCTGCGTCGACCAGGTCAACCCCTTGTTTGAGGCGTGCGGGCCGCCCGTGCTCACGTGGTACTACCAGGCCCCGAGCGGCAGCCCCGCCGGGTCCCCGCCGCAGCTCTACCTCGGCGACCCAAAGGTCTGTGCCCCGGCCCCGACTGTCCCCGCCACCCACAGCGCACAGACGCGGCCTGCAGAGGTCCCTTCCCCGCTCGGTCTTGAGCGCCTGTGTGCTGCCGGCGCAGCGCGAGGCGCTCACGAACAAGCTAGTGTACGTGGCGCGCGCGGGCAGCCGGGCCGTGTCCGAGAAGACGCCGGAGGCGGACCTGCTGGCTGGGGAGCTGCCGGCCGCGGCGCTGGAGGCCGTCCAGGTGCTGCTGGCCGAGGTCTACGTGCCGCTGCTGGCCGAGCAGGCGTCCTGGGGCCGCAGCACAGACGCGCAGACGCACGAGTTCCTGGAGGCGCGCCCGCCGCTTTGGACGTTCAGTGCATGTCTGAATACGCTCGGCGAGGCAGGGCATTGGGGTCAGTGAACGCTAAGTACCATAGGAGCGCAGATGCGGTGCATGCGGCGGCTCCGTGTGAGTGAGCGGCGGCACCGCTGCGCAGGCGGCGGCGCGCGCGAGCGAGGCGCTAAGCGGCGCGGCCGCGCGGCTGGCGGGCAGCGCCGAGCTGCGGGCGCCGGACGCGGCGCTCGCGGAGGCGGGGGACGCACGCGGCGCGGGCGCCAGCCGCGCGGCAGCGGACCCTGCGCTCGCGGCGCAGGCCACTGAGCTGCTGACGGCCTGGTGCGCGAGCGTGGACGCGCTGCTGACCGAGGCGCAGGCGGCGCCCGGCGAGGCGCGCGGCCCCTCGGCGATCTTGCCCCTCGCCGTTGAATTGGAGTCACTGCAACCATGCTGGGAGGGGCGCGCTCTCTGCAGCGTGTCCTGCGGAGGAGTGCGTGTCCAGGGCGGCGTGGGCTGCATTGCCTCATAGCAGTGTGCCAGCCCTACAGTAAGTACACCAGAAGCCACTTGACATCAAGTGTAAAGTCGTCCCAGGACCCCGCCACACCCCAAGGACGCAAGCGGACCATGGGCTGGGGCTTGCATGGTGGAGCGCGTTAAGGCTCGCGCGCGGGCGCGTGGACAGGGCTCCGAGGCGGGCCCGGAGGCGGAGCAGGCCTGGTGGGGCGCGCGGCTGGCGCGCCTGGCGAGCGTGGCGGAGCAGGCGCGCTCGCCGCCGTGCCGCGCGGTGCTGGCGGTGGGCGCGGCCGCACGCTGCCGCCCGCTCAAGCGCTGGCGCGAGCTCGAGGCCCGGGCGCGCCCCGCCTTGCCGCCGCAGGCCTGGCTCCGGCGCGGTGGTCCCTGTATTACTGCCTAACAGACTTGTGGGCCCCGCCCACGTGCCTGTTGTGCCAGGAGCCAAATTTATGCATATGCACTCCTGCTGCATCCGACCTGCACACACACCGCGCAGGGCAGGCGGCCCGCCGTGCTCGTCGCGTGACGCGACAGGGAGGCGCGCGCAGGTGGCGGACGCGGCCAGCGAGGCCAAGGCCAACGTGCGCTGCCTGGAGACGCTGGGCGCGAGCCTGGCGCCGCTGGCGTCCGGCGCGCCGCGGCAGGCGCTGGCGGCGCTGCCCGCGCTGCTGTCCGCCGTGCACGCGATGCGCACCGTGTCGCGGCGCGCGCCGCCGCGCACGGCGCTGCCTTCCCGGGTGCTATGGAGAGCCTGGCAGCCAGCAGCAGCACCTTGCAATTATTGAGGCTCTGTGGCGTGGAAGTTGTGCCTGACGTCAGGGTAATCCGATCGCTACTTGCTGGTCAGCATCAAGACGCATGGCCGCGCCAGCGCGGGCGGGCGCCGCTGGCTCGGCCGGAGCGTGCGCCGCGCCCGCGGCGCAGGTTCTATGCAGAGCCGGCGCGCCTGGCGGCGCTGCTGGCGCGGATGGCAGGCCAGATGGAGCGCGGCTGCCGCGCGCACATCCTGGCGCCCGGCCGCATGTGGGACCGCGCACGGCCGGCCCTGGTCGCCGACCTGGAGCTCGCCGTCGCGCTCAACGAGGCCTTCCACCTGCAGTTCTGGTGCGGCGCGCGCGCCCGCGCGCGCCTCCGGCATACCGGACGACCTGCTAGTCAGACGCGCGCGCGGGCGGGTGCGCGTGTCACGGCGCATGCTGAGCCTGGTCCTCAGCTGTTACACCCCTGCTGCGAGGCGCGAGCTCTATGTCTGTCGTGTAGTGTGTGGGCCCGCACGTCCCGCGTCTGATATGGGCAAGCATGCGACGGGGCGGGCGCTGCGCGGTCAGGGCGGTGCAGGGGCTGGACGCTGAGAAGAGGCCTGCTTGGGCGCTGGATGAGGGCGTCGTGTTCGGGCGGTACGACCTGTTCGCCAAGCGCTGCCGCAAGCTCATCAGCCTCTTCACGACGGTACAGCAGTTCTCACTGCTGGCCCAGGTGCCCCGCCCGCCCGCAGTGCCTCTCCCGCACAGGCCCGCCGCTCACGGCATCACCCGCCTGCCGAGCCATGAGGCAACCGCGCCGGGGCGGGATGCGCGGCGCAGCAGACGCACATCGAGGGCCTGGAGGCGCTGATGCGCGGCTTTGGCGACATCGTGGAGGACATCCGGCGCAAGCCGTACGACCTGCTGGACGCGTCCAAGACGGTCTTCGACCGCGACTTCCTGGAGTTCAGCGTCCACATCCACGACCTGGAGCTGGCCATCCACGCGCGCCCCCGCTCCCGCGCCGCGCAAGCCTGCAGCCAGTGTTGCAGCCCTGCAGAGCAGCGCCGCAGGGCCCGCACAGCGGGCCGACGATGCCCACCTCGGCGCGCGCCAGGGTTTCATCAATACCTGCTTCGATGACATCCGCTCCACGGAGGCCGCGCTCAACCTGCTGCAGCAGTTCCAGGTCGTGCTGCAGCGGGACTCGCTCAAGGTGCGGCTGCGCCCCACTGCACCACTCCGTGGCCTGCAGGCCACTGAGCGCCGGACCTCCCGGCAGCCATTTGGTGGCGAACATGGCGCAAGGAGCGCACAGCAGCCTGCCGGGCTGGCGACGCGCACACAGCCGCCGATGCACGCAAGGCCATCTTGGCATGCATGCACGCATGCACGCACATGCGCATGCACGCCTGCCTGTCAGCATGCGGTGTGTACGCGGGCGCGAGCATAGGGGCACGAATGGGAGCATGGGAGCATGGCCGCTGCGCAGGCGGACCTGGAGGCAAAATACGCGCGCGTGCTGGCGGCATACGCGCGCGACCTGGCGGGCGTGCAGGCGCTGTACGAGCGGCACAAGCTGAAGCCGCCGCTGCCGCGCAACGCGCCGCGCGTGGCCGGCCACATCCTATGGGCGCGCCAGCTGCTGCGCCGCATCGAGGCGCCCATGCAGCGGTCCGGCCCGGCCGCGCCCAGTCCTCCCAGGTCGCCTGTTGCGGCGGAGCCTTTCCAAAGCAGGCTGTGTGATGGGGGGCTGTTGCGCACGTGCCCACGCGGCAAACGCGTCGGTTGACCCGTCCTGACAGCGGCCAGCCTCAGCCGCGCAGGTTTGCCGCGCACAAGGCGCTGCTGGCCGCCAAGGACAGCCGGCGCGCGGTGCGCCAATTCAACCGGCTGGCGACCACGCTGGTCAAGTTCGAGGCGCTCTGGCACGGCGCCTGGCTGCGCAGCGTGGAGACGTCGCGCGCCGCGCTGTACTTTGCGCTCATCGTCCGCCACCCGCAGTCTGGCGCGCGCCGCCCATGGCCACGCGCGCGCGCGCCGTGCAGCCGCTGCACTCGCCAGGCCGTGCGGCGCATGTCAGGGCGCCGTATGCCCCGCTGCCTGTGCTGCTGGCCTGCAGCGCCCAGCCTGCGGGGCCGGTGCAGCCGGCCTGCTCCGTCCGGTGACGGCTGCGGTGCATGCTCGCGCAGACATGTGCATGCGGTGCCGTGCGGCCTGTAGTCTCCACGTGCTTATTGTCACAATCTCTTCGCGCTCATGTCGCAAGGGTTGCGGTGTGTGCAGCGTGGCCGCGCTCTCCTGCGCAGGGCGGCCGCTGGTGAACTTTGACGTCGCGCTGGGCGACCTGCTGCGCGAGGCGCGCTGGCTGGGCCGCCTGGGCTGCGAGGTGCCGGAGCCCGCGCGGCGCGTGCTGCTGCAGGAGCACAAGCTCAAGTTCTACCACGCGCGACTGGCGCACCTGCTGCGGGCACGCGTTCCCCGCGTGACCCCTGCCCGCCCGCCCCTGCGCGTGCGGAAGCCCCTGCCGCCTGCACCGCGAGCGCGCGCACGGCGCTCCTAAATCTGCCATTCGGCCTGCCATCCACCGCCCATACTGCAAACAGGCCTGGGAGCACAGGTAAGGCGCGCGGCGCAGCAGGCTGCAGACTTGTGAGCGACCTCGGGGCGCGCGCCCGTCTCCCAGGCAGCGCTGCGGCCACGCGGTAGCAGGCCGCACGCCCAGCGCTGCCGCCGCGCGCAGGAGCACGAGCGCGTGGTGGCGTCGGTGCCGGACGAGGCGCGCTCGCTGCTGCGCGCGCACCTGCTGGACCTGGACGCCAAGCTGCGCCCGGGCGAGCTGGTGCTCACCTGGGCCTCGCTCAACGTGGACGGCTTTTTGCAGAGCCTGCAGCAGGCGCGCCCCCGGGCTGCTGCCACATGCGCATCTCTTATTCAAGTGTTCCAGGCCTGCCTCTGGCGCCTGCCAGGTTCCCCGCAGTCGCTCCGGTCGTGTACTCACTGAGTGAGTGGGCGGACGCGGCTCGGTGCCGCTTGGCGCGCTGCTGAGAGCCGACGCGCGCGTCAGCACAGCAGCGCGCGCATGCACGCCGTGGGCGCGGGAGGGCCGCAGCAGGCTGCCCTGCCTCTGAGCGCGTGCGCCGGCGCGGCAGGGCGTGGCGCGCATGGAGGAGCTGGTGCGCCAGGTGCGCGACCTGCTGGCCAACCGCGTGCTGGCGCAGCTGGGCGCGGTGGCGCGCATGCGGCTCGCCGACGTGCCGCTGGCGCGCGGCTTCCGCCTGGACGCGTTCGCGGCCGCGCAGGCGTCGCTGGTCGCCGCGCAGGCCTCCGTGCTCGCGATCCGGTGCGGGGCTGCGCGCCAGCCCCCGAATGCTTGGCATTGCAGAGCCGCCGGGCGGCGGCGTGCGAAGCATAGCCGGACCTGCAGGGGGCCGAATGGAACGCGCCCGCCGTGATTGTAGCTCCGCGTTGCCTTGAAACTTCAGTGAAGAATCATGTGCGGCCTCAGGTGGATGTTGGCAGCCCGCCGGGCTGAGACAGACATGGAGCAGACCCCGCTGGTGCAACGGCGTCCCACGGTGCTCGCGGTCACGGCGCCGCCGCGCCGCGCAGGGACGCGGAGATCCAGCGCGGCGTGGCGGAGCTGATCGCGCTGGTGGCCAGCTACCCGCGTGACAACCCCGAGCTCGCGCTGGACCCCGCCGACGCGGAAGCCTTCCGCGGCCACTACGCCAACGCGCTGTACCAGGCGCGCGCTGCGCTCGATGCGCGCCCTCGGACGCTCTGCCCGCTGTCAGCCAGCCCACAATGTGTTTTAATTTATTGGTAAGTGAGACATGTGGCAGGAGTGACAGATGCTCATCCAGCCAGCGCCTATGAGCTTGATGTGATTTGAGTCGCTCCTCGCCGGGTACAAGGACGCCGCCTGCAGCTGACGCGTGGCCGGGAAACGTCTGTAGGCAGTCCTGGCGGCGGTGACCAGGAGCCTGGCGGCGTTGCGCGCGCGGCTGGCGGGCGCGCCCGGCGGCGACGAGCAGCCGCTGTTCGAGGTGGCCGTCGAGCTGAGCGCGCCCGCGGTCGCGCTCACGCCCGGGCTGGGCGCCATCCAGCAGGCCGTGAACGCCGCCGTCAAGCAGGCGCGCTTGCCGCGCAGCCACAGCTTTCTGCCGACCTTCTCGCGTTGATGCTGAGTAACGTGGAGTCCTGCCGCGAGGCGTGCGCGGGTGACGCCGCGCGCGCGCGCGCGCGCAGATCCTGGGCTGCACCAAGGCGCTGCGCAGGTGGGGCGACTCGGCCGACGCAACTGTGTCCCTGCACGACCTCGTCACCTGCGACGCCGGGGTCGTCAAGGTGGGCCCCCCTTCCCACGCTGCCCGCAGACACGCCGGGCCTGCCTGGCCGCCGCGGGTCTCACCGCGCGGCGCGCCGCAGGCGGTGATCGGCCTGAGCGGGATGGTGGCGATCGCGGCGGAGGGCGTCGGCACATACGTGGAGGCCTTCAACGCGTTCGCCTTCCTGTGGCAGCGCGACCTGGCCTCTGAGTACGCCAAGTTCATGGCCACGCACCCGCAGCTGGAGGTCGCGCCCGCCCCCTTGCTGGGCACACAGTGCAGCCGGCTGCTGCCGTCCTGCTGCGCGAGCGGCGCCCAGCAGGCGGCCGTGGCGTGGGGCCACTGTGACCGGCCGAGGCAGTTAAGCCGTGCGGATCGCGCGGGATCTGGCACTGCATGGCAGAGCGGCGCACCGCGCATGCGCTGCTGGAGCAGGACGGTCACGGCTTGCGCAGTCCGAGCGCGGGGCTGCGCTCAGCGCAGGCTGTGCGGGCGCCGCGCGCGCAGGCGTTCGAGGCGGAGCTGAAGAAGTACATGGCGGTGGAGCAGGCGGTGGCGGCGATGCCGTCGGTGCAGGCGCTGGGGCCGCTGACGCTGGAGACGCTGCCGCTGAGGAGCAGCCTCAGGGCGGAGGCCGCGTCGTGGAAGGCGCAGTTCGCGCGCAACCTGCACCGCCAGGCCGCCGACGAGCTCAAGGCGCGGCCCGCCGCGGCGCGCCGCGGCGGGTGCACCAGAGGGACGGAGACGCGCCGGCCCCCTGTGCCGGCGGCGGCAAGCCTACCCTATACTGACTGTAAACCCTCAGGGCGGCGCGCGAGGCGGCCGCGCGTGCGCAGGCGTTCGAGGCGTACGTGCGGGACACCAAGCAGAAGCTGGCGCGCCAGGTGGAGGACCTGGAGGACGTGCGCTACGTCATGGCCGTGCTCAAGGAGGTGCGCGCGCCGCCTGTGGCCGGCCCTGCGCGCACGCTGAGCCTTCCATGCCCCTGCTGCGCCGCGTGGCCACGCCCAATAGACAACGCAGGCTGCCTGGAGGCATGCCGTATGCCGGGCTGCTGTCAACTGCACGACCTGTGCGATGCATTGCGTCATCGCCGTGGGTTAAGGAGGCGCACAGGCTGCCTGTCAGCATGGCGCATATTGAGTGCGTGCTGTCGGGACACCGCATGCATCAGCTTGGGATGCGGCTTCGGGCCCAGGTGCGCGAGCGCGAGGCCGGCATCGACCAGCTGCTCGCGCCCATCAAGGACATGTACGCGCTCCTGGTCCGCTACGAGGTGCGGCGCTGCTGCCTGACCCTCGCGCGAGCGCAGCCACATGGCCCTCACTAGGGTTCTGAAAGTGCCCAGGTTGTAGGGCAACCTAAACAGAGAGCAATCTAAACAGAGAGGCTTGCCGTGTGTCACGTACGCGGCCGGGCGCGGCGGGGCGCAGGTGCGCGTGGCCAAGTAGGAGCTGGACGCGGTCAGCGACCTGCGGTACGCCTGGAAGAAGCTGCGCAAGTGCGCGTCCGAGGCCTCCGACCAGCTGGCCGCGCTGCAGGCGCGCGCGCTGCTGTCCAGGCCTGCCCAGCCACTGCGCGCAACCGCATCGCACATTGCAAGCACGAGAGCCTGCCGGCTGGGGGCGCGCAGGCGGGCTTCAGGAAGGAGCTGGTGAAGGAGGTGGCCGCGTTCGTGCTGGACGCGCGCGCGTTCCGCACCGACTGGGAGCTGCAGGGCCCCATGGTGCCCGGCCTGGACCCCATGGAGGCCGTGGACCGCCTGAAGAAGTTCCAGCAGCTGTTCGAGGCGCGCCGGGCCGCCGCCCCCGGCCTGCTCGCGCCGGCCACAGAAGCCTTCCCGGGGGCCCGCCGACGCAAAGCGCGAACGGCATGCGGGGGCCGTCGGAGACTCTCTGCAGCGCGCGCAGGTGCGCAAGCGCAAGTGGGACAGCTACTGCAGCGGCGAGGAGCTGTTCGGGCTGCCGGTCACGCAGTACGAGGGCCTGCAGCAGACCGAGCGGGAGCTCGCCCTGCTCAGCCGCCTGTACTCGTGCGCCCGCGCGCCCTGCGCCTGCTGCCTGCAGGACCACACAGCTCACGGGCGCCGGGACCGGGAGGCGGGGCTGGCCGAGGGGCGCGCAGGCTGTATGTGAACGTGATCACCACCATCCGCGGCTTGGGCGACCTGCTGTGGACGGACGTGGTCGCGCAGGTCGACGGCATGACCGAGCAGGTCCTCGCGTTCCAGGCGCAGGCCAACAAGCTGCCCAAGGCGCGCGCATGTTGCGTGTGTGCGGCCCCGCACCCACGCAACCACCCCAGAAACCCCAGAGGCCTGCTGTGCGCGGCGGGGGCCTCCGAGCCGCGCCGCGCGGCAGGCGCTGCGGGAGTGGCAGGCGTTCCACGACTGCCGCAAGACCATCGACGACTTCCTGGAGCAGCTGCCGCTGTTCCAGCAGCTCGCGCACAAGGCGATGCGCCCCAGGTGGCCCCGGCCTGCATACGTTGCTGCCGTGCGCTGCACGCCACTGGCATGCGTCGTGAGTACGGGCTCACAGGCTCACGGGGCGGGCCTGTACAGGCACTGGGCGGAGGTCATGCGCGTGACGGGCGCGGAGCTGAACCTGGCGGACGACACGTTCAAGCTCGCGCACCTGCTCGCGTGCGGGCTGCTGGCGCACCACGAGGAGGTGCGGCCCCGGCGGCGGCTGTCCCGATGCGGTGCACGCTGTCGATCTACTGGCCACCGAGGCGCGCGTGCGGCGAGCGCGCCCGAATGCGCATGCACGCACAGTGGCGGGCTGCAGCGGGATGCTGTTGCAGCAGTGCACGGAGCGGGTGTGCTGAGACATGTCTGTATCTCTAAGAGCCAGCGGGGCGGGCGCGCGCGCAGGTGGAGGAGCTGGCGGCGGCGGCGGTCAAGGAGGAGGCCATCGAGGCCAAGCTGGCCGCGCTGGCCGCGCAGTGGGCGGTGCTCAGCCTGACGTTCCAGGACTACAAGACGCGCGGGCCCGTCATCCTCAAGGCGCGCCCGCGCGGCGCCGCGCCCCGCCGCTCCCGCCCGGCGCATGCTCCACGAGCATGCATGCATGCCCTGCTCTTGCAGGCAGATTATGATAACCGGACAAGCCATGCCTGGAAGAGATGGGGCTGGGCTGCGTGTCGAGCGACATGCGTGCGCGCCGCGTGCAGCCGAGCGAGACGTCGGAGGTGATCGAGGCGCTGGAGGACAGCCAGATGGCGCTGGGCGGCATGGCCAGCAACCGCTACGCGGCGCCCTTCCGCGATGGCGTCGCCGCCTGGCTGGGCCGCCTGGGCGTGGTGGGCGAGCAGCTGGAGGCCTGGCTGGCGGTGCAGGCGCTGTGGATGTACATGGAGGCCGTGTTCTCCGGCGGCGACATCGTCAAGCAGCTGCCCGCCGAGGCCAAGCGCTTCCAGAACATCGACAAGAACTTCATGAAGGCGCGCGCGCCGCCGCCCGACCGCCCACTTCTTCCCATGCCGGGCCGCGTGTGCCGCACGCGCATGCATGTCGCCCGCCGCTCGTCATGGTGCACAGTGCGCGGACTTTGATATCTATGGGGCTGCCGGGGCGGGCGGCCGAGCGGCGCCGCGCGCGGGCGCGCAGATCGTGGCGGGCGCGGCGGAGGCGCGCAACGTGGTCGCCTGCTGCACCAACGAGGCGCTGCGCGCGGTGCTGCCCACGCTGCTGGAGCAGCTGGAAATGTGCCAGAAGTCCCTGGCCGCGTACCTGGAGACCAAGCGCGCCGAGTTCCCGCGCTTCTACTTCGTCTCCGACCCCACGCTGCTGGAGATCCTGTCGCTGGGCTCCGACCCGGCGGCCGTCGTGCCGCACTTCCAGTCCGGCCTGTTCGACTCGCTCACGGCGGTCACGTTCGACAAGGCGCGCCCGCCGGCCCAGCCTCGGTCATTAAAACGCGCGCCGTGCGCGCGGTGTGGCGTGAGCGCGCCGACGCGCGCCGGGGCTGACCGGCCGCAGGCGGACAAGTGCCGGATGCTGGAGATGTTCAGCCAGCAGGCCGAGATGGTGGAGTTTGAGAAGCCTGTGGAGGCCAAGGGTGCGCGCCGCGTGCCCGCATGTGATCAAGTCGCCCTATACCCAGCAGTTGCCGTCCTGCTCTCTTGCAAGGGCACACGTTTCCTGCATGCATGCGTGAATACAGTGCATGAGCTCACTCCAGCACAACTGCAGGCATGGTGGAGGCGTGGCTGCAGCGGCTGGTGGAGGGCATGCAGGGCACCATGAAGGCGGTGATCAAGCGCGCGGCGTCCAACGTGAACGAGATGGCGCTCGCGGACTTCCTGTTCGGCCACCCCGCGCAGGTCGCGCTGCTGGGCCTGCAGTTCCAGTGGACCGCCGACATGCAGGCGCGGACCGCGCCGCGCGTGCCCTCCTCGCAGGGTCGCCTGCTGCCTGCCGCCTCACAGAGGTGCCCCTTCCGTGCACATCCATGCGCAGGCGGCGCTCAGCCCCGCCGTTTGACTATGGGGAAGCATGCCCTTCGAACACGCCTCCCACAGCAATGCCTGCCCGCCGGTCGCGCCCAGGAGCGCCACGCACACCCTTGGCTGGCTCACCGCGCCGCCGGCGCGCGCAGGTGGCACTCGCGACGGCCAAGACGGACAAGGGCGCGGTCACGCGCGCGGCGCGCAAGGCGGAGGCGCTGCTGCGCGAGATGGTGGCCATCACGCTGCGCCAGGACCTCACGCGCATCCAGCGCATCAGCCTGGAGACCTGCATCACGGTCCACATGCACCAGAAGGAGTCCAGCGGCACGCAGCCCTCCCCACAGAGCAGGGCTGCGCGTAGCGCTAACCCCATCTCTATCCTTACCCTAAGAACCACTGCACCAAGCCTCGTGCTGCTTCCTGCTCCATCCTGCAGCGCCATGTGTCGTGCGCGCTCAGACAGCACGGCCTTGCAACTGCAACGCGCGGGTGACGCGCAGAGGAGCTGGTGAAGAAGAAGATCCGCGACCCGACCGACTTTGAGTGGCTGAAGCAGTGCCGCTTCTATTGGCGCGAGGAGCGCAACACGGTCATCATCACCATCTGCGACGTCGACTTTGAGTACTCGTTCGAGTACCTGGGTGCGGCGGCATTGCTGACTGAAGGGCGAGGGCGGGAGGCCGGCCGACGCATGCACCGCACAGAGAACACAGCGCTGCTCTGCCTCTACTTCAGTCAGCATCAAACGGCTGGCGACTGGCTGCTGCTGAGCGGCGCAGGCGTCAAGGAGCGGCTGGTGATCACGCCGCTGACGGACGTGTGCTACGTGACGCTGAGCCAGGCGCTCGGCATGTTCCTGGGCGGCGCGCCCGCTGGGCCGGCAGGCGCGCGCGCGCCCGGCCCCGCCAGCATGGAGGCCCCTCATGAGATTGGACACCTGACCGCAGCCGCGCGCAGGCACGGGGAAGACCGAGACCACAAAGGCGCGCTACACCCGCACCCCAACCCAGAACTCGTGTCTCTCCGGCTCTCTCAAGCTGCTCATGTGACCTTGTCCCAGACACCGCCAGCAGTGTTGAGCGTGCGTTGGAGCACAGGACCTGGGCAACACGCTCGGCAAGTACGTGGTGGTCTTCAACTGCAGCGACCAGATGGACTACAAGGGCATGGGCAAGATCTACAAGGGCCTGGCGCAGTCGGGCCTCTGGGGCTGCTTTGACGAGTTCAAGTGCGCCCGCGCGGCCGCACCCCCCTGCGCCTGGCCGCGGGGCTCGCCGCGCATGGGCAGCCCTGTGTGGCACGGCCGGAAGACAGGGTAAGGGTAGGCTAGGGCTAGCTCTGAACCAAGCCTGTGCGCTGACGCGCGCGTGCACCGCGCAGCCGGATCAACCTGGACGTGCTCTCGGTCTGCGCCCAGCAGGTCTGCGCACGCCTGTACCCTAACCCTAGCCTCCTGCTAGCACCGTGCCCACCGCCAGGCCGCATGCGCCGAAGCGGCGCGCCCGGCGCAGGTGCACTGCGTGCTCAGCGCCATCCGCGAGCGCAAGCGGCAGTTTGTGTTCACGGACGGGGCCTCGGTGGCGCTGGACCCACGCGTGGGCTTCTTCATCACCATGAACCCCGGCTACGCCGGCCGACAGGCGCGCGCGTAGCACGCAATGGCGCCCCCCGCAGCCAGGGGCTTGAGCGCGGTCGCTGACCGTGCGCGATGCGGCCTGCAGGAGCTGCCGGAGAACCTCAAGGCCCTGTTCCGGGGCGTCACCATGATGGTGCCCAACCGGCAGATCATCATGAAGGTGCGCGCGCGCGGCGGCTGCGGGCTCAAGGCAGGCGCCAGCCAACCCTACCCTACGTCCGAGCGCGGAGCGTCATCTCGTGCAGGTCAAGCTGGCGGCCTGCGGCTACCAGGAGAACGAGGCGCTCTCCAAAAAGTTCTTCGTTCTGTACGGCCTGTGCGAGCAGCAGCTGTCCAAGCAGCCGCACTACGACTTCGGCCTGCGCAACATCCTGTCTGTGCTGCGCACGGCCGGCGCCTCCAAGCGCGCCAGCCCTGACAAGTGCGCGCCCTGCTCTCTGAGCATGTCAAGGACAAAGCAAGCATGCCGCATGCAACGCAATTCGCCAACAACCAAGGATGTCACCAGATGAGCTGCGAGCACTGCCACCGCTGCATCCACATCTTCCTGAGAAGGCCGACACGAGGAAAGTGTGTCAAGAAGCGGACCTCTCGGCAGACCAGAACAGCGTGTTCCGGCGCGCAGGAGCGAGGTGTTCCACATGATGCGCACGCTGCGCGACATGAACATGAGCAAGTTTGTGGCCGAGGACGTGCCGCTGTTCCTGTCGCTCATCGACGACCTCTTCCCGGGCCTCAAGGCGGACCGCTCGTTCTTCCCCGACATCTCCGCCGCCCTGGAGAAGGCGCGCCGGCGCATAATCCCGGTCGGCGCACACCCAGCCTGGGGTCACATGATTCCGTTGTGCTTGCAGCTACCCTGGTTCCACCCTGCATCATGACAAGCACCCGAGGGCGGGGCAGGTGGTGGCGGAGCGGGGCCTGCAGGCGCACGCGCCCTGGCTCAACAAGTGCATCCAGCTGTACGAGACGTACCTGGTGCGCCACGGCATCATGCTGGTCGGGCCCTCCGGCGCGGGCAAGACAGCCATCATGGAGTGCCTGGCCGCCGCGCTCACTGAGCTGGGTACCAAGCACGTGCTCTGGCGCATGAACCCCAAGGCGCGCGCTCGCTCTTGCCTCACCCTGGCGCATGTGGCCATCTACACCCCACAATGGCACCTAACGCAGCCTCGCTGGCATGCGAACCAAGCAGTCGGCGCTGCGGCAACACCTAATGCATGCGCCCGCCGCTCATGGCGCGCAGGCGATTACGGCGCCCCAGATGTTCGGGCGCATGGACCCCGCGACCGGCGACTGGACGGACGGCATCTTCGCTGTGCTCTGGCGCCGCGCGGCCAAGCAGCGCAACCAGAACACCTGGATCGTGCTGGACGGGCCGGTGGACGCCATCTGGATCGAAAACCTCAACACCGTGCTGGACGACAACAAGGCGCGCGGCGGCCCCGGCGCGGCATGCCTGCCGGCGCCGTGCGCGCAGCCCCTCCGGCAGGGCCGCGCGGCCGCCCTTGAGTGGCCGCGCCTGCCTGATGCAGACACGCGCATGCCAGGCGCCAGCGCGGGGCGCGGCGCCGCACGGGCTAGAGATAGGGTCGTGGTACCTAATCCGTGCCAGTGCAAACGCCTGAGGCATAGGGTCATATAGGGTCCACCAACACTACCCTGACGCGCGCAGGTGCTGACGCTGGCCAACGGCGACCGCATCCTGATGACGCCGCAGATGAAGGCGTTCTTCGAGCCGGAGAACCTGGCCAATGCGTCGCCGGCCACCGTCAGCCGCGCGGGCATCATCTACGTCAGCGACGTCGAGCTCGGCTGGGGCCCGCTCGCGGCCAGCTGGCTGCAGGGCCGCCGGCCGGCCGAGGCCGCGCTGCTGCAGCCCTGCTTCGACAAGTTCGTCGGCCGCGCGCTCGACTTCGTCCGGCGCGCGGCGCCTCGCCTCTTTCTGTTTCTGTTGCATGCATTAACACATTGGCAACCAGTGAAGCTTTGGTAGCTTATGTGAGCTACCGCTGTGTGGCTCTGCTTGGCGGAGGCAGGTGCGCAGACGGCCTGAAGGGGCCGCGCTTGCGGGGCGCAGGCTGAACCTGAAGCCGGTGCTGCACAACGAGGTGGTGTGCCAGGTCGGTACGCTGCTGACGCTGCTGGACGGCACGCTGGGCAAGACGGCCGGCGCGGGCGCGGCGGGCGGCGGCGGCGACGCGGGCGCCGCCGCCGCCATGGAGCGTGTGTTCCTCTTCTGCCTGGTCTGGAGCCTGGGCGGCCTGCTCGACAGCAAGGACCGCGCCGCGTTTGACTCAGAGCTGCGCACGCAGACGCATTTGCTGCCCAAGAAGGCGCGCGCGCGCCGTCGCCGAGCAGGCGCCCCGCCCCATGCCAGCCTGCTGCTCGGCGCTTCCACGTTGCCAGAGCAGGAGGATTTGGAGCGTTGCGCGGATCACAGCAATGGCATCCGCATCGGTGTTGCCATGGCCCACCGCTTTCGTGGCCCGGGCCCAGGGCGAAGAGGGCGACACGGTCTACGAGTATCTGGTCACGGAGGACCGCGCCGGCTGGCAGCCCTGGCGGGAGCGCGTGCCCTCCTGGAAGTACCCCCGTGCGCAGGCATGCGCGCGGGCCTTCCTGGCGCTCAGCCATGTTTGACAGATGTGCGCGTGCGTTCATAATGTGGCTATGATGGTGCTGCGCCGCTGCAGGCTGCTTGCACAGAACGTGTGGGCTGCAACCCATGTCATGAACGCATGCATGTGACACTGCACAGCGCCTGCTTGTGCAGGCGAAGCCCAAGTTTGCGCAGCTGCTCATCCCGACGGTGGACTCTGTGCGCTACGAGTACCTGCTCACGCTGGTGCTGTCCGTGCAGAAGGCGCGCCCGCACCCCCGCCGCCCCTGCATGACTGACAGCGCATCTGCCTCTGCATGCACGCTCGCCGCGCCTGCGGCCGAGGCGCCGCGCGTGCGGCAGGCGACCCTGCTGGTCGGCGGCCCGGGCACGGCCAAGACGTCGACCATCAACCAGTTCCTGGGCCGCTGCCCGCCCGAGGAGATGGGCGCCAAGACGGTCACCTTCTCCTCGCTCACCACGCCCGCCATCTTCCAGCAGGCCATCGAGGCGCGCCCCTGGCTGGCCGGAAGGCCAGCAGAGACGCCTGTGGCATGCGCGGCGTGTGGGCACTGCAGACGCCCGAGCTTGGCAGCAGACGCGCCGAGCGGCATGCGATCGCTGCAAATACCCGAGCGGGACGGCTCGCCCGCGGCTGGCTCCTGCGGGCGCTGACGCGCCCGCCCGCGCGGCGTGTGCGCCGCAGGGATGCGTGGAGAAGCGGCAGGGCCGCACGTACGGGCCCGCGGGCGGCAGGACCATGGCGGTGGTCATCGACGACATCTCCATGCCCGCCATCAACAAGTGGGGCGACCAGGCGCGCCCCCGCCCCAGACTCCCAGACGCTCGTGCTGGCAGGCGCATCCAGTGCATGGGCCATTGACGCATGCTCAGAGCCTGGCGCAGCAGTGCAGACACGCGCGCAAGCAGGCCTGGGCAGGAGGAGGGTGCTGCGCGTGCTGCGCAGGTCACCAATGAGATCGTGCGCCAGCTGCTGGAGCAGGGCGGCATCTACTCTCTGGACAAGCCCATTGGCGACCTCAGGTTCATCGTCGACACCAGGCATGACCGCCCGTGCAGCTCACATGCATGTCGCGCCGAGCAGTGCACGCCTGCCTATTACATGTTCTAAGACACGCCGCGCAGGTACGTGGCGGCCATGAACGTGCCGGGCGGCGGCAAGAACGACATCCCCAACCGCCTCAAGCGCCAGTTCGCCATCTTCAACGTGCCGCAGCCCTCCGGCGCCGCCATCAACGCGATCTTCGGCGCGCTTGTCCAGGCGCGCACGCCCGCCTGTGTCCGGAACCCTGACCCTAACCCAGTGCTATGTATGTGGCACGATTGGCTCGAAGCCTGCTGCCCTGGGTTGCAGGGCCGCTTCAGCGCGGAGACGTGCAGCGCGGAGGTGGTGGCCGTGGCCGGGCGCCTGGTGGCGGCGACGCAGGCGCTGTGGGCGCGCGTGGCGCCCAAGATGCTGCCCACGCCCGCCAAGTTCCACTACCTTTTCAACATGCGCGACATCTCCAAGGTAGGTCAGAACTATTGAACAATTGGCCAGGGCTGCTGAAACAGCCAGTACACGCACTTTGGGCGCACATGTGCATGCAAACCTGAAAAGGAGAGAGTATGGTGATGCCCCTTAGGTGGGTTAGGATAGCATCCATATCATCCTGCTCAGATGGGCAGCCCATCAGATAGCATACATGCTGGCAGATCATGACGAGGCTGCTGAGGGCGAGCTTGACGTTCAACCCTGCGCGCAGGTCTTCCAGGGCATCATGCTCGCCTCGCTGGACCGCTTCCAGAAGGACTCGCCGCTGGGCGCGCCGCTGCCCGCGTTCGGCGGCCGCGTGACCAGCCCCGCGGGCTACCTGGCCGCGCTGTGGGCGCACGAGTGCGGCCGCGTGTTCTGCGACAAGATGATCACCAACGAGGACAAGGCCTGGGTCGACGGCGCCATCCGCGACCTCTCAAAGCGAGCCCTGCGGTCCCTTTTTGCTGTTTTGCTGCAACGAAGCATGCGCGCTTGTCCCAAGCTCGCCCGCTCGCACCGGCAGTCATGCAGACGTGCGTGGCTACATGGCCGCCGCCTAGCGCTGCCAGGCCGGGGCTCCGCCCGACGGCGCCCGCGCGGCACAGGCAGCACTTTCCTGCGGGTGTGGTGCGGCAGCTGGAGGAGCCGCTGCACTTTGTGGACTTCCTGCGTGAGCCGGTGACCGATGCGGAGACCGGCGAGGTGCTGGACGCGCACCCGTCCTTCTACGAGTCAGTCGCGGGCGGTCTGCCCGACATCAGGCGCGGCCATGCGCTACGCGTGCGCGCCGCCGTGCGCGGCGCTGCGCATGCCCGTCAGCACGCTCGTGACAGCGTGCGCTGCTGCTCCGGTCCCTGAGAGGTACTTGTATAGCTGAGGGTGGCAGGCTGCATGCAGGCGGAGGGTGGAGGCCCTGCAGCGGAGGTTCAACGAGGAGACGTGCGGCGCAAAGCTCGAGCTGGTCCTCTTCCAGGTGCGTCCCAGCATGTCCGCAGGAGAGAGGGCCTTATTTAGCGGCGAGCCCGGGGTATGCGACACGCACCGCCCGCACACGCGGTGGACATTTTAATGATTTGGTGGTACTGCAGCACGGTGCTGGACCGGCGTGAGGCATACTCAAGCTTGCGCCGGCCCCAGGACGCGCTGCTGCACCTCATGCGCATCTCGCGGCTGCTGGCGCTGGACCGCGGCTCGGCGCTGCTGGTGGGCGTGGGCGGCTCCGGCAAGCAGAGCCTCGCCCGGCTCGCCGCTTACATCGCAGGCGCGCTGCCCGCATGCAGGACACACACGCTCGCCTCGTGGACCCGCCGCATGTCATCGCTCAGCATGCAGACTATGCGCAAGCCGTCTACCTGCCGCCGCGGCAGGCGCCTACCCGTTCCAGATCTCCATCACCAAGACATACAACGTGACCAACCTGCTGGAGGACCTCAAGTCCATCTACCGCATCGCCGGCCTCAAGGGGCAGCCCGTCGCGTTCATTTTCACGTGCGCCCGAGCGGGCCGCCGCCCCGCCGGACGGCCCCGGCTGCGACCCGGCGCGACGATCCAGAGCCCGCGCCTGCGCGCCCAGTTCAAAGCTAGACTCCGCCTCATGTTGCGCGCAGGGATGCGGAGGTGAAGGAGGAGGGCTTCCTGGAGTACATCAACCAGCTGCTGATGACGGGCGAGGTGGCCGGCCTGTTCCCGCGCGACGAGCTGGACGCCATCCTGAACGACCTGCGCCCCGCCTTCAAGAAAGAGTGCCCCGGTGCCGCCTCCATTGCGGTCCCTGCATGCACGGCGGCCCGTGGCGCTCGCGGCTGGGCAAGGGGCTAGCGGCGCCGCCCCGGGCGCGCAGGCGCGGCGGACACGGGCGAGGCGGTGTACGCCTTCTTCCTGGGCCGCGTGCGCGACCGCCTGCACGTCGTGCTTTGCTTCTCGCCGGTCGGCGGCCACTTCTCGCGCCGCGCGCAGCAGTTCCCGGGCCTCATCAACGGCTGCACCATTGACTGGTTCCTGGCGTGGCCGGAGGAGGCGCTGACGGCCGTGTCCAGCAAGGCCATCGACGACCTGCCCATGGCCTGCCCCGCCCTGGCGCGCGGCCCTACTGCTCTCGGCTGGCACCGCCTCAGCGTATGGGAGCGCGCGCCGCCGGCGCGAGGCCATGCAGCACAGCCTTTTCTACTTAACTTGAACAACGCCTTCCGAGACGCCTCACAGACATCCTAACTGATGGCAGCGGCGACCCGGGGCGCGCGCGCGCAGGTGAAGGAGCAGCTGAAGCTGCTCATGGGCTCGGTGCACAGCGCGGTGACGGTGGCGTGCACCGAGTACTTTGAGCGCTTCCGGCGCCACGTGTACGCGACGCCGCGCTCGTACCTGGCCTTCTTGACCGGCTACCGCGAGCTGTACGGCCGCAAGCTGGCCGCCACGCGCGAGCTGGCCGCCGCCATCAACAGCGGCCTGGCCAAGATGAGCGAGGCCAAGGTCGACGTTAACCGCATGAAGGCGCGCCCCGCGCCGCCGCTGCCATGCATGCGCTCCGCGTCAGCTGCGCGATCGCCTCTGACAGGGCTGTGCGCATGCATGTGGCAATAGGTGCAGCCTTGATGCAGGTCTTTCGAAAACCCAGGAACTCATGACAATTTTCGAGAACGCTGCGTGCCCACCGGTGCATGGCCGGCGGCCCGCAGGGCGAGCTGGCGGTCAAGAACGCGGACCTGGCCGTGGCCACGCGCAGCGCCGAGGCGATGCTGCACGAGATCAGCGCGAGCACCGCAGTCGCCGAGAAGGAGAAGAGCAAGGTTGCCGTCATCGTCAGCGACGTCTCCAACACCGCTGCGGCGCGCCCCACGCGCCGGCCCCTGCCCGCACCCGCCGTGCCTGCGGGCCTGTCCCCTTACTCATTCACTGTAATGCGCTTGGAGGCTCGCCCACGCACCCTGACCCGTCGCGGAATTGGGCGCAGCCGCGGAGGGAGAGGGTAGGGACCTAGCCTACCCTAAACCCATGGCCAGCGCCGCGCGCCGCGCAGGAGATTGCGGCGGTCAAGGACGACGCGGAGCGCGACCTAGCGGGCGCGCAGCCGGCGCTGGACGCGGCGCTGGCCGCGCTCAACAGCATCACGCCCAAGGACATCTCCAGGCTCAAGGCGCTGAAGAACCCGCCCGACGTTGTCAAGCGCATCTTCGACTGCGTCCTGCTCCTGCGGCGCGCCACGCGCGCGCGGGCCGCTCGGGGCATGCATGCCTGGCTCGAGCTCGGCCGCATGCAGCATTCCTGGCATCCTCGGTGCCTGGCGCCGCCGCATGTCGCCTCAGGCTCAGCCTTGTGACAGCTCCCTGGTTATGGGCAGGCGAGCCAGGTGACAGCATGGCGCCGCGCGCGTTCAAGCGCTCACTGTGGCTGAACGTGCCTCCCGCGCGCGCAGGTACTTCCCGGTGGGCAAGGCGGTGTGGCAGGACTGCAAGGGCGCCATGGTGCTGGCGGGCGCGTACGACGAGGCGGTCAAGATGATGGGCGACATCCAGTTCCTGACCGCGCTCCAAAACTTCCCCAAGGAGGGCATCACCGACGAGACCGTGGAGCTGCTCAAGCCCTACTTCTCCGCGCCCGACTTCAACTACGACTCCGCCAAGAAGGCGCGGCGCGCGCCGCGCGCCCGGCGGCCGCGTGTTGTCACTCCGTGCCTGCATGTGCCAGCAAGGCCGTGCGGCGTGGGCTGGACGGGGCCTCCTGCCCTGTCACATGCAGTGCAAGTGACAGCAGGGGCGGTGCGGCGCGGGATGAGAGCCTCGCGAGGCCGGGTGCGGCGGCGCCGGAGCGGGCGCGCGGGGCGCGCGCAGGCGAGCGGCAACGTAGCGGGCCTGTGCAACTGGGCGGCCGCGATGTGCACGTACCACGACGTGGCCAAGGTGGTGGAGCCCAAGACCGTGGCGCTGCGCGGCGCGGAGGCCAAGCTCAAGGTGGCCATGCGCGAGAAGGGCGCCGCGCTGGACGAGCTGGCCGTGGTGCAGGGCCGCCTGGACGAGATGCAGGCGCGCTGGCCTCCTTCCTGCGGCCGTGCCAGGTCGTAGCCGCCCCACCTTCAGATTGAGCAACCGCGCCCTGTGGTAAGCTTGCCTTCTCCAACAGCACGGTGCATGTGTCGCTCCGATGCCAGCTGCACATAGTTGCCGCGCAGCCAGGCAGGCCGGCCATACAGGAGCTGGACAAGTGTGTCGTCCCGGCGCGTGCCCACCCCCGTCCTGCACCTGGAGCGACGAGGGGCGGCGCGAAGCCTGACGGCCGCCTCGGCGCGTCAGGGCCACTTCGACACGGCCATCCGGCAGAAGCAGGCGCTGGAGGACGACGCGGCGTCCACCGCGCGGCGCATGGCGGCCGCCAACGCGCTGCTGGGCGCGCTGGCCGGCGAGGAGGGCCGCTGGACCGGGCTCAGCAAGGACTTTGACGACCAGATCCAGCGCCTCACGGGCGCGCCGCCCGCCGCCCGCCGCCCGCCCTCGCCGCCGGCAGTGGGGCGCAAGGGTCTGCGTGTGGGCGGGGCTCATGCCCTCAGGGCAATGGAGCCTGGCAGAGCTCGACCAGGCTGCTGCTAGGGCACATGCCTGGTGCCGGTGCGCGCAAGCATGCGCGCGCTCGCAGGGCGACACGCACTGAGCAGAGCTCAGGAGGAGGCTGCTGCTGAGAGCGACAGCGCCCAGGACCAGCATGCATGCAAAGGATGGGGCTGTCAGTGAGGGTCTTGTGGCGCGGCGCGCCAGGCGACTGCGCGGTCGCCAGCAGCTTCGTCAGCTACCTGGGCCCCTTCAACCGCGACTTCCGCGAGCTGCTGCTCGCGCGCGACTTTGCGGGCGGCTGCGCGCGCATGCGCATCCCGGCCTCGCAGGACCTGCGCGTCAGCGCGTTCCTGGCGGAGGAGGCCGAGGTCGGCGAGTAGGTCCTGCAGGCGCGCCGCCGCTGCGGCTCCACACCTGCCTGGCCGCCCTGCATGGAAGAGCAGGGCACAGCATAGAGTGCCGGCGGAGTGCTCGCTGGGAGAGCGATCGCTCAGCCTGCCTGGTGGGCATGCCGCACGAGAGCCCTCAAACTCGGAGCTCACGAGGCGCCAACCGCGCGCGCGGCATGCTCACAGGCGCGCCTGCCAGCGCGGCGCAGGGCCTGCCGACGGACGACCTGAGCGTGCAGAAAGTCATCCTGGTCACGCGCGCCACGCGCTTCCCCGTGCTCGTGGACCCGCAGGGCCAGGGCCGCGCCTGGCTGCGCCAGCGCGAGGCCGCCAACCAGCTGCGCACGATCGGCCTGGCCGACAAGGCCTTCCGCGCCGTCCTGGAGGCGCCGCCCCGCTGGGCCGCTATTCGTGTGCCGGCTGCGCGTGCTTGCGCTGGTCCATTGTGCGGTTAGCAATTAGCACATTTTGCTCTTTGCATAAGGTGGATTCCCCCTGGCACCTGCCCAGGCTCCTGCCCAGGCTCGGTAGAAACCCCAGCCTGTGGCCAGGGCTGCCTCAGGGCTGCATGACCGGCCCGCCGTGGCGCGCAGGACTGCCTGTCCCAGGGGCGGCCGCTGCTGATTGAGAACATCGAGGAGGAGCTGGACCCGGTGCTGGACCCGGTGCTGGACCGCCGCGTCACGCGCAAGGGCCGCGGGCTCACCATGCAGCTCGCCGACAAGGAGGCGCGCCCGCTGCGGCTCCGCGCGTGACCATGCGCCTGGGCCCCTGCCATGTTTGATACACAGCAGTGGTGATGATGTATGCAACCCTGCATGCAGAGAGCATGCTGGTACTGGCCACCCTAACCCTAGCCCCGGCGGCAGGTGGACTACGCGGAGACCTTCCGGCTGTTCTGCACGACGCGGCTGCCCAACCCGCACTTCACGCCGGAGCTGTCGGCGCGCGTCACCGTCATCGACTTCACCGTCACGCAGGCCGGCCTGGAGGACCAGCTCCTTGGCCGGCTCATCCTCAAGGCGCGCCGCCCGCCGCGCGTGCACTCCTCACGCGCCCCGTCCTGTGGCTGCCGGGCGTGTCGCACAAGGTGCGGCCGTGCGATGCGTGAAGCTCACAGTGGCTCACGACGGGGAGGGGAAGGGACGAGTTGCCAGGAGAGCCCTAAGCCTGTTCTGGCTGGGGCGCGCGCAGGAGAAGACGGAGCTGGAGGAGCAGCGCGTGGCGCTGGTGGGCGAGGTGCAGAGCTACCGCACCAAGATCAAGCAGCTGGAGGACGACCTGCTCTTCCGCCTGTCCAACTCGCAGGCGCGCCGCCCCGGGGACTGGCCCCCTGCCTCCAGCTACTCAGCAACGCATGCCAAGGACTGGCCCTCTGTCTCCAGCTAGTCGGCGACGCATGCGCGGATCGGCAGGCCGCACAGCGGCGCCATCTGATTTGCTTTGGAGTGAAGCTGTCAGCCCTAACCCTAACCCAGGCACGGCCGGGCCTGACGCGCGCGCCGCGCGCAGGGCAACCTGCTGGACGACACGGAGCTCATCGGCGTGCTCGCCAGCACCAAGGCGACCGCGGGCGAGGTCAACGAGCGCCTGGCCGGCGCGAGCGAGGCCAAGCGGCGCATCAGCGACGCGTGCGAGGAGTTCCGCCCGGTCGCGCGCCGCGCCACGCTCATCTACTTCCTCATCGCGCAGTTCTCCAGCGTCAACTGCATGTACCAGACCAGCCTCGCGCAGGCGCGGCCGCCCGGCCGCCCGCGCGGCCATCCTGTGGCGCACGGGGCGCCCCCAGCTCGGGCACGCCTGCATGAGGGTCGGTGCGGCACCCGCTGACACATGTCGCACCGCGAGCGCCACGACCTGGCATGCGGCGCGGGCAGTCACGGATGCAGGCATGTGCATGAACGTCGAAGCACGCGCGGCGCGCGCAGTTCACCGGGCTGTACGAGGCGGCCATCGACACGGCCGAGCGCGCGACCATGCCGGCCAAGCGCATCGCCAACATCATCGACCACCTCACGTTCGAGATCTACAAGTACATCCAGCGCGGCCTGTTCGAGCGGCACAAGCTGATCTTCGCCTGGATGATGACCGCATCGGTCCTGGTCGCCGCGGGCAAGGCGCGCCCCGCACCGGTGGCTCTCCTGGCCGTGCCCCGAGCCCGGATTATCAAACCCAACCCTACTCTAAACAGCACATGCCCGTTGTCGTCTGCATGCACTGCTCGCGGTCGATGCATTGCGGGTCGCAGACGCATCCAGGGTATGAAGGCTCGGAGCATGCGTGACGGCGGGCGCGCGCGAGGCGCAGATCAAGTCGGAGGACGTGAACGTGTTCCTGCGCGGCGGCGGCGCGCTCGACATCAACAGCGTCCGCAAGAAGCCCAAGGCGCGTATGCGGCCTGCAAGTGTGGTTCGGCTGCCCATGGAATGCGTGTTGACAGGGAGCGCACGCTGCCCTGCCCCAGCGCGCGTCGGCGGGACCGCGCTGCAGTGTGGCACGCCGCGCGCGCAGGAGTGGATCCCGGACAGCTGCTGGCTCAACATCGTGGCGCTGGGCGGCCTGGACGCGTTCCGCGACGTCGCCGACGCGGTCGCGCGCGGCGACGGCGCCTGGCGCGCCTGGTACGACGCCGAGGCGCCCGAGCGCGCGCCCGTGCCCGCCTACGAGGAGCGGCTCAGCAAATTCGAGCGCATGTGCATCGTCAAGGCGCGCCCGCCACATGGGACCCGCGCAAGCGGCTTCCCCGAGCACGCATGCTGTTGTGTCGGGACCGGCGCTTGGCTCGCCAGTGCGCGAGCGGCTCTGCCGCTGCATGGCGCGCCAGGCCGCGCGGTGCCGCAGGCGTGGCGCGAGGACCGCACGCTGATTGCTGCGGGCGACATGATCGCGGACGCACTCGGGCAGCGCTTTGTGGAGAGCGTGCCGCTCAGCATGGAGGCCGCCTGGGCCGAGTCGCGGCCCACGACGCCGCTCATCTGCCTGCTGTCGCCGGGCGCGCCCACGCGCGCGCGCCCCGACGTCGCGCAGGCGGGCGCCCGCATGCTGGCGGGCCTGCAATGAGCGGCTTGCTGCGCGTGACTGCCTGAGGTGGGTCCTCTCCGTGCGGCGCCACGATGCTAGGCGCCACGTGGCGAGCCCTGGCTGACCGGGCAGCTGCATGCGCGCGCAGGCGCGGACCCGACCAAGCTCATCGAGGACCTGGCCAAGCGCAAGAAGGTCCGCACGCTGGGCGTGAGCATGGGCCAGGGGCAGGAGATCATCGCGCGGCGCCACATGGCGACCGCCATCGCGGAGGGCCAGTGGGTGCTGCTGCAGAACACGCACCTCAGCCTGGCCTACCTCTCTGAGGCGCGCCCGCTCGGCCGCAAGCCCGGGCGCTCACGCGATTGTGCACTGTCTGCCTGATCACCGGAGCGCGAGGCTGGCGGCTGCACATGGGACAGTGCATGCAGAGCGCGTTACGCTCACTCGCATGAGCCCGTGCATGCCAAGCCCACCAGCATCAGGGCGGGGTCGGCGTCCGGGAGCCCACGGGAGGCGCGCGCGCGCGCAGGTGGAGCAGCTGTTGGCGCGCACAGAGAGCTGCCACGAGAGCTTCCGGCTGTGGATCACGGCGGAGCCGCACGAGGCCTTCCCCATCGGCCTGCTGCAGGCGGGCATCAAGATCACCAACGAGGCGCCCGTCGGCATGAAGGCCGGCCTGCGCACGTCCCTGCAGTGGGTCACGCAGGCGCGCCTGCCCACGGCGCCCGCGCCCGTCGGCGCCCGGCGCGCGAGCGCGCCTCCAGAGCCGCCTGTGCGCAGCGGGCGAGCGCAGGCACAGCCCCACCCGCTGCCGCCTGCGAGCGAAGGCTAGGTTATCAAGCCCCACGCGCGCGCAGGACATGCTGGACGCGGTGAACCGCGCGGACTGGCGGCAGCTGCTGTACGTCATGTGCTTCCTGCACAGCGTGGTCCAGGAGCGCCGCAAGTTCGGCCCCGTTGGCTGGAACGTGCCCTACGAGTTCAACCAGTCCGACCTGGCCGCCTGCACCACCTTCCTGCAGGCGCGCCCGCCCCCGGCAGCCCCCAGCCCCATGCCCCGCCGCTAGCGGCTGGAGCATGCATGCAGGGCGGGCGGCGCGCGCGGCCACGGTCATTGCAGCAACCACGGAGACCTGCGGTACCACCCTGGCAGACAACCACTGACCGCGTCGCACGGCGCAGAACCACCTGCTGGAGGTGGACGCCAAGCGCGCGCCCGGGCCGACCTGGGAGACGGTGCGCTACATGGTCGCGGCCATCCAGTACGGCGGCCGCATCACCGACGAGTTCGACAAGCTGCTCATGCAGACGTACGCCGAGCGCTACTTCCACCAGGTGCCGCCCGGGCCCGCCGCGCAGCGCCGCGCATCCAGTGCTACTACCGCGTGCCTGACTTGCTGGGGGATGCCAATGTAATGGTCGTCGCCGAGCGCTCCTGCACAGCAGCTGCTGCCGGGCGACTTCTTGGGGGCTCAGCGCTGGACGGGCGCGGCAGGCGGCGCTGGCGGCCGGGTACGAGCTGCACAGGGAGGGCGGCGCGGCGTACTCGGTGCCGACCGGGACCGAGATCGAGGTGTTCCGGAAGGTGCGCGCGCGCCGCATGCGCGCAGAGCACCGCTGGCTGCCGCCCTTCGTCACCAACTCTTCAGACATGCGTACCGAGCGGCCGGCGATGTCTACGCATGCGCGGCCGGCCGCGCTCACGCAACCGCGCGGGCGTCCGGGCATGCACGCTTCCAAGCGCGCGCGCGTGCCTGGCGGCAGCATTAGCAGAGGGTGGGCCGCCCGCGCCCAGGCTGGCCGCCGTGGGGCGCAGGTGGTGGAGGACCTGCCGGCGCAGGAGAGCCCCGAGCTGTTCGGCATGCACGCCAACGCCGACCTGACCTTCCGCACGCTGAGCGTGCAAGCGGCGGTGCGCCTGGTGCTCGACACGCGCCCGCAGGGCGGCGGCGGCGGCGGCGGGCTCAGCCGCGAGGACGCCGTGGACCGCATCTGCGAGGACCTGCTGCACAAGGCGCGCCGGCGGCCCCGCCGGAGAGCCGGGCCAGGGGCACCGGAGCCGCGGCGGCGCGGCGCAGCAAGGGCTGCATGTCACGACGCATAGCCTGCGCCACGCCCGGCACAGGGGCAAGAGCCTGCGTCGGGGCCCGCCGACGGCGGCGCGCGGCCGCGCGCGCGCAGGTGCCGCCGCTGTTCGAGAAGGAGGCGACGCGCGAGAAGCTGCGCCGGCTGCCGGGCGGGCCGACGCAGCCGCTGACGGTGCACCTGCGCCAGGAGCTCGACCGCCTCAACGCCGTGCTCGCGCTGACGACGGCCATGCTGCGCAACCTGCGCCTCGCCATCGCCGGCGCGCGCCCGCGCGGCGCCGCGCCGCCTGCATGCGCTGCATGCCAGAGGGTGTGCGCCGACGCCGTGGGGCGCCCGGCCTGGGGCCACAGCGGCCTGCGGCAATCGGCTGCTCGGGGCGCGCGGCGATCATGCAGAGACGGGGAAGGCGGGCGGGCGGCCGCAGCCTGGGTGTCGCATGCGGCAGGCACGGTGGCGCTGAGCGGGCCGCTGATCGACGCGCTGGACGCGCTGTTCAACGCGCGCATCCCGGCCGAGTGGCTGGCGGGCTCCTGGGAGGCGTCCACGCTGGGCACCTGGTTCCTGGGCCTGCTGCAGCGCCACGACCAGCTGGCCAAGTGGCTGGCCAGCGGCCGCCCCAAGGCCTACTGGCTCACCGGCTTCTTCAACCCGCAGGCCCGCCCGCCCGCCGCCGCCGCCCCGCCCCTGCTGTGGGGGCGCGCGCCGGGCGCTGGGGGGGCGCGCTGCGCGCCCGATGCACGCCGTCCGCATACCTCGGGGTCTGTGGAGGGAAGCCCTGCGCGCGCGCGGCGCGCAGGGCTTCCTGACGGCCATGAAGCAGGAGGTGAACCGCAAGCACGCGGCCGACCGCTGGGCGCTGGACGACGTGGTGATGACGGCCGAGGTGCTGCACCCGCCGCGCGACGCGGACGCGCTGCGTGAGCCGCCCTCGGAGGGCGTCTACATCTACGGCCTCTTCCTGGACGGCTGCGCCTGGAGCGCCAAGGAGGGCCGCCTGGTGGACTCGGAGCCCAAGAAGCTGTTCTGCCCGCTGCCCGTGCTGCACGTGACCGGCGTGCAGGCGCGCGCCCCCGGCTCCCACCCGCCGCCCGCGACCATATCCCAAGCGGCCATCATACATCATGTGACTGCAGCGCGCGGGCCCTGTATGCAACAGACCGGCCGGCGTGGCAGCTGCGGCGGGAGCCCGCCCGATGCCGCCCATGCCGCGCGCGCGCGCGCGCGCAGGCCAAGGACCGCAAGAAGCTGGGCCTGTACGAGGCGCCCACGTACCGCGTGAAGAAGCGCACCGGCCTCAACTTCATAGCGAGCTTCCCGCTGCGCACTGACGACCCGCCGGCCAAGTGGACGCTGCGCGGCGTCGCCCTGCTCTGCTCCATCGACTGAGCGCGCGCGGCCCTGCAGCGCGGGCCGTGCTCCCCCATGGTGGCTGCCCATGTCCAGGCGGCGGTGCAATTCAACTGAGGGCAGCCTGCGGCCTTGCGGCGCGGCTGCGCCAGCAGGCAGGAGGCGGTCATGCCACCTGCCGCGTCTGTGTGACTTCTGGTGCTTACAGCGCTCTCCAGAGCTGGCCAGGCAGCGTGCGCCTCTGCATGCACGACTGCGATCCCAGCCAAGCACCATCATTATACAAAGTTGCCTCCAGCCCTGACCTGTGCGCAAAGGCAGCATGCGCTGGGCTCTCGGCGCGCGCCAGCAGCACTCACGCTGCCGCGCAATATGCGGCGAACCTCAATAGTCTGCGCGCCACAGGCGGGGCACAAGCACACGTTCGCGCGACGTTGCCGTGTTCTCGATACATGTCCGGTGCCTCACAACACTCCCCTCAGAGCCAGCGCCGCGAGGCGGTCACCGCGGCCGCGTGGCCAGCAGCGCGTCAAACAGGCCGCTGCTGATGCCGAAGCCGGCGCCCGGGCGCCGGAAGTGGTGATCCAGGTGCGCGCGCCGCAGCGCGCCCAGCCAGCCGCGCCGGCCGTGCGCATGGTGCAGCGCGTAGTGCATGCAGTCGTACGCCAGGTAGCCGCCCAGCACGCCCGCGAACGCCGCCGGCGCCAGCGCCTGCGCGCGCGCGCGGGCTCGGCCCTGGGCCCTGGCAGCCGCGCGCGGGCCGGGGCGCGCGCGGGCGCGCCTGCCGCAGCTGCCGCGCAGCGGCGCACCGGCTGTCCTGCACAGCACACGCTGCCAGCAGGCGGCCACCACTTGGCAGGCGCCGCAGGGGACCAGCGCAGCCCTGCAACCAGAGCAGCCGCGCAGCAGGTGCGCATGCATGGCCGCGGCTGCCCGGCAGCCCGGCCGGGCCTGAGGGGCGCGCGCCGGCGGCAGCAGCGCGCGCGCGAGCGCGCGCAGCAGCAGCGCCACCAGCGCGGCCGGCAGCGGCGGGAAGACCAGGCGCGCCGCGTCGGCCGGGAACTTGTGGTGGCAGCCGTGGACGCCAAAGTGCAGCGTGACCGCCCAGTAGCCGCGCGGCCGCGCGTGGAACAGGAAGCGGTGCACGCAGTACCTGGCGCAGCCCGGGCCCGGTTTTGTGGAGCCGGATCATGCCACTAGGTACGCAGCCTCGTGGCCGGGTGTGGGAGACGCAGCGCTCGTGCACAGCCGCTGCCACGACTGAGCAAGCAAGCAAAGGGCGGGGGCACCGGTCGCGCGCGGGGCGGGGCGCACTCAAAGGCGTGCCAGGCCAGCAGGCCGGCCGCGGCCGTGGCTGCCGCGGCCCAGGGCGCCGCCGCGCGCGCGGCGGCGGCCGCGCGCGCGGCCGCCAGCAGCCACACGGGGCCCCACAGCAGCGGCACCACCCACCTGCAGCGCGCGCGCTCGAGCTGGTCTGCAGCGCGGCGGGCCACATCGCTGTGTGGGTGCCGGGCGCTGCGGTGGGCGCGCCAGGGCGTCTTGGTGCAGTGCTCCAGCAGGCTGCTGCGGAAGAAGCGCGGCGCGCCGGGCGCCGGCGCGTGCACCCAGCGCCAGTACTCCGGCCCGAGCAGCCCCACCTGCGCAGGCAGGTGGGCCACATTGCGCCCTGGCGCTCGACCCCCGGGTGCCTGAGCGGTGCCATGCAATATAGCGCTGGGGAGCACCTGGAACAAGATCGGCTGCCTGGTGTCAAGACCTGCAAGGTCGGAGGCCCCGTGCGCGCGAGGCGCTTGCGGCCAGGGACGGATCTGATCTGCTTTGCCAGCAGTGTCTGTGCACATGCCCTGCGCATGCACCCGGAGCCGGCGTCAGTGTCAGTGAAGTGCTGAAGTCAGCGGTGTGTGATAGCCTCGCCTTCTGCTGCAGCACACCCACAAAGCCTTGGCCGAGCCTCCCCACAGCTTCTCTGACGCCTGCTGTCCAGCAAGAGCCCAGCCGGACACGGATGCAGTGCTGTGTGCTCAATGCAGGTTTTGAAGCTGCTGTTGCTGTACGACTGTGGGGTCGGTCTGTGCGTTCAATTGAGCTGCGCTGCTGAGTTGGACGCACTTGGCTAAACCCCGTCCAGGCAAGCGAGGGCTGTGGGCTGCAGATGCACCAAACAGGAAAAGGTGAGGCTTGCGAGGAAGGAAGGATTGCTTTGCAGTAACGATCAGCAGTGTTGAGTGCTCTATGCACAGCTGCGGCAGATTTTGTGTGCCAACAAAGTCACCAGCCCGGCCTGTGTATTCGCAGGGGCTGGGGCGTGCAGCAGCAGGCAGGCGGCGCGGGCTCGGCTGTGTCCTGGATGAGCGGGCAGCTTGCAGGCAGTGTGCGCTCGTGCAGCGGTGTGCTCGGCGGCAGCTCGGCCAGCAGCAAGTAGTGGCTACGCATGCGCAGCATGTGGGTGCGCAGGCAGGGACCGCGCGTGACCCGCCAGCGCTCGCCAGGCTCTATGCAGGAGTGGCGTCCCGGGCAGCTCCAGTGCTGGACGCGCTCCGGGCGGGTGCGGCTGCACAGGTCAGCAAGCTCTGGCTGTCCGGGCCCTGGCAGGAGGGCCTGAACGGTGTCGAGGCGCGCGACCTCAGCCGGTGCGCCGCCGTCACCGCAGCTGACAGCCTTTCCCGCCCGCGCCCGCCGCGCTGCCAAGGCACAAGACTTGCGCGACCTGTGGCGGGGCCTGCCGCAGGTACCAGCAGGCGGTGGAGAAGATAAACGCGCTGGAGCCGGAGGTGCGCGCGCTGCCGGACGAGCTGCTGCAGCGGCGCACGGCGGAGCTGCGCGGCTTCCTGGCCGCGGGCACGCCGCTGGACGACCTGCTCGTGGAGGCGTTTGCAGTCGTGCGGGAGGCGGCGCGCCGCGTCCTGGGCCTGCGGCCGTACGACGTGCAGCTGGTGCGCGCGCTGCTCGGCGTCGCCACCGCGTCTCACACAGGCCCTGCGGTCACACCGCGCAAGCGCTCTGTGTTGCAGACACCTGTGCTGCCGGAGGCCGAGCCCAAGCCCCCAAGCGCTTTGCTTAGAGTCAGACAGTGGCTGCTGAGTAGGACCGCCTTGCGGCGGCGGAGTCGGGCGCTGTGCTTGCCAGGGCCTTGCACATGCGCTGACGCCCTGGCGTCTGAGCCAGGCGGCTTGGCGCGCAGGTCGGCGGCATGGTGCTGCACGAGGGCAAGGTGGCGGAGATGGCGACCGGGGAGGGCAAGACGCTGGCCGCCCTGCTGCCGGCCTACCTCAACGCGCTGTCCGGGCGCGGCGTGCACATCATCACCGTCAACGTGTACCTCGCCGCCCGCGACCGTGAGTGGTGCCACCCCGGCCGCGGACGCCCTCCCTTTGCCCGGTCCCTGTTCCCCACACGCTGGACGCGCGGGCGGGCAATCAATTTTCTGGTCATCAGGGGTGACGAGCAGTGCATCCTCGGCGCTTGAGCAGTGCATCCTCGGCGTGTCTGGAGTTCAAATCGGAGCGAGGGCCTTTTCAGGCGCCAGCGTGCGCCAGCCTGCATCGGGCGTGAGGCGGGGCCCGGCGCGCGCAGGATGGGCAAGGTGCTGGAATTCCTGGGCCTGACGGTGGCGGTGGTGGGCGAGGACGCCAGCGAGGCCGAGGCGCGCGACGCATTCGCCGCGGACGTCACGTACACGACCGCGCAGCAGCTGGCCTGGACGTACCTGCGCGACAACACCGCGCCGGACGAGGACCGCGTGGTGCGCCGGCCCGTGTGCCCGGACGCGCGCCGCGTGCTTGCCGTACATGCGGCGCGGGTGCATGTGTTGTGGGTTCGGCTCGAATGGGCGCCCAGGGCCGCCTGCGGGAAACACACGGGCGTGCGCGTGGCTCTGCCTCACGGCTGCCCGGGCTTCCGTCGCGCCGCGGCGAGCGCGGCGGCGCCGCGCCCGCAGGCGCTGCAGCGGCCGTTTCACTACGCGGTGGTGGACGAGGTGGACCTGCTGCTCATCGACGACTGCCGCAACCCGCTCATCCTGAGCCGCTCAAACGAGCAGGAGGATGTGGAGCGCTTCGTGCTGGCCGCCAAGGCGCGCGCCGCCCGGCCGCGCTGCAGCGCCGCGCGCGGCGCATGCATGGCCGTATAAGTTATGCAATGTGTGAGCAGGCGGGTGCATGTGAGCAGGCGGGTGCAGCGGGTGGCCTCTGCGGCGGGGCGCAGCGCACACCCGTTGCAGTCGTGCGCGCTGCTGTGCAAGGCCGATGCCCGGTGGGCGGCGGCCGCATGAGCGAGGGGCGCGTGCGACAGGTTGCGGATGAAGCGGACGCCCTGCCCCTGCGCGAGGCGCGCGTGCACCTGGAGACGGAGCAGCCGGGCTGGGGCCACTTCACGGTTGACCAGAAGCGGCGGGCCGTGGCGCTCACGCCGCGCGGCATGGAGCTGGTGCTGCGCAAACTGCGTATGCCGCCCGCCCTCTCCCGCACGCCGCTGCCCTGTGGGCCCTGGTCGGGTGCGCATGCGCCGCGCCTGTCTCCGGCTCAAGCGCTGCGGCGCCACGGTGGCTGTGGGGCGTGCGGCGCCTGTGGGTCCGCTGGGCGAGCGCGCCGCGCGGCGGGCGCCACGCCCGCGGCCGCGCGGTGTGCGTCACCCGCGTGCTCGCGGCGCAGAGGAGGCCGGGGCGCGCTTCCCGGGCGCCGAGGCGGAGCGGCGCGCGCCGGCGCTGGCGGACCTGTGGGAGGAGGAGGGCACGTCCTGGGGCGCGCACGTGCTCAACGCGCTGCGCGCGCGCGCGCTCTTCCAGCGCGACGTGCACTACATCGTGCGCGACGGCGAGGTCCGCATCGTGGACACGAGCACCGGCCGCGTGCTGCCCATCTCGCGCTGGACGGACGGCATGCACCAGGCGCGGCCGCTCCCGGCTCCTGAGGGCGACCCATGCGCCGCGCCTGGCTCTGGGGCGAGCGGCTTGGCCGGGCGCGGCACGACCACGTGCTGCGAGTGCATGCAGCGCTCCTGCTCTGGAGATGAGCGCATGTGTGCCGCCGGGCGCTCGGAAGGGCGCGGCGAGCGCGCGGCGGGCGCGCGCAGGCGGTGGAGGCCAAGGAGGGCCTGCCCATCCGCGCCTCGACCGACCTGCAGGGCTCCATCACGTTCCAGACGCTCTTCCAGTTCTACCCCAGGCTGGCCGGCATGACGGCGCGCGCCCGCGCCCCGCCGCCGCCCGCCCTGCCTGAGGGCCGCTCGCCGCGCTGCGCGCCCGGCGCACATGCCGCCCCGCCGCCCGGCGGTGCCCGGCGGCGTGCAGGAGGGCCGCCGGGGCTGACGGCCGCGGCCGCGGCGCCAGGGCACCGCGGCGACCGAGGCCGAGGAGCTGGTCCGCATGTACGGCCTGCGCGTGGTGGCCGTGCCCACGCACCGGCCGCGCGCGCGCGTGGACCGGCCCGTGCGCGTGTACATCCAGCGCGCGGGCAAGCGGCGCATGCTGTACGCGCTGATCCAGGAGTCCACCTGGCGCCGGCAGCCGATGCTCATCGGCACAGGCTCCGTCGCCGACTCGGAGGAGATCTCCGGCTGGCTGCACGACTGGTGCGCGCGGCCGGCGCCGCCCGCGGCGCGGCGGGCTCGCCGGCGCCAATGGGCAGCTACGCGCCTGCCCGGGGCGCCTTGCAGCGCCGGGCTGCCGCGGACGCGCAAGGCAGGGCGGGGGCGCAGGGCACAAGCGTGGCAGTATCGCCACTGCCGTCCGCATGCTGTCACCTGGCACGCGAAGGGCAGGCAGCGCGGCCCGCGCCGGCTGCAGGAGGGCCGCCGGGGCTGACGGCCGTGCGCGCGGCGCGCAGGCAGGTGCCGCACCAGCTGCTGAACGCGCGGCCGGCGCTGGTGGCGCGCGAGGCGGCGGTCATCGCGCAGGCGGGCCTGCCCGGGCGCGTGACCATCGCGACCAGCATGGCCGGCCGCGGCACCGACATCCTGCTGGGCGGCAACCCCAAGGGCCTGGCCGCCGCCGCGCTGGAGGACCTGGCGCTGCCCTTCCTGGCCCTGGGTGCGCCCGCGGGCGGCTGCACCGCCGCGCTCCTCTGCCGCTCCGCTTGCTGCTCTGGGGGCGGGCGCGGCACGTGCAAAGCGGCCATCGCCGCGCTGAAGGCGAGCCCGAGGCGGGCCGCAGGATGACAAAGGTGTCCGCGAGCTGCAGCCGGTCTGCGAGCGCTTTTAAAACATGTGCTGCGCCGGGCAGATGAGGACGAGCACGGGTACGCCGAGGCGCGGTCGCCGAGCAGCACCGTGCCGCTGCCGGAGTTCCGCAGCGAGGCTGCCATGCAGCAGCGCCTGCCGCCGCAGCTGCTGGCCGCGCGCGCCCTGGCCAAGGCGCGCGCCACCCGCCTTCAGGTAGCATCAAGACGCTGTCGGCCGATGCGCGGCGTTGCCTGCGCTGCAATGATCTGGGTGCCTCGCCGAGCATTGCCGCCGGCAGGGGCGACGTGCAGTGATGCGCAGCGGCTGCTGCGCGCGCCGCAGGCGGTGCTGGCGGCGAGCGCGGTGGACCGGCTGCCAGAGGCGGCCGCGCGCGGCACAGTGGCCGCCGCCGTGAACCGCGCGGAGACGCTGCGCTCGCAGTTCCTGGCCGCGCCGCCCGCGCCGGGCGCGGCCGGCGCGCCGCCGCTGGACCGCCTGGCGGCGTTCTGCGACGCGCACGGCCTGGGCGCGGCGGCCGTGCAGGCCGCCGCGGCCGCGCCGAGCAATGGCGCCGGGCGTGCGGCGCCCGCCGCGCGCGCGGCGCCTGCGCTCGCGCGCGCGGCGCTGTACCTGTGGGTCTGGTTCGACGGCCGCTGCGCGCAGCTGGCGGACCAGGCGCGCCCGCAGCCGCGCTGCCTCCGCCGGGGGCCCTGCCGATTCGGGCGCTGCTGCCCTGCAGGGGTGCGTGTGCGGCGCGGCGCGTGCAGCAGGCGCGGCGCTGCAGAGTGGCGGGCGCGCTTGGGTGCGCCTGCTCGCTGAAACGCGCCGCGCGCCGCAGGTGCGGGACGCGGGCGGCCTGCGCGTGGTGCTGGCGTCGATGCAGGAGACGGCGCGCGGCGAGAACCAGCTGCGCGGGCGCGCCGGCCGCCAGGGCGACCCGGGCGAGAGCCTGGCGCTGTTCGACCTGGAGGACCGCCTGCTGGCCGAGGCGGGCGTAGTGGCCCAGGTCAACGCGCTGCTGGGCCCGGCGCTGGCGGGTGCGCGTGCGCCCGTTATACCCTAATACTGACCCTGCCGTGTGATGGGGTGTAGCGCGGGGCGCGGCGCCGAGGGCGCGGGGCGTGGCGCCGAGCGTCCGGCATGTGCGGCCGGCCGGCCGTTCCGGCGCGGTCGTGGGGCCGCGGCTGACGGTGAGCGCGGCGCGTGCAGCCGACGAGGAGCTGGTCATCGAGGGCGCCATCGCGCGCGCGCTGGTCATCGGCGTGCTGCAGAGGTCGCTGGAGGAGGCCGGCCGGTCCGGGCGCCAGTCGCTGGCCGAGTGCGCGCCCGCCGCCGGCGCCGCCCGGCCCGCCGCTCCGCGCTGCTGCGCCCTTGCCCGGGCCCGCCTGGGTGCCGGCCGGCGCGGGCACCGCGGCGGCCCGGCCAGCAGGACCGCGGGCCGCCGCGGCCGCCGAGCGGAAGCTGCGCCGTGCCTGCACGAGCGCCGCGCTGGTACAAAGGCCTGCGCGCGCGCGCAGGATCGATGCGGAGCTGGATGTGTTCCGGCAGCACCTGTTCGCGCTGCGGCGGAGCCTGGTCGCGCACGAGCGCGCCGCGCGCCGCCGCGTGCTGCATGCATACATGCTGGTGCGCCGCCCCGGGCGCCCTGGGCGCCTTGGCCCTCGCCGCGCAGCGTCCTGCTGCCGCGTGGAGGCTGCTCGGGCGCCTGCGTGTGTGCGGCCTGCAGCGCTCGCGTTATAGGTTGGGTGGGTTCCGGGCGTGGCTGCAGTCCCAGCTGTGCCAAACCCTGGAGCGCGGGTCCTGGGGACAGCGGCTTTCATGGAGGCGCTGGCACCAGGCGAGCGCGCCGGGCGCTGTGCGCGCCGCGGCAGGACTGGGCGATCGAGCTGGTGGCCGGCCACGCGGACCTGGCGGCCGCGCCCTGGCAGGGCGGCGCCTGGCGCCTGCAGGAGCTGGTTGCATCGATTCGGTGCGGCCCCGGCCGGGGCTGCGCCGCGCGGCGCGGCCGGTCTGGCTCGCTCGAGCGCCATGCTGTGTGGGGGCGGGCGGCGGCGCTGGCCATGGGCGGACCTGCCGGGGCGCCGTCCCGGCGGCCGCCGCGCCGGGTCGGCTGACGGCCTGGAGCGCGCGTGTCGCAGGCGGCTGGTCAACCCGGTCGAGGCGCCCAAGGTGCAGTGGGACCCGCGCTCGTTCGCGGACGCGGACGCGGTGCGCCTGTACCGGCGCATCACTGGCCGGGACTCCGCGGAGCTGTACGTTGACGAGGTGCGGGGCACCCGGGACGGGCGCACCCGCTGCCAGCCGGCGGGCAGGCCCGCTGCAGACAGGCGCAGGGTTAGGGTCAGGTGTGAGTTGCAGGGGCGGCGCTGTCGCTCGGCGCCTGGTGGTGAGGGCGGGCGGCCGGTGCGATGCAGGTGCACGTGATGGGCATGGCGGACGCTGCGGCTGTGGCGGACGACCTGCGGGCGCGGCTGCAGGCGGGCGCCGAGCTGCCTGTGTCGCAGGCGCCGCACTGCGACGAGGTCAGCGTCGCCGCGCTGCGGGTGCGCATATGCGCGCCCTGCGCCTCTGCGCCGCCCTGGATGAGCGGCGGTGCGTAGGGGCTCCAGCGTGTGTGCAGGGGCCATGATCAGGGCCAGCGACTGGACAAACTCCAACCTCCCTCCCTGATTAAGGCCACCCAATGGAATAACACCAGCCTCCATCGGCCAGGCTCCACAATTCACTGACGGGGCGCCGCGCAGGCGGAGCTGGACGAGATGTTGCTCGAGCGCTGGGCGTCGAGCGCGCTGGCGCAGGGCAGCGAGCGCCAGGACAGCAAGTGCGCGGCCCCGGCCTTGCCGCACAGCAGGCCGCGCACGTAGGACACCAGAACAACGCTGTCGGCTGGGCTCCAGTGCCTGCTGCGGTGCAGCCGCCGGCATGGGGCCCGCATGACGGTTGCCGGGTGCAGGGCGGCGCATGCGTGCGCGGCCCCGCTGGGCGCGCTGACAGCGGGCTCGCGCGGGGGCCAGGCACGAGGGGGCCGCGCGCGCGCTGGCGGCCACGGTGGCCGAGGCCCTGGTGGTCGGCTACGAGCACGGCAAGCGGCCGGCGATCGCGGACGTGTGCGACCGCTGGCGCGCGGGCGTGGGGCAGCCGTCGCGACGGGACGGCGCGGCCGGCGCGGCCGCGACGGCCGCCATGCTTGAGGACTACGAGCGCGACGTGCTGGTGCGCCGCCCCGCGCTCGGGGCCCTGCGTGCGCGGCATGCCGCTTTTCTCGCCCGTGGCGCGTCGCGCACGGCGCGCCTCAGCCTCGGGATGCCAGGAGGATGGTGTGCGGCGTGGCGGCGAGACGCGGGGGCCACCACGCTGGGGTCCCTACGTGCCAGGTGGCCGCGCTGGACGAGCAGTGGGTGGACTTCCAGGCGGCGACCAAGGCGCTGGAGACGGCCGTCATGCTGCGCGCCACCACGCGGCTGAGCGCCGTCAACGAGTACCGCCTGGAGGCCGGTGCGGCTTTATAGCCCTATACCCTATGACGC